>Ga0194123_10006530_pt1 | contig 11993 bp, 3 predicted proteins | sample TA2MahsurfametaG_5_FD_155479 | JGI IMG/M metagenome (GOLD analysis project Ga0194123, IMG submission 155479) | Freshwater microbial communities from Lake Tanganyika, Tanzania - TA2015023 Mahale A surface | ecosystem: Environmental > Aquatic > Freshwater > Lake | place: Tanzania: Lake Tanganyika... | reverse complement strand
CCCCCCCACTGAAGACGGCTGTCGACCGCCAGCCGGCGACCCCTAAAAGTCGAAATCCGCGCACTATTTTGCCGCCACCAATACAGACCCGGCGCAAATTGAAGGGTAGGGGCCGGGCTGAAGCCCACGCGAAGACCCTCGGCCACCACCGAGTGCCCCACGCTGATACGGTCGCCCTTGCGCGTGTCCAGTCCGAGCCATTGAAAAGTGTAGCTAAACGACTGAATCGAGCCATCATCATCGTTTTGTGTATGCGATACCGATACCGGTTTGATGTCGAGTTGACGGATGAACGAAAACCGCCCTCCCGGTCGAGGCTTCAAAGTCACATCCAGAAACTGTTCGCGGAAAGCCCGACGAAGCATGATGCCCACTTGCGGGTCGAAAAGGGAGTCAGCCCTTTGAGCCGAGGCAAACACAGAAAAGCGGTCATTGGGATAGCTCAAAAAGCAGCGCCAGGCCAGAGCGCCCGGCTGAAAACCCGCCGAGCGGTCATAGGTATGCACCAGGGCACCGCCTACATCAAGATTGCGCCGCCCCCACAGTTTAGAGGTGCTCCAACGCCCGTTGATGCCCGCCGTGGCATGGAAATCGCGCCCACTGATGCGTTGCACGCTCATCGCCCCAATTGAGCTTTGTTGCCCCACATCTTGTCGCCACGAAACCGCAGAAAAATTCTCCCCGCTGTTTGCTCCAACACCATCCGCACCCGTTTGCAGGCTCATAAAGCCCAAAGTTCGGTCGGTTTCCTTGCCCAAAACCCGAACCCCACCCAAAATCGGAACCTGCTCGCGCCGTTCGTTGAGTCCGATGCGGCGCGTGTAGAACGGGATGACCCGATTCCCCCCAAATCCAAAATTAAAATAATCATCACCTTCTAAGAAAAAATCACGGAGTTCAGGAAAAAAAAGCGGAAAACGCGTCAAATTCACCTGCTGCTGGTCGACCTCCACCTGGGCAAAATCCGTATTCAAGGTGAGGTTCATGCGGTAAGCGGGTGTAATGAGGTAGTTGGCCTCGCCGCCCAATCGGGTCAGCGCAGAAGGCCCAGAGGGTTCATTTTGGAGGCCGCCGAGGGCATACGGACGCACATCCAAGAAGCTGCGCTCCGTAATACCACGCAGTCCGTGCAAGGTACCAGCCACCACCAACTGTTCGATGCGCATGTCGCGGCTCCACCCTTGCCAGCGCACCTGCTCCCTCTTTCGCCGGATGTTGCGTTCAAAATTAATGCCCCATACCGGTTCAGGATGACCGGAAGGGTAGCGCAGCGTATTGAGCGGGATCACCCATTCCGAGCTCCATCCCTCACTACTCAGCTGCGTACGGACATCCCAAATCCCATTCCAGTACGCATTCACCGATGCACCGTTGTTGAAAACCTGAAAATCGGCCCGAGCCCCAGCCGGGTTGGTCACCAACATAATGCCGTTGCGCCGATCGAGGTACGGGTCTATTACCACAATGAAATTATCATCGAGACTGTAGTTGAAATCACGCATCATCTCCCGCGCAATCAATAGGTCGGGACGAGCATCAAAGCACATCACACCGATGTAAATGTGTTCCTCATCATATAGAATGCGCACTTCGGTACGCTCGCTCGCCGGCGCCCCCTGCGTGAGCTCCCTTTGGGTGAAGGAAGTCACCGCACTGCACAACCCCCAAACGGGCTCGTTTAGAAAGCCATCAATTTGCGGAGGTGCTATGCATTTACGGGCGTGGATCTGTGCTGATGTCGGGTATAGGGCTTTCCCGGTCTGGCCCTTGGAATGGGTGTCAATCTGCGGAAGGATTGAGGGAATTTGGGCCTTAACCAAAAAAAATGAAATCCAAAACAAGCAGGAAAACAGGGCTTTTTTCGACATTAGGGGCAAAAGTACCCCAAAGCATACTCAAGTAGTAAAAAAGTTTTTTTGCATAAAATATTTTTGGTTGTTAAATTTACAGAAAATTCATTAAATCATAAACCCATGAAGAAGTCATTATTAGTGGTCTTTCTGCTTTTTACAATTTCGATTTCTGCCCACGCGCAGTTTCGGTTGGTTACAAATCCTCCTTTGCAAGGCGGAAACGGACAGGCGGGGGTCACATTCAACATTCGTTCCAACGTCTCCATTTTCATTGACACAGTTTGGGTTGCTCTATATGGTGCGGGACCTTACAATATCGAATTGTGGCATAAAAATACACCTGTTAACGGTGTTCCGGGCACTATTTCGGCTCCTGTTTGGACGCAAACCGTTACCCAGCCTGCAACCCCGTCCTTAAACACATCAAATTCAGGAACACTTCTGTTGTCGCCCGTGGTCATACCTGGTGGTGGAATGATGTTGAGTGCTGGTGACCATTATGGCTTTGCCATTGGAGGCACTGGCGTAAGTTTAGCATATACCACCTGGGCAGCCACCAATCAGGATACATTCACAGATGGAAATATTGTGATCCAAACCGGTAACAACGTGGGTTATGGCGGATGGCCAGCTCCAACATTTCACCCAAGACAATTTAACGGCGGGGTATCATATCGAATGGCTGCTGGCCGAGATGTTCGACCCACCGCACTCATCTCACCTGCTGTCCTACAGCCTGGTGCTAATTATTTTACATTCCGCTTTCAGAATTCAGCGATGGATCCCATCACTTCCGCGGACCTTGGATTTCAAGTCGATAATGGAGCACCAGTTTTTGTTAACAATTTTGCATTTACCAATCTCGGATCATCAGGCGGTTTCCAAGACTACACCTTCAGCACGCCAGTCAACTTGGTGGCCGGACAAGCCGTACAAATCAAAGTCTGGTCCACCAATGCCAACGGTCTTGGTCCAGATACCAACCCAGGAAACGACACCCTCAACCTCAGCCGCAATGTGCCCGGTCTCGTGGTGTCTATAGCTTCGGGTAATTGGAGCAATCCAGCCACATGGGATGTTGGGCGGGCCCCCAATGCATTGGATACTGTCCTGATCAGTACAGGTCATACGGTCACCTCCGATCTCTCCAATCAGTCTTGTACACGATTAACCGTACAAGGAACCTTCACCTATGGTACTACCCCAGCTGATTTTCGTGTCCTCGAAAATTTAACTGTTGCAGCAGGGGGTCTAATTAATGTATTTCAAGGCACCACAGGAAAAATCCTGCGAATTGGCGGCAATGTCATGAATAATGGAAGAATCAATGCCTCGGTAGGCACCACCTTGGTAGGCACCATCAATTTATTTGGCTCAACCCTGCAAACCGTCAGTGGAAATGGCTCTTTTGGAGGAACCGTGGCCAGCACAACCACCACCAACGACGTTTCGGTGATCAATATTTTGGTTATCGAAAACACAGCCCCAGGATGGCCAAACATCGATTGGCAAATTCCAGGAACCATTCGTTTCAAAGGAGGACTGAACCTTCAAAGGGGTAAAATCAACTTAAACGGAAATACTTGGATCATTGGTAATTATACCACCGCGCCAACGCTCACCTGCCCTGATACCTGCGGCATCATGAACGGAACCATCGGCAGGTGGTGGGCCACAGGAACAGGGGGCACAACCATCTCGGCAGGTGCTGTGCCCACCACCACCACCGGTCTATATCCTTTCTACTCATTAAGTGGAGCCAGGCGTCACTTATGGCTACAAAAAGCAGGAGTTGTTACAGGAAATGCAGCGGGTGAATTGATGGCCACATTCAACAGCGGCACAGCTGTTGCTGGTGTATCCTATGTAGACACATCGGTCACAACCTACACCGTAGACGCCTACAACGACGATCGGTGGACATTCACCGCGGGCTCAACCTACCTACACGCAGGCACGCACTCCATCGCCTTTGCCGCCCCAGGCACATTCAATCCCAACAACAACAACCACAGAGCCATGTTATCTGATGGCAGTTTTGTGGGTCGTCACCAGAGCGGGAACGGTCTGCCTCTAGTGCAGCGCATCAACCTAACTACGGCGCAACTCACATCCGCGCCTGGTTTTGTGATGGGCTACAACAGCACACAGCTCTGTGCGCCACAGAATCAATTTTCAGAAAATTTTGATACCTACTCCGCAGGTTCGGTCGTGCCCAATTGCTGGGCGCGTCTTATTGTGGGTGCGGGCATCCAGTCGATTACGACCTTAACACCCGCTTCTGCCCCGAACAATATGTATCAGTTTAGTAGCAGCGCAGCCAATCAGTCCTTCGTGATACTTCCTGAAACAGTAAATCTTTCAGGAGGCACGCACAGGATGCGCTTCAAATTGCGTATTGGTGCGGCAGGTACAGGTCGTCTCGAAGTAGGCTACCTCACCAGCATTACAGACGCCAGCACATTCACAGCATTTGAAGTTTTGAGCCCAACCAATATTGCTTATGGCGCGGAGACTTATGTAAACATTCCGGCAGGCATCCCTGCGAATGCACGCATAGCCATCGCCAATCGCGGAGCAACAACTGTCGCGCATTATTGGGATGATTTCATCTTCGAGCCCATTCCTGCTTGTCCCAACCCAATGGCCATCACCGTAAGTTCCATCACCAGCAGTTCAGCACTGGTAAATTGGACGGGCAATAGTTCAGCATTCTACTATGAGGTGGCCCTGCAGGCACCGGGGTCAGGAATCCCGACAGGCACCGGAACATTGGTCACGGCCACCTCCTACGGCTTAAGTGGACTTAGTCCAAATACCAGCTACGAGTTGTATGTGCGCTCTGCTTGTGGTGGTGTCTTCTCCAACTGGGAAGGGCCTCGTGTGTTCACTACGACCTGCGTTACAGGTAATATGCCCTACCTGCGTGACTTCAACACATGGCCTCCCTCTTGTTGGGACCTCACAGGTGGCACACAAACAGTGGCTCAGGCCAACAATGATTATTTGTTCGCTAATTTTTGGGCATGGACCAGCGGAATTTTTGCTTTGGCTACAACAGAACCCATCTCCATTTCAGCTCCTGCCCGCCTCAAATTCAGTTGGTCGCACCTCTACAGCACTACCTATCCCCTCGACCAGCTCATTCTTCAGGCACAGGTAGTGGGCTCAACGACTTGGGACACACTTCTCAACCTCAACGGCCCCACTTTCACAACGCCTGGAGGTGCTAACACCGCACCTGCTCCGGCTGCCAATTTCATTCGCCAGACGATTTTATTGCCATCCACTTACGTCGGTCAGGAAGTGATCTTCCGTTTTCGTTTCAACTCTGGTTTTGGCCCGAATATCTATATCGACAACTTCATCATCGAGGCACAGCCACCCTGTCCAGACCCAACAACGGGTAGTGCAGTCAATATTGGTGTGAATGATGCTACGGGAACCTGGAGTCCGGTGCCTGGAGCGAGCTCTTATGAAGTCGCTATTCTGCCAGCAGGCAGCGGATTTCCTACCGGTCCGGGGATCACCACCACCGACACCTTCTACACATTCTCCGGTCTACAGCCACAAACGAGCTACTCCTATTTTGTGCGCGTAACATGTGCTTCAGGTAGTGGCACCTGGTTCGGACCCATAACGTTCCGCACTCTTTGTGGCCCGGTCAATTCATTCTATGAAGATTTTGAATCCTATGCATTGGGCGCTATCGTCCCGGAATGCTGGGCACGGTTAATAGTTGGTTCCGCATCTCAAACTATTACAACAATTTCTGCAGGCACCGGAATTAGAGGCATCTATCAATTCAGTGCTGCTGGTAACGCATCTTATGTAATCCTGCCTGTTATGCAGAACATTTCGGCAGGTACACACAGACTCACGTTGAAAGCGAGACTTAGTGTTGCTGGAAATGGCCATCTGGATATTGGTTATCTGACCGACATTTTTGATGCCACTACGTTTACACCATTTGCTGTGATTAATCCAACGAACATTGTTTATGGCCCTGTGAGCATTATCAACATTCCTGCAGGATTGCCTGCGAATGCTCGCATTGCCATTGCCAATAGGGGGACCGCGCCTAGCGTGGCTCATTATTGGGATGAATTGCGATACGAGCTATTGCCCTCTTGCCCCGAGCCATCGTTCACGCCTGTAACGGCAATTACATCCAATAGCGCTACCATTAACTGGTCGTCTGTAATCGCAGCCCAGGCCTACCAGGTAATTGTTGCTGCACAGGGCGTTGGTCCAACGGGCACACCCAATATTGTTTCTGGTGGCACACAGTCATTCTCTGTTTCGGGTCTCGCTCCCAATACCGCATATGAGGCATATGTACGCTCCATATGTGGAACCGATACCAGTTTATGGTATGGACCCCAGGAATTCCGCACCGCCTGTTTGCCCACAGCGGCCTTTTACGAAGACTTTGAATCCTACGCAACGGGTTCCATTGTGCCATTATGTTGGAATCGTTTATTGGTAGGGTCTGCCAGTCAAACCATAACAACCATTTCTGCTGGAACAGGTGTTAGGGGAATTTACCAATTCAGTGCAGCCAATACTGCATCATACGTGATTTTACCTGTGATGCAAAATGTATCTTCAGGTACACACCGTATTCGTTTCAAAGCAAGACTTTCCGTTGCAGGAACCGGTCAATTGGATGTTGGATACCTCACGGACATTTCCGACGCAGGTACATTTGTTCCTATTGCGCCTGTTATCTTTAACAACATAACATTTGGCCCAGAATTCAACGTGCCCATTCCAGCAGGAATCCCTTCTAATGCGCGAATTGCCATCGCCAACAGAGCGGCTACTCCTTCAACAGCGATTTATTGGGATGAGCTATATTACGAGCCACTACCACCCTGTGCATCACCCGGATTGGCTTCTTTTGCGGTAACGGGATACGGAAATGGTAGTCTTTCATGGTTCCGGGGAGGAAATGAGACCTCTTGGCAGGTTGGTTATGCGCCACAAGGTTCTGGAGTGCCAACCAATTTATCGGTGGTCACTACACCAACTTTGGCAGTATCCGGACTGGCAATCGGTGCCGTTCAAACGGCATACATCCGCGCGATTTGTACACCCGACTCCAGCGCATGGATCAACCTCGATTTCTCGGTCAATTATTGTACTTCGAATGCAACGAGCACAATAGACACCAGAATTACCTTGGTACGATTGGGTTCCGATTCGGTTGCCTCACCTGCAGCAACTTGTGCGGTCTATACAGACTACACCAACTTGCCGCCCTTCACCCTCAGAATGGGAGCACCCGACTCCATGTTTGTGAAATATGGCACTTGCGGCGGCCCATTCACCTCATTCGCCACCGTTTATATCGACTTCAACAGAGATTTGGTATTTGACAATGCCACAGAAAAAATATTCCAAGGCAATTGTTCGGCGGGTATTGATTTGGCTGGGCTTCCTACATTGCCAATCGTTTCTGGCTTTTATGGAACAACGCGCATGCGGGTTGTGCTCCGCGAAGGCGGTAGCGCTACCCTCAACCTACCATGCGGCACTTACACCTATGGTGAGACACAGGATTTTTCAGTAAACATCATTGCGCCATCGCCCAATGACATAGGGGTGACCAACATCCTGGACCCTTCTAATACCTGTGTGTTCTCTGCTCAACAGCAAGTGAAAGTGGCCATAACCAATTTCGGTACTTCTACCCAGTCTGGCTTTCCGGTTAGTTTTTCACTGAGTGGAGGGGTGCCTGTAACTGAGACGGTAACCGATTCAGTCGCCATGGGGCAAACCCTCAACTATACTTTTGCAGCACGTGCCAATATGTATGGGCCATCGGTGCATACGTTAACGGCTTTCACATCACTACCTACTGATGCCCGTGCGGCGAACGATTCATCTCGTAAGACCGTTCGGGAGGCGTTCTCTTTCTCAGCAGGAAGCGACACCACCATCACATTAGGCAATTCAGTAACCCTACGCAGCAATACGGTTCAAGGCCCAAGTGGAATCTTAGGCGATCTGAGTCAGGCGTCTGCCACTACTTGTGGCGGCGGCTTTATGTTTGATTTGCGCGCCCCCAACGCCAACATCTTCATCAGCGGTTTTGATGTGTTGCCTGTTGTAGCTGGTACACAAACGGTCAGCGTTTACTATAAAGTGGGCACCAAAACTGGTTTCCAGACCAATATTTCTGCTTGGACCTTGGAAGGCACCTACACCATCAATCCTGCGACTGCAACTTCGGTTGTAACCATGCCCATCAGCGGCTTTACCCTCACTGCTGGACAGGTATATGGCATCTACCTCCAATACAACAATCGTTATTCTGCCTCAGGTATTGATTTCTCCAATGCCGATTTAGTCATCAACAACGGGGAAGGCCTTTGCACCAATTGGACCACTTGTTGTGCGCCAAGGTATTGGAGGGGGCGCATTTACTACGGATCGAACATTTCATTCACTTGGAGTGATTTGAACGGCACGCAATTAGGATCTTCCGATACGCTTTCAGTGAGTCCGATCACCACAACGGCCTATGTTTTAACCGGTAGCGACGGCACCTGTAGCCGCAGCGACACCGTTGTGGTGAGTGTTTCGGGTACCATTCAACCACCTGTTTCAGGAACCCTTCGTTATGACAACACTTCCCAGACGCCCATGACCAACACCACGGTGCGTCTGCTGGCTGGGGGCTCACAAATCACCTCGGTCATCACCAACGCCACCGGCGATTTCAACTTTGGACCTGTTCCTCCGGGTGCCTACACCCTTCAGTACCAAACCAACAAGCCTTGGGGCGGTGTGAATTCGGTCGATGCCTTGAACATTACGCGTCACTTCTCGGTGGTTCAGCCACTTTCAGGATTGCGTTTGCGTGTTGCGGATGTGAACAACTCCAATACGGTTTCTGCTACAGACGCCCTTCAGGTCAACCAGCGTTTCTCATTCTTGCGTTCATCATTCACGGCGGGAGATTGGGCCTACAGCCTGAATACACTCACCGTTCCGAATGATCCAACGCCGATCGTATTATCGGGTCGTGCGCTTTGTTTGGGCGATGTAAACGGAAGCTACAGTCCTAATGTAAACCTGCGTGAGCGTTGGGAAGACCTAGCGCTATCGGGCGAAGTATTTACGGGCGAAGGCGAATACACGGTGAACGTTCAGTTGTCCTCAGCCCTGAACGTAGGTGCTGTGAGTTTGGTGCTTCGCGTGCCAGCGGGCATGGAAGTATTGGGCATCACCACGGGTCTGGGTTCATCGGATGAGGTGGTGTTCAACCAAATCGGCAATGTGGTTCGCATTGCATGGCATACGCTGCAGCAGTGGGATGTGGAGCAAGGCGGCGTGTTGTTGCGCATTCGTGCACGTGGCGCTGCGGATGGCGTATTTGCCTTGGGTGCCCACGAGAGTGAGTTGGCCAACAGCTGGGCCGATGTATATGGTTCGTTCGACCTGCGCACCCCTCGTTTGGTGGGCAGCAGTGTCAACTACACGGGCTTATCGGTCTATCCCAACCCATCTACTGCGATCTTCCGTGTGAGCAGCGAAACAGCGATGCAGGAATTGGTGGTTCGCGATATGTCGGGTCGTGAGGTTTTGCGTAGCCTACCTGTTGCGGGCACGACAGAGCTTGATCTGTCTGCACAGCGCGATGGAGTCTACATGCTTGAGGTTCGCCTCAGCGACCGCACAGAGCAAATCCGCCTAGTGCTTCGTCGCTGATGAATGGTTTGGAAGACAGTATTCGTCTTCTCCAAACATTAGCGTAGATTGTTTGTTGAATAATCGTCCTGCCTTCAATGGTGGGACGATTTTTTTTATGCGCTTGATTTGTTGCGAATAGTGGTTAATCTTGCACATATTTTAGTTCGGTACATGAAGTTGACTATAGGCATTTTAAAGGAGCAGGCAGCGGAGCGACGCGTTGCGGTTGTTCCTGAAGTGGTTGCGGAATGGGTTGCGTCTGGTGCGGAGGTGTTTTTCGAGCCTGATTGCGGTTTAGGGGCAGGTTATTCCCAATTGGCCTATGAACAGGCCGGTGCACGGATGAGATCGCGTTCAGACATCTTTGCTCTTTCGCAGGTAATGTGCAGCGTACAACCTATTGATGAAGTTGATTGCCCCTTATTGCGTCCTGATCAGGTGTTAATCGGAATGTATCAGCCATTATCTCGCCCTTCGTTTATCGACGACTTGGCGAAAACCGGTGTGCATATTTTATCGCTCGATGCCATTCCCAGGATTACCCGTGCGCAAGCCATGGACGTGCTTTCTAGTCAATCATCAATCGCAGGCTACCAGGCTGTACTGAGGGCCGCAGCGCTATTGCCGCGTGTTTTCCCCATGATGATGACGGCAGCGGGTACATTAGCACCTGCCCGCGTCCTGGTGGTCGGTGCTGGGGTTGCCGGTCTTCAAGCCATTGCTACCGCCAAGAGACTGGGCGCTGTGGTTTCTGCCTTCGATACGCGCATCTCTGTAAAAGAGCAGGTGGAAAGTTTGGGCGCTTCTTTTGTTGATGTGGAAGGAGCAAAGGAGGATCGGTCTGCTGGTGGATATGCAGTAGAGCAGGATGCCGATTATCAAAGGCGCCAACAAGCGGCCTTGGCTGATCGCGTTCGCCAAACGGACGTCGTAATAACAACTGCGCTCATACCCGGAAAACCAGCTCCAAGGCTTATCAATCAGGCTATGATCGAGTCTATGCGTCCGGGTAGTGTTGTTGTAGACATGGCCAGCACGTCTGGTGGTAACTGTGAATTAACAGTGGATGAATCGGTTGTTGTTCATGCCGGTATTTCCATTATCGGCAGCAGCTTGTTGGCTGCGGAGAAGGCCCAGGACGCCAGCCGGGTGTTTTCTCGTAATGTGCAGCGACTGATGAACCTCTGCATGGATTCCGATGGGTTCATTCTGAATCGGGAAGATGAGATTATAGCAGGTTGCCTGCTCACATACAATGGTTCTGTGGTTTGGCCAGGTTATCGTTAAATTCAGCGCATGGATACTTTTTTTGATTTATTTGCCCAGAATAAGGAGATTCTTTACATCCTCATTCTCTCAGTTTTTCTGGGCATAGAGGTGATCGGTAAGGTGCCACAGGTGCTTCATACTCCTCTGATGTCTGGCTCTAATGCCTTGTCGGGTGTGGTGATCTTGGGATGTCTATTGCTTTTGGGCGACACGAACCCGGATGAAACCTTGGTTTTGATTTTGGGTTGGGTGGCCTTGGTATTAGCGACCATAAACGTGGTTGGCGGATTTTCGGTTACCAACCGTATGCTTGAGATGTTTAAGGCGAAGAAGAAAGACAATGGATAGTTTCGCAAGATTGGCTTCTTTTTTGGTGGAAACCGGTTATATGATATCCGTTGTCTTCTTCATTTTAGGTATGAAGTGGATGAGTCACCCCGCATCTGCCCGCAAGGGGAATTTCACCGCGGCTGCTGGAATGCTCCTTGCCGTGTTGGCCACTTTGTTGTTGGTGGTAATGAATCAGGAAGGGAATGGCAATGGGTTCAATTTCAAAGGTAATTTTATCTGGATCGGCACGGGTTTATTGCTGGGCTCAGTTGTCGGTCTACGGCTGTCGTCGCGTGTGAAAATGACCGATATGCCGCAAATGGTATCGCTGCTCAATGGATTTGGTGGTGCAGCCGCCATGCTGGTTGTTGTGGCCGAGGTGCTGGGTCGGGCGTTTAACCAGGTAGACAGTGGTGCCGTGTTCTACTATGTTCTCCTCATGGTGAATTTAATTGCAGGGGCCATCTCATTCTCCGGGAGTATTATGGCTATGGGTAAACTGCAAGGCTTTGTGGCTGGTGGTTCCGTGCGCTGGCCTTTGCAGCGGCTCACCAACAACGGGCTTCTGGTCCTGATGTTCGCGGGCATGCTGTTGTTTTTTCAGGCAGGCGATGCGCAACTTGTAGTTATTTTGAGTCTTTGCGTGGCTGCATTGTTGTTTGGCGTTCTGTTTGTGTTGCCGATTGGAGGTGCAGATATGCCCGTGGTTATCTCTTTGCTCAATTCGATTACAGGTCTTACTTCTGCATTGACTGGTTTAATGTTTGACAACCAGACTATGGTGATGGGAGGTGTTTTGGTGGGTGCCAGTGGACTGCTTCTCACCATCCTGATGTGCCG
>Ga0194123_10006527_pt1 | contig 11998 bp, 10 predicted proteins | sample TA2MahsurfametaG_5_FD_155479 | JGI IMG/M metagenome (GOLD analysis project Ga0194123, IMG submission 155479) | Freshwater microbial communities from Lake Tanganyika, Tanzania - TA2015023 Mahale A surface | ecosystem: Environmental > Aquatic > Freshwater > Lake | place: Tanzania: Lake Tanganyika... | reverse complement strand
GCTTCCCGTTCCTACCGCCGATTTGTATGTGCGCCCTGGAACGCCTGCGGAGGTTGCGGAGGTACTTCGGATCGCCTGCGACTATCAAGTTCCGGTGGTCCCTCGCGGTGGTGGCTCGGGAACTCAAGGCGGCACTTTTGCCATTTATGGCGGTATCGCTATGGATTTACGACGCCTCCATAAAGTCATCCACATTGATGAGATAAGCATGGTCGTTACTGCAGAAGCTGGAATTGAAGGCCCTGAGTTAGAAAAAATCCTCAATGCTAAAGGCCTCACCATGCCTCACTACCCAGGCTCATTTCACTTTGGCGCAACACTAGGTGGATATCTCGCTGCTCGTGGATCCGGTGTGGTCTCGACAAAATACGGTAAAGCTGAAGATTTAGTGCTGCAACTAGAGGCTGCGGTTCCTCCAGGAAAATTAATTGAAACGATGAAAGTCCCGAGCCACGCCTCAGGGCCCGGGATTATTCAAGCCATCGTTGGCTCAGAAGGAACTTTAGGAATCATTACCAAAGCAACGATGCGCATTGAGAGAATTCCAGAGTCTCTGGAGTTCTTATCGTATGGTTTTAAGAATATTTCAGAGGGAATAGAAGCAGCCCGTCGAATCATGACAGAGCGTTGGCGCCCCGCAGTGATTCGATTATATGACGAGGCGGATAGCGCAAAACTTTCAAAGTGGCTTAACCTAGGCGTTAAAGGCGTACTTCTTGTAATTATGTGTGATGGTAAAAAAGAATTGACCGCATTAGAATCTGCCGAAATCGCCAAGTTATGCGAGTCAGTTGGTGGAAAGTCTTATGGTTCTGAAATAGGAAAAATATGGTGGGATGGAAAATACGAACCGTTCAAACACGGAAATATTCCAGCGCCACCTCAAATTTTTGGAACGACCGATACTTGCGCTCGCTTTGAAGACTTAGAGAAAATTTATTGGGCGAAAAAGAAAGTAATTGAAGAGGGTTTTGCCCATTACAAAGCGCGATATACAGCTCATTTTTCTCACTGGTTTCCCTGGGGCGGCATGATTTATGACCGCTTTTATATCGACAATGGACCTGAAGACCCATTAGAGGCAATTGCGCTTCATGATGAGGTGTGGGATGCAGCAATCAAAGCAAGTCTTGACAATGGTGGTTCGCTGAACGAACACCATGGAGTCGGACTAAAACTCGGACGCTTTATGCGACTACAGCATGGCGCCGCATTCGATTTACTCCTCGGAGTAAAAGACGCGTGGGATCCGGACGGAATCCTCAATCCAGGGAAACTTGGGTTCGGTCCGCCAACGAGCAGGCGTCGCTAAAAAACCAACGATTCTTTTTGAAAGGAGAATCATGCATCTATCTATGCACAACTGGATGCGCGCCGAGCCGCTGAAGGTAACTATTGCTCGACTCGCAAAGTACGGATATAAAAGCATCGAGATCAGTGGTGAACCTGAGCAATATGGTCTCAATGGCAGCAAAGACACCAAGAAGTTACTTGGAGACTATGGCATGAAATGCTGGGGTTCAGTAACTCTTATGCTCGGTGAGCGTAATTTGGTAGCTGGAGACCCAAAGAAGCGTGCAGACTCGGTTCAATACACTAAAGACTGCATCACAATGGTGAAGGAACTAGATGGTCAAGAGATGACTATTGTTCCTGCAACAGTAGGAAAAATTGTCCCTGATGCCACTCCTGATGAAGAGTGGAAATGGGCAGTTGAAAGCATGCGTGAAATTTATGAACACTCTGAAAAAGCCGGAGTGCGCCTTGCTATTGAGCCTCTCAATCGCTTTGAAACCTACTTCATCAATCGTGCTGAACAAGCTCTTGCACTTGCAGAAGCGACCGGCCCAAATTGTGGAGTCTGTCTTGATGCATTCCATATTAACATCGAAGAGGCTGATCTTTATGAAGCAATCCGCTCCACAAAGGGCAAACTCTTTGATTTCCACGTAGCAGATAACAACCGTATGCCAGCTGGTCACGGTGACTACGACTGGAAGAAAGTTGTATCAACGCTCTCCAGTATCGGATATGACGGAGCACTCACTGCTGAATTCGTGGCACCTATTGATCGAACTCCCGCAAACCGTCACAAGAATGCGCTCGAGACCAACTTCGACAACGTCGATATTTCTCCAGAGCAACTTAAGTTCATTATCGATCACGGCTCGAGCATCTTGACCGAATCGTTCTATGACTGGTTGGTTGAAGAGAATGCTAAAACTCTGCTTCCATTGATCTAATCACCATAAGGATCGATTGTTTTGACAAAGTCAGTTCTCATTATCGCTACCTTAGATACAAAGGGTCCTGAAGCTGCTTATATCCGGGATGGATTGAACAAACTTGGGATAAAAACGACTGTCATTGATACTGGAATATTGGGTGAACCCCTGGGAATTGTTCCAGATATCAGCCACGAAGAACTTGCAGCTATTGGTGGACTAAGTCTTCAAGAGCTACAAAACTCCGGAACTCGTGGTCGTGCAGTAGAAAGAATGAGAAGTTTTGTTATAACAAAAGTGAAGGAGTTATCAGATGCAGGTACCGTCCTCGGCGCCATAGGGATTGGTGGCGCTGAGGGTTCGGTTATGTCGGCAGCTGCACTTATGCAACTTCCAATCGGAATTCCAAAGTTAGTCTTATCTCCCATCGCATCTGGCCGTCACGAGTTTGGTCCTCTTGTAGGCATAAGCGATATGTTGGTGATGCATACGATTATTGATATTTTGGGATTAAACCATATTTCAAAAACGATTTATGATAATGCTGTTGCGGCAATGTCCGGACTCGTTGTGCACGGCCACCAACTGACAGCACCACCGAAGGGAAGCAAATACGTAGCTGTCACGATGTTGGGCAATACAACAACCTCTGTAATGGCTTTACAAAAAGAACTTCAAAACTTTGGATTCGAAGTTGTTACTTTTCACGCAAATGGTGTCGGTGGTCCGGCTATGGAGGAACTCGCAGAAGCAGGACAATTCGTAGGAGTCATAGATTTCACGCCTTCAGAGATAGTAGGAACACTTGTTGGTGGTATTCACTATGGTGGACCGCGTCGAATGAAACGCGTTGGGCCATTAGGAATCCCACAAATTCTCGTACCAGCGTGTGTTGATTTCTCTGTTCATCACACCACTTCGATTCCAGATTCGATGAAAAATCGACCAGTCTATGACCACAATCCAGAGTTTGTGCTCGCCCGCTGCACTAGAGAAGAGATGGGGAAGATCGGAGAGTATTTTGCAGAGTGCGCGAATACTTCCCGGGGTCCGGTAAAGATTGTGATTCCAAGTGACGGTTTTTCTATTCCGAATACCCCAGGCGGAGTGTTCTGGGATCCCGAAGCTGACTTGCTTTTTGAAACATCTATGAGATCAAAGCTCAATCCAAATATTCCTGTAGTGAGATTTGCTTTACATGCCAACTCACCTGAATTTGGTGTCGTGGTTGCGCAAGAATTCCTCAATCTTATCCAGTCTAAAGTCGCATAAAGTAAAAGGAGCAAAGATGACAAGTTACATAACACCGCCGAGAAAAGTGCAACACATAACCTCAGGCGATGCGGAATTTCGCAATAAGTTTCGCTCATGGTGTCTTGGTGATCTTTCTTATGTTGATATCAATGAATATCTTGCGGTGAAAGATGTCGTCTTGGTTCCGATGGCAAGCACCGAGCAACACGGACCTCATCTTCCGTTGTACACAGATACCATCACTGCCGTCGAAGTCTCTGCTCGAGTCTCAGAACAAATAGGTATCCTCCACACACCACCAATATGGACTGGCTATTCACCGCAGCATATGTACGGTGCCGGACAAGGTCGCGGTACAATCACGGTACGAGCCGAAACTCTCAATTCTTTGATGTATGACGTTGCTCGCTCCTTAATTCATCATGGGTTCAATCGCATAATTTTCGTAAACGGTCATGGTTCAAACATCAAAGTTGTGGACCCAGTACTGCGTAGACTTCGTTATGAAACAAATGCCCTTATTGGTTTTGTTAAACCATATATGGAGCGCTATACCGGAATTCTCGCTGGCTTAATGGAAAATCCTCCGGAAGAGACCCCAGGATGGCATTCCAGTGAATTGGAAACCTCACAAGATATGGCATGGAATGAGAATCTCGTCCGCATGGAAAGAGCTGTTGATACGCGTGCACATACACCAGCATTTCTACCTCAGTCATTTTCAAAAGACGATGGCATGCCCGATGTTGAATTCGAAGGTTATCAATACTTTCAATTCCCGATGGATCATCACGAATTCGTAGAGAACGGAATTATCGGGAATCCAATGCGTGCGACTAAAGCAAAGGGTGAAGAAGCTTTCCATCGATACAGCACTCACGTAGCCAAAGGCATACTTGAACTCATGAAAGTGCCGGTCAATATAAGGAACCGAGAATTCGTCGATAGAGTCTAATTAAAAGGGAAAATTATGACTCCAAAGAAGTCGGTGGTGCCGCAACCTGTCAAGAGCTCTGAATCTCTTGGTGATGATGCTTATGAATGGCTAATTGCTGCCATTACTTCTTTCCAAATTCCGACAAATTCGCAGATCTCAGAAAATAAGTTAGCGGCAGAACTTGGAGTCAGTCGTACTCCTGTGCGTGAAGCTTTGATGCGACTCGAATCTGAAGGTCTAGTAAAGCGGAGTGAAGCTGGACGTTTTACTGTTGCGATGCTGACAGGAAAAGATGTTGACGAGGCTATAGATCTGATGGTCTTGTGCGATATCTATATGTTTCAACGCGCAACGAAGAGTATTGATAATGCCGGCGCTGTTGCGCTTCTAGAATCAGCAAAAAACATGACGAAGTGTGCAAAATATGGCGATCGAGATGGTTGGATGAAATACGACAAAATCTTTCATGAAACCATCATGCGCGCCGCGAACAACGACATGCTGAAGTTTCTCGAGTCACTCGCCGACGAATTCAACGATTCTGGGCTCGCTCAGCTTCCGGTGCGCGTGATCTCATTACCTGTTCTGACGAACACGTTGAAATTGCAGATGCAATCGTTGGAAAAGATATGCCTGCTATAAAGCGTGCGGTAGAGGATCACCTCAGTCATTTAAGGGTAAACATGCACGAGATTGTCGAGTCCATGGCTCCATTCTTTGGGACGAAAGGCTGAATAACTTTTGCATAACTTTAAAGATTTCCTCTCAAGTCCATTGACGGAAACCGACGTATTCCGCTTGTATACAGGTCTAGATACAAGGCTAGTGATCCGGGGATTGGAAATTCGATGACGCGCTTCGTATTCACACTCCTCAATGGAATCACGCTTGCCGGTCTGTACTTTTTAGTTGCCAGTGGTCTAACTTTAATTTTTGGCTTAATGCGGGTCATCAACCTGGCTCATGGAGCATTCTATTTACTAGCAGGTTATATATCGTGGAATGTTGTAGACAAGACTGATAATTGGTTTCTTGGAATACTTCTCGGAGCACTCTCACTTGGAATATTTGGCTTACTTGTTTACCTAATTTTGCTAAGAAAGTTTCAGTACGAAGAATTACGTGTCGCTTTAATAACTCTCGGTGTATCACTAATGCTCGCCCAGGGAATGCTCGCCTTATTCGGAGGAGAGTACTACCAAACTAGCATTCCTGAAAATCTCTCACAATCAATTCCGATTCCAGGAATTGAGATATCGTATCCTTTATTTAGAATACTAGTTCTATTCCTTGCCATAATTGTTGCTATTGGCTTATGGTTATTCATTACAAGAACTCGATATGGAGCCATCATTCGAGCGGGTGTTGATGACACAGCTATGGTTTCTGCGCTGGGAATAAATATTCAAGCAGTATTTATCTGGATTTTCTTCTTAGGATCAGTACTGACTGGTTTCGCAGGATCTATTGGCGCAACAACTAATTCATTTGGCATGGGAACTGATGGTGACTATCTTCTATTTTCTCTACAAGTAGTAATTATTGGTGGATTGGGCTCTATAGGTGGTGTTGCTATTGGATCATTTTTGGTGGGTGTTATCGGGCAATTTGCAGTGGGTTACTACCCAACTCTTTCAGGGATTATCACCTTCGCGATGCTGGTTCTAATTCTTGCTTTCCGCCCTCAAGGTATATTAGGAAAAATCCGATGACCAAAGTTCGAAACACCTATTTATTGCTACTGGTAGTGGCCATCGCTTTTCCTTATTTAGTTCCAGATCCGGATTTCTGGGTTTCAAGCGGTGGCTCGCGCGCACTATGGCTTGGAGTTACCGCTTTAAGTATGTCGTTTCTGAATCGAAATCTTGGATTGATGTCCTTAGGACAGCTTTTCTTCTCAGGCATCTCTGGTTATATCGTGGCAATCAGTTCAGTAACTTATGGCGTTAAATTCGGCACTTCGGTTCCGCTAGCCATTCTAGCTGGAACGCTTTCAGGGGTAGTTATTGGCTTCATTGCTCTAAAGACTAAGGGCGTTTACTTCTTAATGCTCACTCTTGCCGTAACTTTGGGTCTTTACTCCTTCGCCAACTCAGCCCAAGAAATTACCCGAGGACATACAGGAATTAATAGTATTCCGAGCCCGGTCATTTTTGGAATTGACTTTGCGTACTCAAAGCCAATGTATTACCTCTTTCTCCTAATTGCGATCGTTATTTTTGCATTCTGTAAGTTCTTGGAATCAACATCATTTGGTATTGCCTTGAAAGGTGTTCGTGACAATGAAGATCGTATGACCGCAATGGGATATCGGATTTTGCCGCTGAAGATGATCGCTTTCGTATTTTCTGCCTTCATTGCATCAATCGCTGGGGTGATGGGTGCATTTTATGTGACGAATATTTCACCAGATAGCGTTGGCTTGATTCGATCAATTGATCTACTAGTAATCGTTGTTGTGGGTGGCGCAACCTATCTTGGGGGAGCGTTTGTGGGTGCAGCTCTAATAGTGGTATTTGAAGCAATTGTTCAAGACTTTACTCAATATTATGTTGCGGCCACAGGCGCCTTGTTCATAATTGTTCTAATACTGGCACCTCAAGGGTTAATGGGCATAAGCGCACAGTTTCGTAGGGCGAGGGCTAAAAAATTAGTGGCAGCAAAATGAGTAAGAAGCGAGGTTTCTGTTCTGTAAAAAGAACAGATTTGTTCAGAACCAGCGAAGGCGGTTCCGACATAAAAGTTGAGGAAATTCCTCAGCAGATACAAACAGGGAGATAGATGAAAAGACAACGTATGGGCCGTAACGCTCTAGCAGGCGTTGTGGCAGCAGTACTTGTGGCTGGCTTAGTTATTACACCCTCAAGCAATGCTGCGAGTACGATCAAAATCGGTTACTTAAATGCGACGATTGGGCCATTTGCTGGTGGAGCACCACAAATTACAATCGGATTTAACATTGCACTTGGTGAAATCAAGAGCAAGGTTGCTGGAAAGAAAATTGTTGTCCTTGAAGAGGCAACAGATGCCACTCCAGCGCTAGCTCTAGAGAAAGCTAAGAAACTTATCGAAAAAGATAAGGTAGATATTCTATTTGGGCCACTGTCTGGTGATGAAGGCGTTGCAATCGCACGTCTATCAAAGAAGTATCCAAAAGTGACCTTCGTAAATACAACAGCTTCTGCTTCAGAGGCCACCAATCGGGAACCATCAAAGAACTTCTTCCGTTTCCATGGTGACGCTGCGCAGTGGTCTGGTGGTGTGGGAGAAATTGCATATAATCAACTCGGATATAAGAGAGTTGCAATTATCGCTGACGATTATTCATTCCCTTATGCAAACGCAGGAGGCTTTGCTAAAGGCTTCTGCAAAGCAGGCGGTGTGATCGTTTCTGCCCAGTGGCCTGCACTTGGAACCAAGGATTACTCATCACAAATTGCAGCCCTTCCAAAGGATATAGATGCAATCTACGCTGGACTTGGTGGAGCTGACGCTGTTCAGTTCCTAAAGCAAGCCAATCAGTTCGGTATAAAGAAGCCGCTGATTGGTGGAGCAATTCTGGTTGATGGAACAGTTCTTGGCGCAAAGGCTGAGATTGGTGACGCTGCTCTTAACACAATTGGTGGCGGACCCGTTCCTGACGACTCCTATTCATCTCCTGAATACGATAAGTTCAAGGCGCAGCTGGCAGCAGCTGGCACTGGGCCAAACATCTTCAGCGTACTTGGATATATCTCAGGTAAGTCAATGTTGGCAGGACTTGTGGCCGTGAAGGGTGATCTTTCAAATAATCACGCCAAATACCGCGCGGCCTTGTCAAAGTTGAAGTGGAATACACCAACAGGTCCACTTTCAATGGACAAGAACCGAAATGCAATTGTTTCTAACTTTATCTACCAGATTGTTTCGGACGGTAAAGGTGGCTTTAAGACTAAAGCACTTAAGCGCCAAGATAAGGTTGCCCAAGGAACAGCAGTGTATGGTCGTGTGAACTCTTGCGCGGATGCTAAGTAGTTAAACATGACACCCACCACTATTACTAGCAATTGTGCACTGTCACTAAGTGCTGTTTCGCGTAATTTTGGTGGAATTCGCGCCGTGGCTGACATCAGCTTTGATGTCAGCCACGGACGACGAATCACGATCATTGGAACTAACGGTGCCGGTAAGTCAACACTTTTTAACCTAATCACTGGCGTATATCCATTAAGTAGTGGATCAATTAAAATCTTTAATCAAGATGTCTCAAATCAACCTGCACATAGCAGGGCTCAAATGGGAGTTGCCAGGACCTTTCAAACCTCTAAGCTCTTTCAAGGCTTGACTTTAAGAGAGAATTTATTTGTAGCCCTTAGGCAGGCACTTGGTATAAAAAAAATTGGTTGGCTTGCAAACCCTTCAGTTTCGAAGGAGTTGCAGTTACAGAGTACGCAGATTCTTCAAAAAGTAGATCTGTTGGAAAAAGCTGAAGTCTTGGTTTCGGATATTTCTCATGGTGAATCTCGTCAGTTGGAATTGGCCATGGCTTTGGCCATGAAGCCTAGAATCTTGATGCTGGATGAGCCGGCATCGGGCATAAGTCCCAATGAGCGCGGGCGTTTAATTGAATTATTAAAGGACTTAGATAAAGATCTGACCTTAATTCTAATCGAACATGATATGTCAGTGGCTCTCTCGGTTGCAGATGAAGTAATAGTCATGCATGAAGGCTCGACATTTTTGCATGGCTCACCTGATGAAATTAGAGACAGTAAGTCAGTGCGCGAGCTATACCTAGGGAGTTCCAGTGAGTGACTTATTAATTACTGATATTGAATCAGGTTATGGAAGTGTGAGAGTTCTGCATGGGGTGAGCCTGTCAGTCTCATCAAAGCCAGTAGCGCTGATGGGTAGAAATGGCATGGGAAAAACTACGCTGGCAAAAGTGATTATGGGACTTAATCCAACTCTTTCGGGTGAGATCAAATATGGCGACATAACTTTAACTGGTCTTTCGACAACAAAAATTGCACAAGCAGGAGTTGGTTATGTTCCTCAAGGCAGGCGAGTTTTCCCATCATTGACGGTTGATGAGCATTTAAAGATTCTACAAAAACGAAATAGTAACTGGACAGTAAAAAAAATTTATGAGTTATTCCCAAGATTGGCTGAGCGTAAGAATAATGGTGGTACGATGCTCTCAGGTGGAGAGCAGCAGATGTTAGCTATAGGACGAGCGTTAATGACAAATCCATCATTATTACTGATGGATGAGCCATCAGAAGGCTTAGCGCCAGCGATTGTTGAGCATCTTGCTAAATCTCTTCAAGAACTTGTAGGACAGGGTCAAAGAATTCTTTTGATTGAACAAAATCTAAAATTTGCTTCCACGCTCTGTGACGAAATCATAATTCTATCCGGTGGGGAGATACAAGCTAAAGTTACCACGCAAGAATTACGTTCTAGTGCAGAGTTACAAAATAAGTATCTAGGTGTAGCTTAGAAGGGGTGGTGTATGTCAAAAACTTTACGTGTTGCCATGATTGGCTACGGATTCATGGGCAAGGTCCACTCACATGCTTGGCGGAGCGTGAACCACTTCTTCCCGGATGCCCCACAAGTCGAGATGACTGTGATCTGTGGTCGCAGCAAAGATTCGCTCGAAAGTGCGCGCATCACTTTTGGCTGGAAAGAAGCGGAGACTGATTGGAAGAAAGTAATCGCTCGCAGCGACATAGATATTGTCGATGTTTGCACCGCGGGCGATACGCACGAAGAGATCGCAATTGCAGCTCTCAGAGTGGGAAAGCACGTTATTTGCGAAAAACCATTGGCAAATAACGCTTCTGAAGCCACCGCAATGGCTCAGGCAGCTACTGAAGCAGCTAAGAATTCTGTGAAATCGATGGTTGCATTCAATTACCGTCGTGTTCCTGCACTCGCAGTTGCAAAACAGTTCATTCAAAGTGGCAAGCTCGGTACGATTTATCACGTACGCGCTAATTACCTTCAAGATTGGATTATCGACCCAGAATTCCCACTCGTTTGGCGTCTTGACAAAAAGACTGCAGGCTCGGGCGCGCTCGGCGATATTGCAGCGCACATCATTGATGCGTCTTATTTTCTGACCGGATCAAAAATCACCTCGGTAAGTGGACAACTCAAAACATTTATTAAAGAACGTCCTTTACCGGGTGCATATACAGGCCTAACAGCAGGAACGTCTGCTGGTCGTGGCACCGTAACAGTTGATGACACCGCAGTTTTTACTGCAAATTTCGAAAATGGCGCCATTGGAACCTTTGAGGCCACTCGTTTTGCAGCTGGACGAAAGAATGCGATGTCAATTGAAGTCAATGGCTCGAAGGGAAGTATCTATTTTAACTTTGAAGACATGAACGAACTTCTATATCACGATCACACCCATGCTTCGTCAGAAGCGGGTTTCCGAAGGATACTGGCAACTGATGGCGCTCAACCCTATGTGGCAGCGTGGTGGCCACCAGGTCACATCATCGGGTATGAACATACATTTACTCATGAAATTTATGATTTTGTCACGGCAATTAAAAATGGATCTAATCCATCACCATCATTTGATGATGGACTTTATGTACAGAAGGTGCTTGATGCGGTCGAAACAAGCTCAGGAAATAACTCACAACTTACCCAAGTCAAATAGGAGGAACTAGCTATGCCACGTCCTGTAACACTATTCACCGGCCAATGGGCAGATTTGCCCTTTGAAGAGATGTGCCGTTTAGCTTCTTCGTGGGGCTATGACGGACTTGAAATTGCATGTTGGGGTGATCATTTTGAAGTAGATCGCGCAATTAACGAACCAGGGTACGTAGAGGGGCGTCATGCGATTCTAAAGAAATATAACCTCAAGGTCTTTGCAATCTCGAACCACCTCGTTGGACAAGCAGTCTGTGACCATCCTATTGATGAGCGACATAAGGGAATATTGCCGTCACGTTTATGGGGTGACAGCGATCCAGAAGGAGTGCGTAAGCGTTGTGCTGAAGAAATGAAGGACACAGCACGTGCAGCAGCAAAACTTGGCGTAAAAACGGTTGTTGGGTTCACCGGATCATCGATCTGGCACACGGTTGCGATGTTTCCACCAGTGCCACCAGCGATGATTGACGCCGGCTACAAAGATTTTGCCGATCGCTGGAATCCAATTCTTGATGTATTTGATGAGGTAGGCGTAAAATTCGCACACGAAGTTCATCCTTCAGAGATTGCATATGATTATTGGACAACAGTTCGAACTCTTGAAGCGATAAATCATCGCCCGGCATTTGGACTGAATTTCGATCCGAGTCACTTCATCTGGCAAGACCTCGACCCCGTGGGATTTCTCTGGGATTTTAAAGATCGTATCTACCATGTCGATTGTAAAGAGTCGAAGAAACAACTTAATGGTCGGAATGGTCGATTAGGTTCACATCTTCCTTGGGCAGATCAACGTCGCGGTTGGGACTTTGTTTCTGTTGGGCATGGAGATGTTCCTTGGGAGGCATGCTTCCGAATGCTAAATGCGATTGAATACGACGGACCAATATCAGTCGAGTGGGAGGATGCCGGCATGGATCGA
>Ga0194123_10006524_pt1 | contig 12000 bp, 13 predicted proteins | sample TA2MahsurfametaG_5_FD_155479 | JGI IMG/M metagenome (GOLD analysis project Ga0194123, IMG submission 155479) | Freshwater microbial communities from Lake Tanganyika, Tanzania - TA2015023 Mahale A surface | ecosystem: Environmental > Aquatic > Freshwater > Lake | place: Tanzania: Lake Tanganyika... | reverse complement strand
GACTCTTCATCATCGTTTATACATTCGTCAGTATCGCTTTCAGACCCATCTACCACAAATCCATCCTTTAAATATCCTTGCTTTGTTTTCTTTGATTTAGGAACTGCCTTTAATTCATCTTCTTCCTCCTCATCATCTTCATTTAAATCTTCAAAACCACCAAATAACTTTTCATATGCTTTATTCCAAATAGACAAAGTTAAATTGCTAAATTTCTTTTTACCATCTTCATCTTTACTATATCCAACTAACGCACAACTACCAAAAAATAGCGCACTGTCAATTGGAGGTGGAAAATCATATTTATTTTCTGCACCTGGTCTACCATCTGTTTTACCATAAACTTCAATATAATATTTTTTGCCATCCATTTTAGAAGACCATTCGGCTTGCTTTAAAAAATCATCTCCCTTCTTAAACCCACATTTTTTATATAATTCTTCTAATTTGAAATCCTTAATTGCAAGAGATTTAAGAGTTCCTACTTTTTCAACAATAATTACGTTTAATGGAAATGACATATTGATAACAATTATATTTTATATAGGTTTAAGTTGTTTTATAAATTATATTTATAATAAAATCCGTCATTAGATACATTTTTCTCTCGACGATTCTTTGGCGCACTTGTATTTATAATTGCCAAATAAGGCATTGAACCATTAAATCTATTAAACAAATATCCATCAACTTGTTCTAGCATTTCGGAATTTTCTGTTGATTCAATGTAAGTCAATACATTTATTATATCATTAATAAAATATTCGATACCTTTGTAATTTAATGTTGATAATAACAATTGTAGTTCCTTTCTTATAATTTCAACATTAAATTCATTTACATATATTTCAAGCAAATATTTGATAGGTTCTCTTTCCTTTACAAACCTAATTTTGTCATAGTCAATTGAGTTTCCCATTGTTTTAGAGTTATACTATTATTAGTATTATAAATTTTTATTTCATTTTTTTTATTATTTACAATTACAATTTAAAAATAATTTAAAACGTATATTATATAATAAATGTATTCTACTTTATTTTTACTTTTCCTATTTTTCTCTAATGTGTACGGAGATTTTATGTTTTTAAATACACCTGCAAAGCCAACTGATATGAAAGATCTTCTTAATTTAACAACAGGTGGGCCTTATACTTATTCTCAAAGTGGACACCATTTTTACGGAACGGCATATGACGGAACTTGGATTGACACAACTGGATGTTGCTCAGGACAATCTGGTTCATGTCGTAATAATCCATCTTGTCAATGTAAAGTTTCTGTTGGACCTTTACCCCAAGGCACGTATTCTTTAGGAAATATGATGACATTTAAAGGTATGAATTATTGCTATGAATTATATCCATCATCATCTAATAATATGTGCGGACGTTCTGGATTTTTAATTCATGGAGGTGATTGTTCTGGTAATCCATCTGAAGGTTGTATTGTTATTCAAGATCAAAATATAAGATATAGAATTAAAAGTGGTGCTACATTAAAAGTTGTATCTTAAAATATTTGTGTTTTATCTCTCGTAATCTTATATCCAAATATATTATGTTATTTTGGATTATTAAAATTACTCTCATATCTGTTATTTTTATATTTTTAGTACATTATTTAATAAATTTTTTTAAGTCTGTATTAACAGTTCCAAAAATTAAGGATTTAGTAAATAGTCCAACTAAAAAATATGAAAATATGTATAAAATATTAAAGGATACAAGCAATACAGAAACATTAAATAATAATAATAATAACGATTATACATTAATCGATTTATTACCTTCTAGTGAGGAAGAAGAAGTGAAACCAACTATGAAAAATGAATTAAAAAACTTTTTAAAAAAACAATTAAATGAAACAAGTTTATCAGAAGGTTCTTTTAATAACTATTAAATATATTTAAAGAGTATTTATTCATAATATATAGAATACTATGTCTATACTAAATAAAGACGCTATATTAAGCAATTTTCCTAACGTAAAACATTCTTATGAAAATATTACACATAAGAAGGTTTATAATTCAAATTATATTGTTGCAATTCCAAGTGGTAAAAAATGTTTTGTTTGGTTTACTACGCTTAACGGCAAACCGGTCAGTTTACTTTTAGAGTTGGATAATAACAAAAAAGTACAGCAAGTTAAATTGGCTTATACTAAATTTTTGCACGATTTAGTAAATGGCGAACACGGAACTATTTTATATGGAACCAAATTTTATTATTCCAATATGAATTTCTTTAGCATTGAAGACATATTAATGTATAAAGGTATTGAAAATTATAAAACAAATTGGCAGGAAAAGTTGGAGCAAGCAAAAGATTTAATGGAAAACAATATATTACAGAAAAATTACAACAATTATTTAGTATTTGGACTGCCTTTGATGTGCAAAACAATGGATGAATTTGAAGTTGAAGTACAAAAGGTTGGCTATCGCATAGATTCCGTTCAATTTAAATTATATAACCGTTACAATTCGTATTTGGTAATGGATTACAGAAAGTTTAACTATAAACCAAGAGAAAATAGTGATATAAATTTAATGGCGCAATTTGGATTAATTCAATCTAAACCAAATGAACCTGTAGTTAAGAATGTAGTTAAGAAAACAGCAGCAACTGAATCAAAACAAAAACGTGAATCTACATTTATTGTGCGCGCTGATATTCAATCAGATATATACAACCTATTCAATTTAGATAAAGAAGATTTTATTGGAGTAGCACATATTCCTGACTATAATACAAGTGTTATGATGAATAATCTATTTAGAATTATTAAAGAAAATAAAAATTTAGATGCGTTAGAAGAAAGTGATGATGAAGAAGAATTTGAAAATGAAAATGATGATAAGTTCGTTCATTTAGATAAGGAATATAAGATGGTATGTGAATATAATCCAAAATTTAAAAAATGGATTCCTTTACGAGTTGTAAATTTATCTAGCAAGAATTAATTAAAATATTTTAATAATGTATATGAGTAAAACAAAAAGAAAAATAAATATAAGAAATAAAACCTGTAAGGTAACCCAAATTCCAAGATCAGATAAAGATATTAAAGCAGTAATTAATGTTAATGCTATAAAAAACAATATTAATTTTTTGAAAAAGAAAACGGGTACAGATTTAATGCCTGTATTAAAGGCAGACGCATACGGTCACGGATTAATTGAAATGTCTAAAATATTAAGAAGTTTAGGAATAAAATATATTGGTGTAGCAACATTGGGAGAAGCTATATTATTACGTAAAAGCGGTGATACTGGCAGAGTATTATCTTGGTTATATGACATTGACGGACAAGAAATAAAAGATGGTCTAAAAATGAATTTAGACATTGCAATATTTGATGAAAATCTTATTCCAAAATTAGAAAAACTTATTCCAAATGGTACTAAAATTAAAATAACAATGTTTGTTGATACTGGAATAAATCGTGCTGGAATACCATATGAAAAATCATTACAAGCATTTAAAGATGTCGCAAAATGTGATAAATTTGAAATTGTTGGAATGATGTCTCACTTAGTATGCTCTGGTATAAAAAATAGTCCAATTGTTAACGAACAATTAAGAAAATTTAGAGCATTAAGAAAAGAATTAGAAGAAATAGGAATTGTTCCACCATTAGTTCATATTGCTAATACAGGTGCATGTTTAAATTACGATGTTTCAGATTTTACACTTTCTCGTCCAGGCTCAGGAATATATGGTATTCCTGGAGATGATAAATTACATAAAAATTTAAAATTGGCAATGACTGTTAAATCTTATATAATTCAACTTAAAGAAATAGAAAAAGGACAAGGAATAGGATATGATTGGAAATATATAACACCTAAAAAAATGCGCGTTGCTGTGCTACCAATAGGTTATGCGGATATAATACCAAGATCTGCTTCACTTAAAATGCACGTTTATATTAATGGCACAAAAAGAAAAGTTTTAGGCTTAATAAGTATGGATCAAATTATAGTTGAAGCAAAAGAACATGATAAAATAAATGATGATGTTATTATTTTTGGAAATGGTAAAAACTGCGTTCAAACAATATTTGATGTTGCAAAAGTAGGCGACGCATTTCCAATTGAAATATTGTGCCATACAGGTTATCGCATTAATAGAACATATATTAATAAGTAATTTATATGTATAATTAATTTTATATCTATACATATAATAATATGTCAGGATCATCAGCCTCAAATTTAGGTTATGGAAACGTACAACCATATAGTAATAGCCCTTTTGTAAATGGCACCAGTTCAAATAATCCAGCAAATTTTAGCAGTAATGAAGTGCCGGGTTTGCCAGGATTAGCCGGTGCAAAAAGCAATGTGGATGCTGCGGCCGGAAATGTGCCTGGAATTTGCCTATTTAAAGGCGGAGCAAAAGGCCTTAAAAGAAAAATAAAAAATATCACTAAAAGATATAAGAAGATGAAAGGTGGAAGTAAGAAAATGAAAAGTTTAAGAAAAAAGCTTCGTTCAAGAATGGCTTCAAGATCTTTAGCAAGAGCGTTGGCCGGGGGTCGTCGCAGTAGACGTATGCGTCGTAACAGTCGCAAACAACGTGGTGGCTATTCCCAATACCAAAATAATCAGCCATTTGATTTAACTTATTCTACTGGAGGACAATTAAGTCCAAGTTTGTCTGCATTGGCTAACCCTGTTCCTATTTCTGCTGTTACCAATAATGCTATAGATAATTACAATCATTACACGAATACTGGTTTTCCTAGCAGAGGACATTAAAACAGTCGCTACGCTTTAAACTGTAACTTTTTTAGTTTTAGAATGTCCGTAACCATATTTTTTTCTCGCTTTATTCGCTAAAATAAATGCTGTCTTATTATGCTGACAGCCTTTATCTATTATATCATAATCTACTGCTGCGGCTTTTCCTCCCGTAATTGAACTTGCTAAACGTGCTAAACCCCACGATTGTCCGGTTTGATTTGGTCTTGAACCTGAAGAAAAATACGCACCTGCGCCCTTGTTAACAATCTTTTTTAACGCAGCAACAGAGCAACCTGTTTTTGATGCTAATTCTTTAGATGGGATTATTTTTTCAATACCATAAATTTTACGTGCGTTTACAACATGATTGGATGTCTTAGATTTATACGATGCAACCTTCTTTCTAGTGAAATACTTATTTTTTTTATATTGTTTTCTGGATTTAAGAAGCATTTGAACTTGCTTTTTTTTGTCTTTTTTAGATAAGTTTTTTGGTAAATATCTTATAGGTATTTTCATTATACAATAATTTAATATTTAAATTTGTATTAAATTATATATTTAATATATATGAATCGAACTAAAAAAATAAATAAAAAATATAAAATATTTAAAAGAAGAACAATTAAACGTCGTTTTAATAAAAAGGGCGGGGTACAAGAAAAATGCGAAATATGTGGTGTAGCATTTCATAAAAAAGGAACTATTGGTGCGCCACCAAAATCAATATTATATGGAGCCCAATTATTTGAAGATCATATTTTAACTCATCCAATATGTAAATATTGTAATACTAAACATTTAGATGTAAATAAATTAATAGAACATATTAAATTAGAACACCCGGAAAATTATGCAACTGCACAAAAAATAAAATTTGGTATACTAAATGAGAGAAATTTACTTGATGAGTTAAGAAATACTAATTCATCTGTTGTAGGATATTCTCCTGATTTTGATTTATTTTACGATAAAATATTAGAAAAAGCAAATGCGAAACCTGTATCCAAAGAAGTTTCAAGCAAACCTGTTAAAACTGAAAAAAAAACAGATGTAAAACCAGAACAAAGAGTGAATAATATTGAAAAACAAAAAAGGGAAGCAGAACAACAAAAAATCGCATTTGCAGAAGAACAAAAGAGATTAAAAGAAGCAGCGGAAAAAAGAAAACAAGAAAAATTGGAAGCAGCAGAAAGAGAAGAAAGGGAGAAAAAAGAACAAGCTCAAGCAGAAAAAAGAGAAAAAGAAAAGGAGAAAAAAGCCGCCAAAAGATTAGCAAAGGATAAAATGATTGCAGATCAAGAAACCGCTGCTATGGGTGCCGAAGAAATCATATCTAAAGAACTTTCTAAAGATTTAAATATTGCCATCAAAGAAGCAGAATCTGTAGATGAAGTAATTAATATTATTGAAAATAACAAATTATCAGCATCAGCATCTGAATTTGTTCCATCCCAAAAACAAAAATATTTGCGATTGATAGATATATTGACCGAAAAAGACTTTGAATACTTGCCAAATTCAAAATGGTATTTAGCTATTCAAAGATTGTATCCAGCACTAACTGGTTATACAGATGCAGTTCGTGCAAATAGCAACTATATAAATATTAGTTTTTTCATTATATTTTTAATGGGAATAATAAACTTTAGATTACAATCTAAAAAAATAAATTTAAAACTTATCTTGAAAGGTGGTAAGGCATCGCAAATGTTAATGTCTGCGCATGGTATTCATAATTCAGAAATTTTAACAGATGATGTAGATATTTTATTAGTTCAAGAAGGTATATATGATTATAATTTTTTGTTAAATTTTGCATCTGATTTTGCTGGATTTGTTAATCATTTTTTTAACTATCAATTATCATTATTGGTTCCTCCAAATCCTATATTAACAAATAAAAATATTGTAAAAATTAGTTTTGTTAATGCTGGCGTTCCTAAATTTATACCTCTTAGTGATATAGATTTTAAACAAGTTGAAAGCGAATATTTACAAGGAGAGAATATAATAAGTTCAACAAGTTTTTGGAATGTATTTGAAAAACAAAAACAAGTATACACATATAATTTATTATTTTATCACCAAACGCTAGAAGCATTTATTGCTGAGAAAAAATATTATTTACAAATATACGAAAATATTATACAAAAGAAAACAGATACAGAAGATTGTGATTGCTCTAATATTCATGACCGCGAATGCGCGCAAATTTGTGATTACAGAAATAAAATGTTAGATAAATTTCATAAGTATATTTATCCATTAGAACAATTAATGTAAAATATAATTTAATTGATGCAACTAAATTATATATTTTTATCTACTACCACTTCCTTAAGAACATTCTTAATAATTCTCTCATTTTTTTCATAATCATTATCACCTTTTCCACCCATTGACTCATAAACTATTTTATGATATTGATCGCCAAATTTAGAATGATATGTCATACAGTCAGGGTGTTTTTCTTTAAATTTAGAAAATAGCTTCATATTTTTAGAAACAACGCGTTTTATTAGCTTATGCATGTGAGATTTATCTTCATCTTTTTCCCATTTATCTGCATCTTTAATATATATCGTTTCTCTCTTTTTATCAGTACAATGCACTGGTCTTTTAGTAATATCCAATGCCTTTAGATTTTTCACAATTATACTAGTAATTCCTTCAATATATCCTTTCTCTCCAACTCTTTCTAAGTCTGATAATTCCATTTTGAGAGAATCTACAAAATCTCCAATATTCATAGCCTCTTTACAAGTCTCATTTAAGAAAAAATTTAAATTAAATGCTTTGTTATGTGAATTTGTATGTGTAGTGTTATTATTATTGTTATTGTTATGCGTTCCATTTTTAATAACCTCTAACATTAAATTTTGCTGGTCTACCGCATATTTATTTTGTTGTTCCATCATCATATTTTTCATTTCTGAGTTTTCTTTCATCAAATACTTCATGATTTCCTTTAATGCAATAACTTCTTCTTCTTTCGCATCAATATTTTTAGAACATGTGCCTTTAGCCTTGTGTTTCCATAAACCTGAGCGACTTGTAAACTCTTTACTGCATATTTCGCAGCAATTACCTTGATTTGTTGATTTGTCGTCGATTTTGTTTCCATTTGTTTCCATTTTGGCATTTTTACAGTGCTTCAGGCTATTTAAATGTTCTTCATAATGTCCTTTATGTGACGTAATATAGTTACAAATTTCGCAAGAATATTTTTTTGTCGATTTGTCGACGAAATTGTTTCCTAAAGTTTCCATTAATATAGTTGAAGAAAATGTTTTTAAGTATTTAAAAAAAAATTTATCGTAACAAAATGAAAATTATTTTTTTGGTCACCAGACGATAAATTTTTTTTATCGTCACAAATTAGATTTTTTGCAACATCATTTTGGAAAATTCAATTTTTGGACATTTATAAATGTCCAATTTTCAAAATTCAAAAAAACTTTCCCAACAAAAATTTAACATTTTATATAATAAATTGGAAAAACAACTTAAAGACACAAAATATAATAAATTAATTTTTCTACTTAAAGCGTAGCTACCTTTGGTTAAAGCAGTTTATTTTTTAATTATTAAAAAACATTGTTCTGTTAAATATTTATCTTTTGGCTTTTGGTCTTCTTCATCATCTGTATCGCTTGCAATGCTTTTATCTGATGAACTATTGCTTTTAATAGAAATATTTTTGGCTGCTTTTTCCTTTGTTTGCTTACAAGTTGTAGATGCCTTTGGGTTATATATTACTTGCCAAGTGTCTGTATTTGTATTATAATTACTGCTATTTACATATAATATCTTGTAATTTTCCTTTTTATAAAAGGTTTTTCTTTTACGCCATTGGTTTTGAAATAAGTCGTGACTATCAACAATATCCACTACAATTGGGCTGCTATGTTTTTCTCTAAGAATGCGACCAACGCTTTGTTCGATGTCGGTTTTTGGTGTTGCCATAATAAGTGTCGTAAGCGTTTTTATGTCAAGAGCCTCGGCCGCCATTGCATAAGTTGCTATGACAACCTTTTTTGATTCTGTTTCTTTAAGAGCTGACTCTTTCATACCTCCAACGTAATATCCAACACTTGCAATATTCCTGTGAGCTATTGCGTCATGTAAATATTTAAGCAAATTTTTATTGTGCGCTAGAATCATAATTTGCTGTTTAGGATTGCTTTCTAACATATTTGATAAAACCTTTAATATGAACTCACTTCTGCGGTTATATTCACATAACTTTGATATCATTGAACTATATGCTGGATTACCTCTAAAATCAGTTTTAACTTCATTAAATTCATCGTCATCAACTTCGTATTTAATTGCGTGAACTACAACATCTCTTTCCTCATCTCTCTTGCCTTTAAATATAACATCTCCTAAAAACATTTTAAATACACTTGTTGTGCCATCTTTGCGATTCATTGTCGCAGATAATCCAAGCATATATTTTGTAACAAGTTTAAAGAGAGAATTTGAAAACACTTCACTAGAAATATGATGCACTTCGTCAATAATAGTTAAACCAAAACTACTAAATGTAGATGTGGGATATTCCTTCATAGATAAACTTTGTAACATTCCAATAACAATATCTTTATCTTCAATATCAATAACGGGTCCTTGAATTTTACCAACACGTGCTGCAGGTAAAAATTGCTGAATTCTCTCTATCCATTGATTCATTAAAAATTCCTTATGAACGATTATAAAAGTTTTCTTTTTAAGACGAGATATGATGTTAAGTGAAAGCACTGTTTTTCCATACGCACATGGAAGTTCTAGCAAACCGCCGCCAAAACCCACCTTTTTAACATGATTAACATAAGTTTCAACCACAATTTCTTGATTTTCACGCAATTTACCTGCAAATTCTAAATTAATATCCGCACCTTCACTAATCTTATATTGTTTAGGAGCGCCATATTTTTCCACACCATAATAATGTGGCACAAAAAACTTTTCAGCGGACTCACGATATGCAGGAAATGTTTTATCTGAATTTGGACCCATTCCAGTTTGAAGAGAGAAGGGACGAATTGTTAAATCATTACGCACTTGTTTTTGTTGTTCTATAGTAAGATCACCTTTTTTAATAGTGTACCCTTTTTGTCCTAAGTATGTATTTATTATTTGTTCCATTTGTAATTCTTGTATTATTTAGGTAATTTATGTTTATATTCTTTTGATAATGTTTTTACTTAAAGAATCTAAATCTATGGTATTTGAAAAATAAAAAATCTATGAATATGATATATGGAAAGTCTTACAAGTTTATTTAAAAAAGAACATATGGGCGAACTAGTTTTAGCCATTATATTTATAATTTACCTTATTTTAGGATTAAAAACACCTGAACCTATTGCTAATCTTATTGATACTTTAGTTGGAAAAGTAGTTCTTGTTGTAGGTGTTATTTATATGTTTATGCACGTTCATCCCGTTTTGGCCGTTTTATCTCTCTTTGTAGCATTTGATTTACTTCGTCGTTCATCTCTTGCAACTGGTTTAGATGCTTTACAAAAGTATGCGCCATCTGAAGAAAAGAAGATGTCTCAATTTAATGCATATAACCAATTTCCTTATACTTTAGAGCAAGAAATGGTGGCAAAAATGGCGCCTGCTAAGAGTTCTGGATTCTCTCTAAGTCAAGCCTCTTATAAGCCTTTGATGGATAATTTATACGATGCGTCACCAGTCAGCGAATAAGCAATTAATCGTTAAATAATTAATACAAATAATATTAAGTATTTAATTAAATAGAACCTATTTTAAATTGTTCTAAGGTAGGCATCTTCGCGTTACCTGTTACAATATAAGAATATCCGTAACTTACTACCATAAATATTGCGATAAATAGAAGACATCCAATTATTATTTGCATAATAAGTTTAAATGTTGAATTATTAGTTATATCGGTAAAGTCATATGTAGTGACATTTTTATTATATGTAACAGCAGTTTCTTCTTCTGACGAGCCAGTGGGTTTGCAAGAAATATAAATACCTTCGCCAATTTTAGTGGTATTTGGTCCAGATGCGTTAAAAAACAATTGATTGCCTGGTGTTGGTAAAGGATATGGCTTAATAATCTTTTGTAATGTGGCTATGGTTGCAGAACTTAATGGTACAGCATTTGTTATATCAAATACAATATAGTCGGCATTATCACTTGTTCCTGTATAACTGTAAAATGGTTTGTTAGGCACAATGTCTTGTAAAGTAAACCCATTAATTGCTAAATTGGCGGTTTCTCCGGATGCAGGAGCACTTGAAGAAACACTTTGAATTACTTGGGTTATTAAATTAGACGCATTAGATGAGTTGCTTGAAGTTGTAATAGGAATACAAACATTTAGCGCAGAGCCACCTTGAACTGGATTATGTCCTATTATTATTTCTGCATTGGCGGTTGCGCCATTAAAAGTATGTATTGACGGAGAGACAATTGTAATACTTGAAACATTGTATTTTTGATTGTTATAAGTAACAGGGGGAATTTTATTTGTATCGGGAGTTAACGCAATTGAAACTCCATTATTTTTAGCAACTAAATTAGTTTCTGTATATTTAAAATTGTAAGAACATTTTAAATCGCATTTTCCAGAAATGTTTTGTTTAGATATATTTATATTTTGTGTTGTCATTAATATAACTATATAAATAAAAATATTAATTTATTTATATAGAATGAAATTAACTAAAGGTAAAATATCTAGACTATACAACAAAAAACGTCAAAGTGTAAAAAAATTAAAAAGAAACAAAAAAGTCTCACCCAAAAGCAAAACATTTAGAAGAAAAAGACATATTAATTTAGCCAATAGATCCTTAAAGAAATACAGATATAAAAAGGGTGGAGCCGAAGGTGAAGATAATATGCCTAAAGAAGTGGAGCCTGTTCCTGTAGAAGTTCCTGTTCCTGTTGAACAACCAGTAGTTGAAGCAGAGGCGCCAGTAGCAGAAATGCCAGTTGCAGAAATACCAGCAGTTGTAGAACCGGTAGCAGAACAACCCGCAGTTGTAGAACCAGTAGCAGAACAACCCGCAGTTGTAGAACCGGTAGCAGAAATGCCAGCAGTAGCAGAACCCGCAGCAGAAATACCAGCAGTAGCAGAAATACCAGCAGTAGCAGAACAACCCGCAGTAGCAGAAATACCAGCAGTTGTAGAACCGGTAGCAGAAATGCCTGTAGAACCTGTTGCAGCACCTGCAGAAGAAATGCCAGCAGTTGTA
>Ga0194123_10006518_pt1 | contig 12008 bp, 12 predicted proteins | sample TA2MahsurfametaG_5_FD_155479 | JGI IMG/M metagenome (GOLD analysis project Ga0194123, IMG submission 155479) | Freshwater microbial communities from Lake Tanganyika, Tanzania - TA2015023 Mahale A surface | ecosystem: Environmental > Aquatic > Freshwater > Lake | place: Tanzania: Lake Tanganyika... | reverse complement strand
AGTTCAAGGCGCTCAAAAAACGCTTCGCCACCCCGCGGCGCACCCGGCTGGTGGAGGGGGGCGATGAGCTCGTGGCCCAGCGCACCGCGGCCCAACGACCCAACAGTGAACTGCTGCGGCAACGGGCCCTCGATGGGCTCCCCAGCGATGGCCGCCTGCTGATCCAGGCGGATGGCCAGGTGAAGGTGGTGGGCCCGCAGCTGTTGGGGCGGCTACACCTGGATGAAGCGGCGCCGCTCGGAGAGCACCCGGCACCGGCGCGGTTGATCCTGCCGGTGGCCCAGCAGCCAGCGGTGCTGGCCTTCACCGACGCCGGCCGGGTGGCCCTGCTGCGCTGGGAATTCGCTGGCCAGCAACCTGGAACCCTGGAGAAATTCCTGCCGGATGGCATGGGCGGCGAGCGCGTGGTGCAACTGCTGGTACTCCCCAGTGGCGACGCCGCATCCAGCGCCAGCGTGGGGCTACTCAGCAGCGACGGACGCTTCAAGCGGCTGCCGATCGAGGAGTTTCAAGATCTGTCCGGCCGGGCCACCTCGGTGCTGAAACTGAAGGAAGGGGTGAGCCTGCAGCGGGCCGTGCTCTGCCGAAACGGTGAAGATCTGGTGGTGGCCAGCAGCACCGGCCGCCTGCTGCGGCTAGCGGTGAACGACAGCAACCTGCCGGTGATGGGGCGCAATGCCCAGGGGCCCGTGTTGCTGCGACTGCTGCCCGGTGAAACGGTGGTGGGCGCCGTCGGCGTTGAAGCCACGGGCAGCGTCATCGCCGCCAGCCGTCAGGGCCTGCTCCTACGCCTCCCCCTCGAGGGTCTGCGCAGCTGCCAACGGGGTGACATTGGCCAGATCGGCCTGCGCTTCGAGCAACGGGGCGATCAGCTGGTGGATCTGTGCAACGGCAACACCCCACTACTGGGGGCGCTGCTGGCCCACGGCCGCAGCCTGCGGCTCGACCCCCATGAGCTCAATGCGAACGATATCAACAACCTGAAGCTTGGCACCAAAGATCAATTGCTTGAACTGATCCCCTTACTGGATTGAGGCAACCCATCAACAAAAAGAATGATGGCTCACCCCATGGAAAGAAAACGTGTCCTCAGGGAGCCATTTGCACTGCCAACCCCTGCACTGTTCCTGGATCGCGATGGTGTGTTAATTGAAGACCGGCATCACCTCAGCGATCCCGCGCAAGTTGAACTCTGTCCAGGGGCACATCAACTGCTCCAGGAAGCACGCATCCATAGGTGGCCCGTTGTGGTGATCACCAATCAGTCGGGAATCTCGCGGGGCTATTTCGAGTGGGGCAGCTACGAGCGCGTGACTGATCGCCTGCTCGAGCTACTGGGCTCAGAAGCTCCCATCGCGGCGATTTATGCCAATGGCCATGGACCCAATCCACCACCAAACAGCTGGCGAAAACCCAATCCGGGAATGCTATGGGCAGCCAAGGCGGATCTGAATCTCGATCTAGGTCGATCTCTCATGATCGGTGACCGCCTTTCTGATCTTCAGGCCGGTGCCCAGGCCAAGGTGGGTTGCTTGTTCCATGTCCTGAGTGGCCATGGGGCAAGCGAACGAACTCAAGTGAGAGATTGGATAACCCCAAACAAGCCAATGCTCGTGAACACACTGCTGGAGTTTCCAGTCGAGCTGCTCTCACACCAGCCATGACACACCGCACCAGCGACGTTGTGATTCTCGGCGGCGGCATGGTGGGCCTGTGCATCGCCAACCAACTGCTCGAGCGCGGAATCGGCCGCAGCATCACGGTGATCGACAAAGAACCCGAGCTGGGGCGCCACAGCTCTGGGCGCAACAGCGGTGTGTTGCACGCAGGGCTCTATTACGAACCAGGGTCACTCAAGGCCCAGGTGTGTGTGGCTGGCTCTCGCCGTCTGCGCGCCTGGGTGGAGGAACGCCAGTTGCCGCTCAACCCCTGCGGCAAGGTGATTGTGCCGCCACGGGCCGAACTCGACCCCCAGCTCGATGTGCTGGCCGAACGCGGCCGGGCTAATGGGGCGGTGGTGGAGTTTTGGGATGCTCAGCAGCTCAAGGAGCTGATTCCAGAAGCGCGAAGCGCCAGCGGCCGGGCTCTGTGGAGCCCCAACACAGCCGTCGTCAAACCAATCACGGTGGTGCAGCGCCTGCGGCAGGAGCTCGCCATGAGGGGTATCAATTTTTTGGAGAATCAGCAGTGCTGGAAAGCCCAGCCAGGCCGACAGACCCTCGAGCTTTCAGATGGCGCAAAGCTGAAATACGGCCACATCTTCAACTGCGCAGGCCTTCAAGCCGACCGGGTGGCGCACCAGTTTGGAGTTGGTGGCCACTACTCCTTGCTGCCCTTCAAGGGGCTCTACTGGCAACTCAAGCCTGAATGCCCGATTCAGCCCCGCACCAACCTGTATCCGGTGCCTGATCTCAATGTGCCCTTTCTGGGAGTGCACTTCACCCCAAGCGCTGATCCGACATCACTGGTTAGCATTGGCCCAACGGCTACCCCGGCCTGGGGGCGAGAAAACTACCGCGGCCTTCGAGCGGTGGAGCCAGCAATGGCAGCCGCCAATCTCGCAGTGCTGGCCCGAAAGTACCTGGCCAATCAAGGCGGGTTCAGGCGCTATGTTCACGAGCAGGCCTTCCTGGCGCTACCGCCCCTGCTACTGCGCGCTGCCCAGGAGCTAATACCAGCTGTGCGAGCCGAGCACATCGAGCTCAGCCAGAAAGTGGGCATCCGCTCGCAACTGTTCAACCACCGCACGCAGAGCTTGGAAGACGACTTTCTGTGCGTTTCAGGGCTGGACAGCACCCATGTGCTGAATGCGATTTCACCGGCCTTCACAGCTAGCTTTGCCCTGGCTGATTTAATACTGGATAAGGCCTTACCGAGTTTGAACCTGCCATGAGCCGACCGCTACGCGCACTGCTTTTGGCAGCGGGTCTGGGCACGCGGCTCAGACCCCTCACCTTGAACACGCCCAAGTGCCTGGTGCAAATAGGAGGGGAGCCACTACTGGGGCGCTGGTTACACAAGCTTGAGAAGGCAGGTGCGGAGGCGGTCTTAGTAAACACACACTACATGGCAGATCAGGTGACGGCTTATCTGCAGAGTTGGAAAAGCCAAACCATGACTGTGCAAGAAGTACATGAGACAAAACTACTGGGCACAGCAGGCACCCTAATGGCAAACCAAGAATTCTTCAAAGGAGCCACGGGATTGCTTATACACGCAGATAATGTAATGCTAGGAGATTTGAGACCCTTTTTGCAGGCCCATCAAGACAGAGGATCAAATTGCTTAGTTACGATGTTGACATTTAGCACCAAGGAGCCAGAAAAATGCGGTATAGTGGAGATAGACAGAAGGAAGATTGTCCAACAGTTTTACGAGAAAGCAATAAAACCACCAGGAAACGTAGCAAATGGAGCTATTTATGCGTTCGAACGTGAACTACTAAAAGAGATGAAAGCCATGGAGCCAACACCGAGTGATTTCAGCACAGAGACTATTCCAAAACTGGTGGGCCGTATACAGACGTGGCACACATATGATGCATACATAGATATAGGCACACCGGAGGCACTACAAAGAGCACAAGATCTCCATGAAAACAATGAACCGAACTGAAAATTCAGAAGACAATTTTGCTGGAGCAGGGTTGGAATACCTTGAGAGGATAAACTCCTGCTTCAATGAAAACAACCTGAACGCTATTGAAGGTCTCGCAAAGGATTTACTAAAAGCATGGATTGAGGGTAGACGATTATATATTTGCGGAAACGGAGGAAGTGCAGCAAATGCTCTACACATCGCGAATGACCTACACTATGGGATAGGGGCAAGCGGAGAGTCGGAAAGAATAGTTGGACTAAGAGTTGAAGCATTGCCAGCTAATATTGGCATAGTTTCATGCCTGGCTAATGATATCGGATATGAAAACATATACGCACATCAAATAGAAGCCAAGGGGGCAGAGGGAGATATCCTGATCGCTCTTTCGGGCAGCGGAAACTCTGAAAACATAGTGAGAGCAATCAAAACCGCAAAACGTATTGGAATTAAGAGCTACGCTATCTTAGGCTATTCTGGAGGCAAGTGCAAACATATAGCGGACATCCCAATACACTTTATGATTGACGACATGCAGGTAGCAGAAGATACACAGATGATTGTTGGTCATATAGTGATGCAATGGCTAGCAAAGAATAAACATAGAAAGATTGCAAAGAACAATAAGGAGTTTTAGGAGGCAGGGATATAAAAGAACTTATTCTAACGCTTATGCTAGATTAGCGAGAATGAAAAGTCCCATCCGAAAGCAAAATAGAATAGCAAATGAGGAGTACTTTGGCTGTGTATTGGCATATGGGCACTTCAGCCTGATTCACCCAGGACACATAAGATATTTAAAACACGCAAAGGGTTTAGGCAATAAACTAGTAGTAGCAGTAACAAACGACGAAGTTAAATATCCATTTAAACAGCATGAACGGGCAGAAAGTGTTGCGTTACTTGGACTTGCAGAAGAGGTAGTCATGCTGTCCGATGAAGGCCTAAAAGGTTTAATTGAGATGATTAGACCAAATGTGTTAGCTCTGGGAACAGAATACAAAAGAAATAATATGATGAGTTATATCAGTGACTTAGTAAGGGAGCAAGGGGGGAGAATAGAATATCACAAAGGAGATATACCAAATATCGCAGTAGATCTACTTGATGGTGACACCAAGGAGATGAATGGTGGAAAAAGGAGTAGGATTCATGAATTATACAATAAATGTAATATATCAAAGGAATCAGTAACGAACGAAATAAATAACTGGTCACGGCTAAATATGCTTGTAGTAGGAGACTTGATTGTAGACGAGTATTCAGCGTGTGAGGCGTTAGGTATGAGCGCAGAAGCGCCGGTCATAGTGGTAAAGGAACTGAAAAATAAAAGATTTATAGGCGGGGCAGCGGTTGTAGCTGCACACATAAATGCATTGGGTGTAAACTGCACATTGGTTTCAGTTACTGGAAAAGATGAAATAAGTCATTTTGCAAAAGAAGAACTTGATAAGATGGGAATTACTGCAAAAATTATAATAGATGGCTGCAGACCGACAACATTCAAAAAACGATATTTGGCGGACAGTCAAAAACTTTTGAGGGTTAGCAGATTTGAAGACAACGAAATTGACAGTGAAATTGAACAGCAGATATTAAGGATTATTGAAACCGAATCAGGTAAAGTAGATGGCATAGTTGTTTCTGATTTCTCATATGGTGTAATCACAGAAAGGATAATAAGAAGTATAAAGGGTGCGGCAAAGAAAAAGAATATTCCTGTATTTGCGGATTCACAAAGTAGCACACAGGTAGGGTCAATTCTTAAATATCGGGGATTTACTGTAATTGCGCCAAACGAGAAGGAGGCAAGATTGGCTCTTGGGGATAGGAATTCGAGTGTTGAACAAATAGCCTTGCAGTTGATAAAAAAAACAGACTGTAATATGCTTGTGATGAAACTTGGTTCGGAAGGCTTTATTATTTACGAGAACGCGAACGGAAGGAATGTAAAAAGAACTGCATTCCCTGCACTTTGCAGAAAACCGATAGATGTGGCTGGAGCAGGAGATTCAGTGCTTGCAATATTAGCAACAGGGATTAGTGGGTGCACAGATATTCAGACCATAGGGGTGATAGCAAGTTGCATGGCAGCAATAGCCGTGGAACAGATGGGTAACGCACCGATAAATAGGTATGACCTTGTTCGCAGGGTGAACGAAGAATTTATAAAGTAGTCCATTCGGCTGGACTCAAGATGTAGGGTTTATGATACGATGTAAGTTTAAGTTAGATTCGGTGAAAAGGGCCTTAATTATTGGTGGTGGTTTTGCGGGTTGCGCAGCTGCACATATGCTGTCAAAGAAGGGAGATGGATGGGTAATTGATCTTGTTGAAAAATCGAGTTATCTTGGAGCCGGTAATAAAACGCGTTACTACGGAGGGCACCCTTATACATTTGGTCCAAGGCATTTTCTAACACAAGATGAAGAAGTATACGAATACTTGAACAATTTGCTGCCAATAAGGAAGTGCGCTGAACACGAGTTTATTACATACGTGGAAAAAGATAGTATGTTTTACAACTTCCCTATAAATCGAGATGATATCCCAAGAATGCCAGACAGAGATAAAATTACACAAGAATTGATAGAGTTGAAGGGAGTAGACGAAGCGATGAATTTTGAGGAGTACTGGATTGGGTCAGTAGGAAGAACACTGTATGAAAAATTCGTGAAATCATATAATAAGAAGATGTGGATGATAGATGACAATAAAGATTTTGACACATTCAAATGGTCACCAAAGGGCGTGACACTAAAAGAAGGTCCAAGAGCGGCTTGGGATACAGCAATATCTGGGTACCCTTACGATGAAAATGGTTACGATAAATATTTCAAAATAGCTGTCGAAGATGCGAATGTATGGCTTGATACTAAAATTGATTTATATGATATTCAGAATAAGAGGGTCTACGTAAAGGGTCAGTGGATTTCATATGATCTGATAGTAAACACAATATCACCATCAGATTTATTTGAAAACACCTATGGGTCTCTCCCATTCATTGGGAGGGATTTGATAAAGTTTGTATTACCAGCTGAGAATGTATTCCCGGAGAACGTATACTTTATATATTTTGCAGGGGAAGAAAGATTCACACGACTTGTTGAATACAAAAAGTTCACAAGACACAAATCCCCTCATTCACTTGTAGGCATGGAAATACCGTCTGAGAATGGTAGACATTATCCTCTACCGATTAAATACTGGCAAGCGGTCGCATCACGCTATCATGATCTGCAGCCAGAGGGAGTGTATTCTATCGGACGAGCTGGAAGCTACAGATATGAGGTGGATATAGATGATTGCATTAGACAAGCGATGACTCTCGTAAAAGAGATATGAACAAACGAGGAGAAAAAGGAAATAGTCAAAGTGGTGTCGTAAAGAGAGCTGATGGTACTATAGTGTACAGAAAGATATTTTTAGCAGGTAGGCAGTATGAGTTTTGCAACGAATACTTATGCTCTAGGTTCTTGTATACGTTAGACAAAAACATAACAGCAAAAATCATCAGCATTGATTATTTACATAGGCATATTGACTACGAGGTGTGCTCTACCGCTGACAACGACTCAACGGGTAATTTTGAATATGTTGAACTAGTAAGGAGAGTACACAGACTGACCACTATTAATGGATATTGTAAAGTCAAGATTAATGCAAGTCAGCCAATGGTTAGGTTAGATCAGTTTCTACTGACAATGGGAAATAGGATACATATACTAGATCAAGTAAAGGACCGATATATAGGATACACAGAAGAGATGAAGGACATATGTTGTCGTATTAGAGAAGAGTATGAGAAAATAATAAGGCAACTAAGTGGAGAAAAACTCACGACAGGACTTTGTTTTAGCCAGGCAGACTCAGGTATGCATAACTGCGTAAGAGGTTTAACTGGAGGATTGTTATTAGCTGATTTGGAGTATGCAGGGAGGGATTCACCATTAAAACAATGCATGGACTACTTATTACATCCAAAATGTCAATCGGATATAAGTGCCCATGAGGAGTGGTGGTCATATTTTGAGAATGAGATAATAGACATATGTGATAGGAGACTAATGAAACATATAGGTTGTGCACTGTGCTTAAAATGGTCGATAATTATGTTGAACGAATTCCTACCTGATGTTTGGAAGCGAAGAATTACTGCTGATGAGTCAAGAATAAGTAAGAGAGAAGTAATACTAACAAGACAGCTGAGGAAAGCGCGTATCTATCTTGCAGCATGTGATAAGCTAAGGGGAGGTTCAGAACACTATGGACTATTTGAGAAGGGCGAAAGAGATATCTTGTCGTGCCCGTACTAATATAATAAAAGTAGTTTACAGGGCAAAAGGGGGGCATGTTGGGGGCTCATTGAGTGTCGTTGACATACTGTCTGCCATTTATTCAGTTGTGGATGAATATGACGTTGAGGTAATACTAAGTAAAGGCCACTGTCTCCTGGCTTGGCTATGTGTTCTAAAAGAGATCGGCGAAGTGAGCGAGGAAGATTTACAAGAATATTATTCTGATGGATCAAAGTTTGCAGGACATCCTAAAAAAGGTAGTAGCAAGTCGATAACATGGGGTACGGGATCGTTAGGTCACGGATTAGCAGTATGTTGTGGGAAAGCAATGGCAAGACCTAAAACAAGTTATTTTTGCATCTTAGGTGATGGTGAATGCAACGAGGGTTCAGTGTGGGAGAGCCTGATGTTTATGGCTCAACATCAACTAAAGAATATCACAGTTATTATTGATAATAATAGGCTGGAATCATTAGATTTGACATGCAATATTCTTAATATAGAGAACTTAGAACAACGTTTAAATGGATTGAAGCTAAACACGGTCAGGATAGACGGTCACGATATGAATTTAGCGATTGATCTATTTAGAAGAAGGTTAGTCATAGAGGATAAAATGCAACCTTTGGTAATAGTGGCAGACACATTAAAAGGAAAAGGTGTATCATATATGGAAGGTGTACCTATGTGGCATCATAGGAAACTTAATGAGGCAGAATTCAGAATGGCATTGAAAGAGCTGAAAGAAGAGGTGAGACAATAATGAGAAATGGCTTTGCACAAAGAATGGTCGATTTAGCTAGGGAAGACAATGATATATATGTACTTGTTGGCGATATTGGTTTTAGGATATTTGATGAATTTCGTTCCCTGTTTTCGGAAAGATTTATAAACTGCGGCATAGCGGAACAGAATATGATTGGAGTTGCTGCTGGCCTAGCTTCAGAAGGGAAAAAAGTATTTGTATATACTATTATACCATTCCTAGTCATGAGGGCGTTCGAACAGATAAGGGTCGATGTTGGAATAAATAAATCAAATATTGTTCTAGTTGGGGTCGGTGCTGGCTTGGCTTATGACAAATTGGGACCTACCCATCACGCGTATGAAGACATTGCAATAATGAGGTTAATTCCTGGCATGGTTGTCTCTCTACCTTACGATAGGGGATCAACTGTAAAAGCTATTGACAAGGCATACTACAGTATTCCTGAACAATCATCATATATACGACTGTCGAAAGGGGGAGAGCCAGATATTAACAAGCCTGCTTTTATAAATGAGGATCTCTGTACATGGAAAGTCAGAGATAGCAGAGCTGTGATTATATCTCATGGGGCATTGCTGAACAGATTCGCAAACATGGAACTGCAAAAGAAGTATAAGTTTGATGTAATAGGAGTCGTGAGCTTTAGTGAGTTAACAGCAGCTAACATAATAAACTATTTATATGAGAATAAAATGGATAACAAGTGGGTGGTAGTATGTGAGGAAAGCTTTAGATGCGGTGGTGTATTTGAAGCAATCTGTACGGAACTAATATTATCGGGTAGAACTCTAAGGATAAAATCGAAAGCGTTTCCATTTGAGTATAGGTACGAGATTGACAGCAGAGAGGGATTTCTTGATAAGCAAGGCTTTAATATTAGCAATGTACTTAAGGACCTTGGTGTTTGATGGATATTCTAATAAGCGGAGCGACAGGGCTTGTAGGAAGAAATGCAGTTATGCTAGCAAACCGTCACGAGTTAAATAATGTCTGGACCGTATCAAGGAGCTATGGCGATAGTGGCAAATCGGGAAGGGGGTTTAGAGATATGGATTTGGTTACAGGTAATTCTTTTGACTTGGTAATACATGCTGCAGCTGCGACGCCTAATAATACTATATCGAGTGAGATAAAGACTATGAATAGAAAGATAGACGGGTCATTGGCAAGATTAATAGAGAATAATACTGTTCGTCATGTGGTCTATATATCATCAATGTCAGCTTATGGGAGAATTACAACAAGGGAGGTAGATGAGAAAACTTACTCCGTAGATCCAACAGATTATGGTTTATCAAAGCTGTTAGGTGAAGAAATGGTTAAAAAAGCATGTGCGATTACTGGAACTAAACTAACGATCCTGAGGTCACCAGGAATAGTAGGCAAAGGAATGCCAGCTGTATTTTTTTACAAGTGTATTGAGCTAATAGAGGATGAGAAGTGCATAAGAGTACCATCTATTATGGCAGAGTTTAATAACGCAATTTACGTTGATGATATCTATCACACATGCATAAATGCTTACACTAGTCAAAGGGAAGATGATATGATTATCAACCTTCACTCATCAGATACCGTGACTTTAGGTGAATTCGTCAATATGATCGCAAGTAAAACTGGGAAGCATGCAACAATTGAAGAAGATGAATCGATGCCTGCATCATTTACTATTGCCAACAAGACAAGTGGAGGCCTGCTAATTACAAGGACTCTTGAGGGTATAGTGGATGCATACTTCAGATCGGTGATGGTATCATGAGGTGGAGGGAAAGGTTCCTTGAAGATGGTTATTTAGTATTTGATTGCGAAGACATGAGGGCTCTTGATAAATTAAGACATAGATGTGAAAACAGCCTAGGAACTAATGATCTGAGCTCATTGCACAAGAGTGTTCATATTAATGAAGTTAATGAAAAAAGGTTGCAAACATTCAATGCCCTGAATAGCATTGAGGATTGGGAGAGACTATATAAGTCTCTAGCATCGAGTTATATTGATCGACTGATTGGTCCAGATATTGCAATTCAGTCCAAGATGAATCTATCAATACAAATGCCGCATGATGAAACATCATTGCTGCAGCTTCATACTGATGCTCTCTCGGGTCAATCAATATTCGAGTTAGTCTTATGGGTGCCTTTGACAGACTGTGAGGGGTCGAACTCTATGTATCTCTTTGATAAGAAAAACAGTGATTACATGTTGGCGCAACTTTCCTCATATGAAAGGAAAGGAATGTTAGCCATGTATAGAGACTACGAAGATAAGGGGCACTTCATAAAGATGACGTATGGACAATGCCTATTATTTACACCCACACTGTTTCATGGTAATGATACGAATTTAACCGATTGGACAAGGGTAAGTATAAACTGTAGATTTAAAAATCTTTTTTCACCTGAGGCTAATACTGGGGAGAGAAGATTGGGAAGCTTCTACAGAGTACTACAAATGTCAGAACTCACCAGGTTAGGTTTGGGTTACAGAGATGAGATGGTGATGTTTTAATGATTAGAGGCTACGTTACTTCTAGAGCGTTCGGAGGACTAATAGTACCGGTACCGGCACAAAATACAGCGCTGAGAGAATTTGCAAGGAATAAGTCACAGGTTTATGTCCTGCCATTTCTAGAACATAAGTTTGCGGGTTGTTATATGCAGTTGTTTACAGTATTGAAGACAGCCCAACCAGGGGATTACGTTGCTATGTACTCAGCGTCAATGCTGCCAATTGAAGACAGTCGTAAACTAAGTCTTGTTGAAGATGAAATCCGAAAAAGGGACTGTTTAATTCACTGCGTGCTTGAAGGTATAACAACGAAATCGATTAAAGGTCTTGAGAATATAATCATGTCATATAGACTGCGACAATATTTGGATAAATGCTTGTTCGCGGATCTCAGTGAAATGCGGAGCAACGTCAAATAATACAACTAGTGAAGGACACCCCCGCCGTCAGGAAAGTTGTCGCCCGTGCTTTGGTCCACGGCGGGGGCGTATGGAGATGAGCAGTGCGGCGTTACAGCGAGGCTGTCAAAGCTGACATCAGGAAACGGATGAGTCCGCCCGCTCGTCAGAGCGTGGCGCGGATTTCAGAAGAGACGGGCATTCATATCTGCACTCTCTACGCTTGGCGCAAGGGCTGGCGCTTGGAGGGTGAGGTGGTGCCGGCATCGCAGAAGGATCCCGAGGGCTGGAGTGCTGCCGACAAGTTCACGGTGGTGCTGGAGACCGCTGGGCTCAATGCCACCGAGCTCAGTGCCTACTGCAGGGAGCGGGGCCTGTATCCGGAGCAGGTGGAGCGCTGGCGGCAAGCATCGCAGGATGCCAACGAGAAGCCGG
>Ga0194123_10006513_pt1 | contig 12018 bp, 9 predicted proteins | sample TA2MahsurfametaG_5_FD_155479 | JGI IMG/M metagenome (GOLD analysis project Ga0194123, IMG submission 155479) | Freshwater microbial communities from Lake Tanganyika, Tanzania - TA2015023 Mahale A surface | ecosystem: Environmental > Aquatic > Freshwater > Lake | place: Tanzania: Lake Tanganyika... | reverse complement strand
CTACCTTTTTCAGCTGGTGCCCAGATTTGGGCCGAAGGCCTAGAAATCCCCGGAAGCACCTTTGCCCTCCGCCGATCCTATTTGGGTCCTTTCTGGTCACCGAAAACATGACCACCCGACCCTTTTTCGATTTTGAGTTTCCTATCCACTCTTAAAAGACACTTTCAGCCCACGGGGCGTGTGCTGGATTCATCCAAGCCATGTGCGGCACTGCAGGTTTTTTGGGGGCGGTCGCCGGCAGGCGGAGGACTGAGACCGGAAGATAGAGGACGGATGACAGAACTCGGTGGTCGGTAGTCGGTGGTCAGTGATCGGTGGGCGGTAGTCAGAGGGCGGAGGCCAGAAGACAGGGGGCGGATGGCGGGGAGTTGATCTTTGTAGATATATTGTGTAGATATAAAACATGAAGATGGCAAAGTTATTCAAGACGGGGGGAAGCCAAGCGGTCCGGTTGCCCAAGGAGTGCCGATTTGAGGGGAAAGCCGTCCATTATCACAAGGTGGGTCCGGCCTTGGTGTTGCTACCCCGCAAGGGCTCGTGGGAAATCCTTTTCCAGGCCTGCGGAGAGTTCGCGCCGGGCTTCCTGTCGCAAAGGGAGCAGCCGAAGCTGGAGAAAAGAGAATCGATTCGCGTTTGATGTATCTGCTGGACACCAACCACTGCATTTTTCTCATCAACGGCAAATATCCGGAGGTGGCAAGGCGGCTCGCCCGTCAGTCACCGGGATCGGTGGTTCTCTCCTCCATCACGAGTTCCGAACTCTGGTTTGGGGTGGAAAACAGCTCCCACCGCGAACAAAACAGGGCGGCCCTTGGGAAGTTTCTGCTGGCTCTGGAGGTCTTGCCCTATGATGAGAAAGCCGCCCAGGCCTACGGAAAAATTCGTGCCTTTTTGGGAAAGAGTGGTCGTGGCGTGGGTTCGATGGATCTGCTCATCGCCGCCCACGCGTTATCGCTCAAGGCCGTCTTGGTGACGCATAATGTACGGGAATTCAGGCAGGTGCCAGGGCTTAAACTGGAGGATTGGACGGGGAGCGCGCCGTAGGCGCAGGGTTGTTAGTTTAAGTTGAAGACGATCAGAGGCCAGATGACGGAAGGCGGAGGTCGGTGGACGGAGGGCGGTGGGTTGAATCGTGAAATTCAAAAAGTGAAAAGAAACTAAAGCCATGTGCGGGTTTGCGGGATTTTTGGGGGGAGGCTCCGGCAAGGAGGAGGCCGGAAGGCTGGCAGAACAGATGGCAAAGCCCCTGCAGCACCGGGGGCCGGACGATGCGGGAACATGGGCGGAAGACGACGGATCCATGGCATTGGGATTTCGGCGGCTCTCGATCTTGGATCTCAGCCCAGCCGGACATCAGCCGATGGTTTCAAGATCAGGTAGATACGTGGTTGTTTTCAACGGGGAGATTTACAATCACGAAGAGTTGAGGAAGGAACTTGGGAGCGGGGGTCGGTGGACGGAGGGCGGAGGGCAGAAGACAGAAGACGGATGCCGGAGGACGGAGGGCGGGAGTCGGTTGTCGGTTGTCGGTAGTCGGACAATGGAGGGCGGAGGTCGGAAGACGGAGTGGCGGGGACACTCAGACACGGAGGTATTGCTGGCGGGGGTGGAAGAGTGGGGATTAAAGCGAACTTTGGAAAAAAGTGTGGGGATGTTTGCGTTCGCCATCTGGGACCGGGGAGAAAAAGTTCTCACCCTGGGGAGGGATCGTTTGGGTGAAAAACCCCTTTATTACGGCCACCAGAAAGCAGGCGGGCGGAATGTGTTTTTGTTCGGGTCAGAGCTATCGGCCCTGCGCCGGCACCCGGCTTTCGAGGGCCAGACCAGCCGGCAGGCGCTCTCTCTTTACCTGCGCTATGGGGAAGTCCCGGCTCCGTTCTCCATTTTTCAGGGGATCTCCAAGCTTTCGCCCGGCCATCTACTTTCGGTTTCCGCCAAAAATCCCGAGCCCGTCCCCGAACCGTTTTGGAGCCTGCCGCGGGCAGTGGCCACCGGTGGCGCCAACCCATGGCCAGGAAAATTTGAGGAAGCGGCGGCGGAGATGAAAAACCTCCTCCGCCAGGCCGTCCGCGGCCAAATGGTGGCGGATGTACCGGTGGGGGCCTTTCTTTCCGGTGGAACGGATTCCTCCACGATCGTGGCCTTGATGCAGGAGCAGTCCTCCCGACCGATCCGAACCTTCACGGTCGGCTTCCGGGAGGAGGGGTATAATGAGGCGGACGATGCCCGCAGAGTGGCCCGGCACCTCGGCACCGAGCATGTGGAAATCACCGTGGCCCCGCAGGAGGCCCGCGAAGTCATCCCCCTGCTCCCAGAAATTTACAGCGAACCGTTTGCCGACTCCTCCCAGATCCCCACCTATCTGATCAGCCGGTTGGCCCGCCAACAGGTCACCGTGGCCCTTTCCGGGGACGGGGGCGACGAGCTGTTCGGGGGTTACAACCGATACCGACTGGCCTACCGGGCCTGGCGGGGGATGAGCTTTATGCCCGCAGTCCTGCGGAGTGGAATTTCACGGGCTTTGCGCCAGATCCAACCGGAAACCTGGGAACGGATGCTTCGGCCCGCCGAGCCGCTTCTTCCCGCCTCGTTGTGCCTGAAGCGTTGGGGCGAAAAAATCCACAAGGGGGCGGAAGTGCTGGCCTCCCCCGATTTCGGGGAGCTCTACCACGGTCTGGTCTCGCACTGGAACCAGCCGGAGGAGTTGGTGCGCGGGCAGTCGGGGAAGGACGGCTTTTTCATCCGAAAGTTCGGTGAAATGACCGCCGGACACGCAGTGGAGAGGATGATGGCCGCGGACGGCGTGACCTACCTTCCCGATGACATTCTCACCAAGGTGGATCGGGCCTCCATGGCGGTCAGCCTGGAGGTACGGGCTCCTTTCCTTGACCACCGGGTGGTGGAGTTCGCATGGCGGCTGCCTCTCCAGTGGAAAGTCCGGGCGAACGCCACCAAGCTGATTCTCCGAGCCATTCTGGAAGAGTACGTGCCCCGCAACCTCACCGAGCGGCCCAAAATGGGATTCGGTGTTCCCATCGACGAGTGGCTGCGGGGGCCCCTGCGGGGATGGGCCGAGGAACTGCTCGAGCCCGGGCGATTGGCGGAAGAGGGCCTACTACAACCGGAACCCATTCTCCGGCGGTGGCGAGAGCACCTCTCAGGGCGCCGCAACTGGGCGCACGCTCTTTGGGTGATCCTGATGTTTCAGGCTTGGCGTGGTCAAGGTCATAGCCAACCCACAATCACAAGGGTTTAAGCATATAAAAAAAGCGGCCGATCCACTCCCGCAAGTACGACTCCGTTTGAACCAAGGCCCTTGCCGTCGGGAAAAAGTCTTCGGGCTTGGGTGGAAAAAAGAGATCCTTGGCCGTCTGGTAATCCACGGGGAAAGGGGTGATTTTCAGACTGGTCCGGCGAAAAAGCTGCATGGCGCGGGGCATATGCCAGGCGGTGGTGACCAGGATAATGGAGGTCACCCCTTCCTTTTGCGCCTCGGAACGCACCCGGCGAGCCTCGTCGGCCGTGTTTCCCACCGGACCCAGCACATCAATTCCCGCAACCAGTTCCACCCCGCGCTGCTCCAGCTCCCGGCGCAACCGGCCGGCCCCGAATTCCTCGCCATCATGCATCACCCACAACCGTTCCCCGCATCCGGCTTTCCACAAAAGGGCGCCCGCCTCAAACCTCTCCGAGGCCTCCCCGAAGTTCATCACCTTGTCGGCGCCCCGATCCTCGGCACAGAAGCCACTCAGCACCACAATTGCCCCCGCCCGGGGACAGTCCCGCACGGAAAGCTCCGGGTAGGACTGCTCCAAAGAATGCAGGAGCAGCCGGGAGACGGGAAAAATAGAGGCCAGGTAAAGCAAGGCGGCCGCCGCGCCCACCCAGATCCAGCGGCGGGTTCGCCATCCCACAAGCAGGAGAACCAGCGTCAGACCCAGGGGAAGCAGGAAAGAGGGCAAAATTTTGTTCAGGGAGAGCATGCTGACTGACAGCAAGGTTCCGGGGGCCATCCCGGGAAACAAGCGAAAAGCGTCCGGGGCGGGAATCGATGGTCGTCCCATCCGGGTTTTACGGGTGATAGCCCGGATGAACATCGGGGGTCCAGCCCTCCACGTCAGCCTGCTTTCGGCGGGCCTCAACGAGAAAGGGTACGAGCACCTGCTGGTGGCGGGGAGCGAATCGGAGCGAGAGGGCAACCTTGCGGATCTGGCCGAAAAAGAAGGAGTGAAGCTATGTTCCCTGCCGGCCCTGGGGCGGGAGATTTCCCCGGCCCGAGATATTTCCTGTCTGGTCCAACTCCGGCGGATCCTGCGGGACTACCGGCCCGACATCGTCCACACCCACACCGCGAAGGCGGGTTTTATCGGGCGCATGGCGGGAATTCTGGAACGGGTGCCGGTTCTCGCCCACACGTTTCACGGGCACGTGCTCGCCGGATATTTCAGTCCCCTCAAGGAGGCCCTGTTCCGGCGGTTGGAGCGTTGGCTCGCCGCGCGCACCCAGCTGCTGATCACGGTGAGCGAGGGCGTGGCGGAGGATCTGGCCCGGCTGGGGGTGGCTCCCCGCAAGAAGTTCACGGTGGTCCCGCTGGGCCTGCCGTTGCGGCCTTTTTTGGACGTCCGGCCCCATGACGAGCTAAAAAAACAGCTTGGTTTGAATGAGGAGGCGCTGCTGGTTGGGGCGGTCGGCCGGCTGGTTCCGGTAAAAAATCTCCGACTTCTGATCGAGGCGGTAAGACAACTGGCATCCCGGTATCCCCAACTCCACCTGGCACTGATCGGAGACGGGGAGGAAAGAGAGGCGTTGGCGGGGCTTGCCCAAAGCCTCGGAATCGGTCGCAAGGTCCACCTGCTTGGCTGGAAGCGTGATCTTCCGTGGATTTACGGGGGACTGGACGTGGTGGCCTTGTCCTCCCTCAACGAGGGAACGCCGGTTTCCTTGATCGAGGCCGTGGTCTCGGGTCGGCCGGTGGTGGCCACCTCCGTGGGTGGAGTGCCGGAAGTGCTGGAGCAGGGGCATTTGGGAATCCTGGTGCCTCCGGGAGACGCCACAGCCTTGGCGGACGGTCTGCGGCGCGTCCTGCAACGCCGCCAGGGGCCGGGGGAGGGAGACCGTTTGCGGGTTGCCGCAAAATTCGCCCCCGAAAGGCTGGTTCAGGAGATGGATTCGCACTACCGGGGACAACTCGCCCTGCGCCAACCAACCGGGTTAATCTAGCCGAATGAAAATCCTGATCACCGGGGGGGCAGGTTTCGTGGGCTCGCATTTGGCGGAACGGCTGTTGCGGCAAGGCCATCAAGTCCATGCCTACGACAACCTGAGCACGGGATCGCTTTTGAACGTGCGTCACCTGCGGGAAAACCGGAGATTTCGCCTGACCACCGCCGACATCCTGGAGGAAAAGAAACTGGAGGCCGCCATCCGCTCGGCCGACCAGGTGTATCACCTGGCCGCGGCGGTCGGAGTTCGCTGGATCATGGAAAACCCGGTGGAGACGATCATCACCAACGTGCGCGGAGCCGAGAACGTGCTGGCCGCGGCCGCGCGGCATGGGAAGCCCGCCCTCGTCACGTCAACCTCCGAGGTTTACGGCAAAGCGATGGAGGTGGGGGGAAGGAAAAAACTGGCCGAGGGGGACGACTGGACCCTGGGTCCCACCCGGGTAAGGCGCTGGGCCTACGCCTGTTCCAAAGCGATGGATGAGTTCCTCGCGCGCGCCTACTTTGACGAGAAGGGTTTGCCCGTGGTGATTGTGCGCCTTTTCAACACGGTCGGGCCCAGACAGACGGGGCGGTACGGGATGGTGATCCCCAACTTTGTCCAACGGGCCCTGTTGCATGAGCCGATTCCGATTCACGGTGACGGCCGGCAAACGAGAAGTTTCACGCACGTGGCCGACGCCGTCCGGGCGATGACGGAACTGATGAAGAGGCCCAAAGCGCGGGGCGAGGTGGTGAACATCGGATCCGGGGAGGTCATCTCCATCCGCGGGTTGGCCGAAAAGGTACTGCAGATGACCAAGAGCCAAAGTCGCCTGAAATTCATTCCCTACCACCAGGTTTATGCGGAAGGGTTTGAGGACATGCGGGCGCGGACCCCCGACATTGCCAAGCTGAGACGCCTGACCGGCTACCGGCCCGAGCATTCCCTCCACGACATCCTGACCGATGTCATCGACCACTTTCGGCACAACCATGGAAACTGACCTGCGCTGAGCCCAGCCCCGATCCCCGAAACATTTCTCGCCGCAATGGCGGCCTCCTTTGCCGGGGTGGGCCTGGTGCGGGCCGTCGCTCCCCGGCTGGGTTGGGTGTCCAAGCCCAGGGAGGATCGCTGGCACCAGCGTCCCACCGCGCTGATGGGCGGGGTTGGTTTCGTTCCCTGCATCCTGCTCCTTTCCCTTTGGCACTTGGGAACCAGCCTGCCCAGCGGTCTCACCTCCCTTCTTCGTCCCATGGAGATTCCCAGGCCGGATCTCATCCTGGGTTCGATTCTTGCCGGCGCGGCGCTCCTTTTCCTTGCCGGTTGGCTGGATGACCGGCTCGAGCTACGACCCAGGACCAAGCTTCTCTGCCAACTGGCGGCTGCCAGCCAGCTGGTCTATTTCGGGGGGGGCATGGCCATCACAGGCTGGCCGGTGGTGGATGCCGCGATTTCCTATCTTTGGCTGATTGGAATCACCAATGCCGTCAACCTGTTGGACAACATGGACGGACTCTGCGCCGGGGTCGTCCTGATCATCGCCGCGACGATCAGCATGCTTTGGACGGGCTCCGCTGCCGGAGCCGCCCTCTCGGCGGCGACCGCCGGGGCCTGTGCGGGATTCCTTGTGCATAACCGCCCGCCCGCCCGAATTTTCATGGGAGACGCGGGAAGTCTGCCGCTTGGGTTCCTGTGCGCCGGCCTGAGCCTTCCCGGGATCGCCAACCAACATTGGGGCCGGGCCGAGACCGGCGGATGGGCGGGGATGGGGCTGCTTTTGGCCTGTGCCATGCTCATGGCCGTTCCCGTCCTGGACACCGCCTTGGTGGCGTTCACCCGGATCTGGAGTTCCCGGAGTCCGATGCAAGGGGGCAGGGATCACACCTCCCACCGGTTGGCCCGGCTTTTGGCCAGTGAGCGACGGTCCCTGGCGTTTTTCCTGCTTTTGGCGACAGCGACCTCCCTGGTCTTTGCCTGGTGCCTGCGGCAACAGCCGCTGCTGATGATGACGGTGACGGTTATCTTCTGGCTCAGCGCCATCCTACTCGGGAACTTCCTCGCCCAAGCCGAAGGTGCGGGCCGCCAAGGCCCCCCGCCCATTTTGAAGGCACTGGGAACCTGGCTGGGACGCTACTCCTTTTTTCCGCTTTGTTTCGACGGGATCCTCGTGCTGACCCTTCTGCCGGTGGCTTACTACCTCCGTTTCGATTTCCGATTGGGGCCCGAAGAGGCCGAGGCGGTCCGGCGGAGCCTGCCCGTGCTTTTTTTCTGCTGCCTGGGGCTGGGCTTGGCCGCCGGATCCTATGCAATCCGCTGGGACCATGCCGGCCGGATGGATTATGTGCGGCAGGCGGGGACGAGCGCGGCGGGAGTCTTTCTCGCCCTGGCAGTCCTGACCCTGGCCACCCGTTTCGAGCAGGGGTATTCCCGCAGCGCCTACCTCATCTTTGCGGTACTTTTCATCAGTGCCCAAGGAGCTGGACGAAGATTCCGGGATCTCGGCACCATCCTGACCGCACGCGCCGCCAAAACCCAGCATCACCGTACGGTGGTGATTTACGGGGCCGGCAAAAGAGGAAAAATCCTAGCCGAGGCCTGTGGGATGGTGCCGGAACTATCGGGATACCGGATCGTGGCCTTTTTTGACGACGACCCGGCCTTGGCGGGAAAAAGATTGGACGGGCTGACCATCTATTCGGCGGAGGTCCGGGGGAAGCTGCCGAAGGCCGAGGAGGTGTGGCTCGCGGCGACCTCCATCACACCGAGCCACGCCAAAAGCCATCTTCCGGTCGCTTGGTCGACGCTCCCCTTCCGGCGGCTTGTTTTGGAACTTGAAAATATCAGCGATTAATCCGAGGGCCACCTCAGGGTTGGACCCCGACCGCTTATGGGCCGCCGCATGGGCTGTTGGCCTATCCATGCTCGTCGGAGTTTTGGCCGGAGGTGCAAGTTTGGTATGGTGTTCGGCCAAAGGAGTGTCCGGGGGTGTATGGCCGGCTGTCGTCACCCTTTCGAGCAGTGCGGCCGTTTACCTTGTTTTTTCCTCGCCTGGGAACCGAAAATTTTTTCCATTGGTTCCGCTGGGCATCCTTTTTTCCGTTTTCGCAGCCTCCCAGCTACGCGATTCCAGCGGAGACGGTTTGGGAGCCCATGTTGAACAAGTTCACCGTTATGCTGCCGGCGGAGAATCCCAGTCCTCCCCGCTTTCCCTGATGAGCCGAAGGCCGGCGCTGTTCAGCATGGCGGTGTTTCCCGCCGCCGGCTTTTCCCTCGAATCGGGGAAATGGGTTCATTTTGCCCTGGCCCTTGCCGGCGGTCTGATGTTGGGTGCGGCTGTCCATGAAATCACCGGCTCCCGTCCCGGTTCCCTTGTCGCCGCCCTCATGGCGATCCTTCAACCCGCCCTCCTTTATCAGGCCGCAACTTTTTATCAGGACGGAATCTTGGCGGGTGCCATAACCATTTTTTTTGCATCCACCCTGCGTTTCTTTTCGGCTCCCGGGTGGCGCCCTGCCATGAGCCTTTTTCTCGCGCTGATCATGGTGGCATGGGCCAAAAAAACAGGGCTGGTTCAAGCCGCCTGGATGGCTCTTTTACTGCCTCCCGCATTTTTTTTCCTGCGACGGTCCATGGTTCCTTTCCGTTCTTTCCTGGGAGCGGTTCTGGTGATTTCCCCCATCCTTGCCCTGACCCTTCTCAGTTGGCCCGTGCCACGGGAAAACCAGAAAGTCCTAAACGGATTTCTCAACCTGGTTCGACCCCTGGTGGACGCCCGGGGCCTGGATCCGACCGGCAAGGGGGGCATTCATGGTGGATGCGGGGAAGTTTCTCCCCATGCCCCCGTGATGTATTGGAAAAGAAATTTTACCGCGTCCAAACGCGGGGAGGACGGCCGGGGAATCAAGCCACCTTTTTGGTTCACCCGCCCGGAGCTGGATGTTTTCTCCGACCTCACCCCGGACCTGCGTTTCGGTGGATACGGACCTCTCTACCCCACGGCGGTTTTTCTTTCGATGGTCCCCGGGCTCTGGCTGCTTGTCGCCGGATCCAGGCGGCAGGCCGGCTGGATGTGGATCCTGGCCGTATGCCTGTTTTTGATTCCGCTGACCCCCAGTTGGTGGGCGCGTTGGTTCCCCCAAGGCTGGTGGATTCCCCTGGCGGCCTGCGTGGGGTTCTTATGCGGAGCTCCTGACTGGCGGACAAAATTCAAGTGGGTGGGGTGGTTGGCGCGCTTTGGGCTTTTGGCCCTGGGGCTTAACAGTCTCCTAATTTTTGTTTTCACGGCCAAAGGATACTTCGAGGCCGAGGCAATCATCCGGCGGCAACTGGCATTTTTGAAAACATTACCCGCGCCCCTGGAAATTGAGACAGGACATTTCACGGCTACGCGATTCTGGCTCGACCAGGTAAAAATTCCCTACCGGCAAAAAAACATCCCTCCCGATGCGGCTTCCCTGGTTTTGTACCGTACCACCCTGAAAATCCAATTTACCAAGGGAGATCTAGAGCGGCTCCGAAAAGATCCTGACCACTTCAAGTCCTTGCAAAAGCACAAGCTCCTGAATTTGCCCCGCCCATCCCAACCGAGCGCTTAAATAGGCCATGCTCTATCTTTCCCAAAGACCCCGACGCAAATCCAAACCCCTGCCGAGAAGAGTCGCCGACTTTTCGGTTGTGGTGGCCACCAAGGATCGGGCGGGAATTCTGCCGGACTTGATCCGGTCGCTGGCCCGGCTAGAGATCAGCCCGGCGCGGTTTGAGGTTCTGATCATCGACAATGGCAGCCGGGATTCGACGGCGGCCGAGGTCCAGCGCCTTCGCGCCAAGTTTCCCGCGCTGCAACTTCGCTACTTCTTTTTGCCCATTGCCAATGCCTCCCTGGCGCGGAACGAGGGAGCCGCCCAAGCCAAAGGAAAATACCTCGCCTTTCTGGACGACGACTGCCGCGTTGCCCCCAACTGGCTGCAGCAGGCCCTGCGAAACTTCCGGCTGCCGGGAATCCGGGCCCTGGGAGGACCGGCCCTGGTTCCCAACAGCCAAATTTACCCCCGTTGGTTCCGAGCGGACTGGGAAGACTTAAAGCACCCGATTCCCTGGGGCTGGCTCAAGCCGGATCAGTACCTGTTTGAGGGGAATTTTCTCATCCGGCGCGCGGACTATCTCGCCCTGGATGGAATGAAAACGGAAATGGGTCCTTCCCACAAACGCTTTGCCTTTCACGAGGGGACCGAGTTACAGAACCGGATCCGCCGAAAATGGCCGGGGAAAAACAGGATTTTCTATGATTCCCGGATGGCGGTTTCCCATTTGATCCATCCCGGCAAGGTTCGCCTGCGCAACCGCTGGAGGCGGATGTTGCTCGCCGGACTTGACCACCCCCGGGCGCACGCCTCCCGCCACGTCCCGCCCAACCCGTGGATGATTCCAATCCTACCTTTTCGGCTCCTTTGGCGGGGCATCCGGGCCGGTTCCAGTCTTTTACAGTCCCCTTTCCATAAAAAGGGGGGCTGGCGAGCCAAAGCCTACACCGGCACCGCGCGGGAGATTTACCGGTGTGGAGAGACCCTTGGCTCCATGCTGCTTTCCGTCCCCCCCGATCCGCCGTCCGGTCAGGCCGCTTCCACCCAAACCACCTTGCGCAGCCGAATTCGCCGACCTTTGCTCAATCTTTGGCGGGTGTGGCAAAAACGAGATCCGAACAGCCACATCCCGCTTCAGGTGGCTCGGTCCACCCCATCGTTTCTAGCCTCTCATCCGCACGAGGCCGGAAAAATCGTCTGGTCGAAGCCCGGCGAGACCAATCGGCTGGCGGCTTCCCGGGGATCCGGGACCCTGAATCAGCCCCTGCTGGTCAGCGAAGGAGAATTCCGGCAGCCCCGCCTCTGGCTCGCCCACTGGCCCAAGGCCACGGTGTACGGACCGAGCGTGGCCGTGGTCACGCGGGACCGGGCCTTGCTCGCCGACGTGAGTATCGAGTGGTCCAAGGATCCGGAAGACCACGGCATCATGCGGAAATTCTTTTTGCCCCGGACGCAGGAGCTGAAAGGAAACAGTTTTCTTTTGGCGAGCACCGGGGGCAACACCTTTCATCATTGGATGGTCGATGTGTTACCGCGGATCCGGCTTTTGCAGGGAGCCGGGTCCAAGGCCCCGGACTGGTATCTCATCAACGGGCGGCAGCAAAAGTTCCAGCGGGAGAGTCTTGAAATTCTCGGGATCCCCGGCGCGAAATGTGTCGAGCTCACAGATGCGGGCGCCTTCGAATGCGAAAGGCTGCTGCTTCCGTCCCTGCCGTGCTCCTCGGGCCACCCCTCACGGATGGTCTGTGAATTCCTCAAAAAAACAATCCTGCCGGATTCCGGACATCGCAAGGGCAGGACGGGTAGAAAGATTCTCTTAGGGCGAGCCGATACCCGAAGCCGGCAAGTGATCCGCTGGAATGAGATCCGTAGCGAGCTGATTTCGCGGGGGTTTGAGGAGATCCTGCCCTTCCAAATGTCCCTGCGGGAACAAGCATGCGCCTTTCATTCGGCGGACTGGGTGGTGGGAGTCCACGGTGCGGCCCTGACCAACCTGGCCTTTTGCCGTCCCGGCACCAAGGTGGTGGAGATTTTCGGGTGGAATTATGTCAACCCCTGCTACCGCGACCTTTGTGCAGTGGCCGGGTTGGAACATTACGGCGTGGTGGGACGGGGTCCGGGGGATGGGCCAGAGATCGTGTATGAGTTGCATGACGCGTCCGGGGAGATTCACGTGCAACCGGGTCAGGTGGTTCGGGCCTTGGAAGAGGCAGGCTTTCGCCGGTAGTTGTTG
>Ga0194123_10006512_pt1 | contig 12018 bp, 7 predicted proteins | sample TA2MahsurfametaG_5_FD_155479 | JGI IMG/M metagenome (GOLD analysis project Ga0194123, IMG submission 155479) | Freshwater microbial communities from Lake Tanganyika, Tanzania - TA2015023 Mahale A surface | ecosystem: Environmental > Aquatic > Freshwater > Lake | place: Tanzania: Lake Tanganyika... | reverse complement strand
CTATCGCCAAGATCGTCTGCGCGGGCTGACGAGCCGTTCGCGATTGACGTTCGGAGAGCAGCAACGCGCTGCAGGCGACAAGTGCGAACACATAGGGCTGCTGCTCTTGTGGAGCAGTCCATTCAAACCTGACTATTCCAGCCAGAGCGGCGAGCACCAAAGCAAAGTCCTTAACATCCAGTGAGCGACCAAGAAAGAGTTCTAGTCCAATCCAGAGAGATGCGGATAATGACATAGCGGCAACCAGCGGCCAGGCGACAAGATACGTCTCAAAGACGTGATGAAGCGACAGATTGTTCCACAGTGCGAGCCACGCGTGCAGTAACCAGTGATGTGACGACGTTGGCCAGCCGGCAGTGTCGGCGATTCGACCCCGTTCAATAATCATCGTTCCGACTCCTGCAAGTGTCGTGGTGTCGTCACTGGTGACCCACCAATAGTCAGCCCGCGTGAAAATATCGTTGGCAAGCGCAGCTCCAGCAATGCAGAGAAAAAGAATTCTCAGCGCTAATCGGTGGCGGCCTTGCATCACCATCGTCGCCAAGAGCACCGCGGCACCGGGAATCAGAAGATTTGGGAACTGTTTGGCGTTCGCTAGCAGCGCACCACCGAGCAAAACGAAGGTGGCGGTGGCTGGTGAGATTTCTCTCGTTTCGATCGGCGACGGTTGACTACCGATTCTCTGTCCTCGGCTGCTCGTGTGTTGTTTCCACGCTGCAAACCCAAAAATGCCAAGTGCCGCGAAGTGAGCAACCATATTCCCGCCAACTGCGAGATAGGTCGCGACAACCAACCCCATACCCAGCAGTGCTCCAGGTCCCAGGATGAGTAGCGGCAGGTGCCGAGCGCTAACGCGACCGAGAACAATCTGGAGAATCCACGAACCGAACACTCCGGTCGCCATCCACCACGTCGATAAGAGAAAGGCTGAAATCGGGGTGACACCGAGATAACACAGTGTGAACGCGATGACTGCCACGGGAGTCATCAGATTCAAAGTCGCTCGCGAAAAAGACACGGTTGATGTTGACATCGTTGAACGACTCTGTATGAATGATAGTTCTGCTCGCGCGGCGTCAAGACTCACGTGGCCACACGTCGCTGGTCACTGCATTACCCACTGAAGCGTCACGTGAGTGTGTCATTGAGCGGGTTTGGCTTGTGTACCGTTGTTACACATCATGCGGGTCGTTGAACGTCGAACCCAAGCAGCGATGATTCTTATTTTTCTCGGATTCATCGGTCTGCTGACCACCCTTGCAGTCACGCCCTCTGCTGCTCGGGCTGCTTCAACGATTCCCAACGAGCTGATCTCCTCGAATCCCCAGCCAAACTCCACCGTGAATGTGGTCCCGACTCAGCTGCAACTGATTTTCAGAAACAAGCTCGACACCGATGATGCAGCTGCACTCGGTGTGCTGCTGCGATGCAACGGCGTGACCGTGTCTCTCGGGGCTCCGGTGATTGCCGTCGACATGCAAACCGTGTCCACTCCATTGGCGTCTCTGCCTCCTGCGGGGCAATGCACGGTTACCTGGGTTATCAACCGAAACATCGGCAGTCTCGGAACATTCAACTTCACCCTGCTCGTCACCACTTCGACGACACTCGACACCGTCGGTGACATCACGACTCCCACCACAGTGCTCGGTGAAGTAATTGCCACCCCATCGGCATCACAGGGGAGATTCGGCTTGCTCCTGGGACTGCTTCGCATTATGGAGTATCTATTCGTCATCAGCCTGTTTGGCGGACTCCTCTACATCGTGATGGGATGGCCTGAAGGCTTCGAGTACGACACCACCCAACGATTTCTGAGACTGGCGTGGATCGGGGCAACGGTGGCGCACTACCTGGTTGTCGCGCTTCACGCCGCTCGAGCAAGTGGAAACTCATTCATCGCGTCGCTGAACCCATTCTCGTGGTTTGGTGCGCTTGATTCGGCGTTTGGTTTTGTTCTGATTCTGAGGTTTGCATTTGTGGTGTTCGCAGTGTGGATTGCATTCACTCCACGGCGCGTCCTGGCACCGGAGACACAGGTTCCGGCGATCATTTATCTGCTTGCCATGATGGCGACCTACGGCCTTTCCCGAATTGGGCAGAACCTCTCTGTCATTTCCTACGTCTTCGGCATCTTCCATGCGTGGTCGATGGGATTGTGGCTTGGTGGTCTTGCACTGCTGGCCCGCGCCGCGCTGGCCGGCCCAGGTGAACGAGACCTCCTCGATGCTGTTCGTTATTTTGCAAAGATTTCACCGCTGCTCATCGTTCTGACCATTTTCACGGGAGTTGTTCAGGTGTATCTCATGGATGGATCAGCGATTTTCACTAGCAGCCATGGCCGTTTGAGTGTTCTTCAACTTGTAGTCGTCGCACTGATGATTTGGGTCATGCTCGTTTTACGTAACTTTACGATGACTCGTTTGAGTCGTGAGCGACGCATGACTGCAAAAATGGCATGGCGTCTACGTCGAGCAATCACTGCTCAGATTGTGGTGGGTGTGATGATTCTTGGCATCACCTCCTGGGCTGTGTCAATGCGACCGGCCCAAGCCGTGGAGAAACGGCAGGCTCCGGCAGCGAATTATCTGTACCGCGAGGAATTGAAGAATGACCGATTCCACGTGGTGTTGTCGCTAACACCCCTTACGACCGGAGCCAACGCCATGCGAGTCGAACTAATAAAACCAGAGCGCATCAACAACTTTGAGGTTCGTTTGGTTCCGCAAGCAGAAGGATTCGCAGGCATCAATCTCATTGTGCCGATTCGGTATGCCGGCGCGGCGGTGGCCCCTGTAGACGGTGGTCTCAACTTCCCGGTTGCAGGTGTCTGGAATGTCGAGATTGTCGGCACCACTACGACTGGTGACCTAACGCCTCTTGGGACGACGATCACAGTCGTTGATTCACTTCTCGACTCGTAGCCTCACACGTCGAAGTTGCCTGATCGGTGAAACCGCCACAAGTAATATTGCCGCTGCCGTCAAAAGATTGACGTAGCTGGCAAGTACTCGTAGCCACATCCGATAGTCGGGGGCAAGGTCAATTCGCAGTTCGGTTTGCGACAAACCAGCTTCATGCCCCACACCTAAGAATCCCCCAGTATTTACTGTGTCTACCCGCCGATTCTGACTGTCGCGAACAACAAGAGCCTTGTCATAGGTAACAGGAACAACGACGACATCACTCGCCGAGATATCTGGAATTCGATATCTCCATAGGCAATCACTGTCGCAACGTTGCAGTCGTGGGTGGGTGTCCGGTGCGAGACGCTTGCTGCTAAACACAACTGCACAAGACGTTCGGAATGTGAGAACTGGACATACTTCTGTTTGTGATGCCACAGTTTTGGGCATAACAAAGACAGAGAAGACATTGCGGTGAGTCACTGCATATTGAGACCGCAAATTGCGAGTGACAGCATTCTCTGACTTTGCGATAACCCGCTCCACGGCTAGGTCTTCGCCAGAGTATCCCACTACCGAATTCTCAATCTGTAGAAAATCGAATACTCGCTCACGAACCGACACGTCAATCTCAGCTGGCAACGCCTGCCACATCAATGAGTTATTGAATGCAGCGTTCGGCATGAGATGGCCAGCGTCGCGAATCTTCGGATCAGCGGGAATCACCACGGGCACATGGAGAGCAGAAAAGTAGAGGTAGTTGGTCCAATGCCCCAGGGGCTGCAGCACAATTCTCTCTGACTCTTGTAGTTCACTCTTGAAAACGGGGCTTTCTGAAACACGCACCGAGCCACGAAACCACGACGCATATCTCTCAGGGATTTCTGGCCGTAGACCGAACGAGACAACACCAAACTGGACAAGGCACCAGAATGCAACGAGTAGCAGATTGAAATATGCCGGTAGACGAACCAATCGAGGGAAGTACCTCGTCTTGTCGATGAGAATGTAGGTCAGAAACACATTCACTGCCAGAAGTACTGGCCCGAAGAACCAGGCACCAGATGGTGCGAGGACACTCGGTAACAAATCGCGGGAAGCAAGTGAGACGACTACCCAGATCATTAGCTGTGCAATCACGACACGTCCTATGAAGCGTCGGAGCGGTTCGTCGGCCACGTATCGTCTACCGATGAACACGACCAGCAGAACCAGAGAACCAGTAAATTCAACTCGAACTATCTCTTTGAACTCACTGGCCCGTAGGAATTGCGGTAGCAGAGAGTCAAACATCATGAATGCGGGCAGCAAGAACGTCGCGAGTAGTGACGAAACAACCTTGCGCGCTGAATCCGGCAGTATTCCACCCTCCGAGAGCCCGTAGACACCGACGAACACATGCTCACTAAACAGACCCTGGGTTCGCGACAGAGGTCTGCCTGAGGCTTTGCCTCCCAGTTCCGCGATGAGATCGACAGTCGCTGCAGTCACTGTGAACAGGGTTGCGCCAATCGCAACAGTGATGAGTTTCCAATTGACGGCAAGGAATTGCCGAAATTGTTGTCTAAACGCGTCCAAAGTGCCCAGTGCAACAACGATGGCTGACCACGAAAACAGCGCGATCGGCCAGAAGCCGGGATGGCCGGTGACGACTCCATTGATTGAGACGAAACCGGCAAACACCATGGCTCGAGAATGCGAAAGGCTTGACTCACTCGCTGCATCGGCAAAGTACCGATGCATGAAGAAGGCACAAACCCCAATTACTCCAACTGTCTGCACATAGGTGTCGCTCCACTCGTTATGCCTGACGTACAAGCCAAACGAAGAGACCAACAGGGCACCAAATACTGTCATTCGCAATAAAGAGCGCCGTGAGAACCACGATCCAAACGCAGTGAGTGTGAGCCAAAGCCCGGCGGTTCCAAAAATGAACGAACGCAGAGTGGCCAGATGTTCCCACGACATGAACAATCGCAACGGCCATGTCACGCTTTGTGGCCATGAAGCTTGATATGGAAGGCGATCGCCGGTGCCCTGAATGGTGTCAAATACAGGCACTCCGAACAGGGTGTGCACTCCCGACTTTTCCACCGACCGTATGTGCAGGTCTGCACCTGCCGAGTACGACATATGTGTCGATTCCTCGACGTCGTTCGTACCGAAGTTGGAGATGTACAAAGCGAGCAAAACACCGATGAGTACGGCCACCAGAAGTGTTGCGAATGGCGACTCAGCAGAGAATGCGGAGGAGCGGTGCCGGTGAGGGTTCAGTAATGGCCCCATTCGAGACGCGTGCGAACGATACCACGACCACGAACTATCGTCAGGGCGTGGCCGTTGACCCGATTGCTCAGAAACTCGCCGAGCTGGCATCGCGTCGCAAACAAGCCACCGAAGCGGGGTCGCCTCGTGCCGTCGAACGACAGCGCGAGAAGGGCAAAATGCTTGCTCGCGAACGAATTGATGCGCTCCTAGATCCAGGAAGCTTCCACGAACTCGATCTACTTGCTCGCCATCGAGCGCATGCAGCTGGTCTCGAGGAACGTCCCTATACGGATGGAGTCATCACTGGCTGGGGAACCATCGATGGTCGCCAAGTATTCGTTTATAGCCAAGACTTCACTGTCTTTGGAGGGGCTCTCGGTGAGGTGTTCGCCGAAAAAATCCATAAATTGATGGATCTCGCACTTAAAACTGGGGCACCGGTAATTGGTCTCAACGATGGCGCTGGGGCACGAATTCAAGAAGGAGTTGTTTCACTCGCCAGTTACGGAGGCATCTTCTGGCGCAACGTGCAGTCATCAGGTGTCGTACCCCAGATTTCTGTAGTACTTGGGCCGTGCGCGGGTGGCGCCGTTTATTCGCCGGCCATGACTGACTTCATATTCATGGTGCGTGAGACCAGCCACATGTTCATCACCGGACCTGACGTCGTAAAGACCGTGACTGGGGAAGAGGTAACACTCGAGGAACTCGGCGGAGCTGTGAGTCATGCTTCAAAAAGCGGTGTTGCTACCTTCGTCTCCGCTGATGAACAGTCCTGCCTCGCGGACGTTCGATATCTACTCGGCTTCTTGCCTCAGAACAACCTCTCCTCGCCGCCACGTGGCGAGTCGAATGATGACCCTCATCGGCGCTGTGAGTTACTTCGCACCATTCTGCCGGCATCACCCAACATGCCGTACGACATGAAACGAGTGATTACCGAGATTGTCGATGAAGGAGAGTTCTACGAGTACTTCCCCAACTGGGCGAAAAGCATTGTGTGTGGTTTCTCTCGCATCGATGGTCACTCCGTTGGTGTCGTCGGGAACCAGCCGATGGTCTTGGCAGGAGTTCTCGACATTGAGTCGAGCGAGAAAGCGGCGAGGTTTGTCCGAACGTGCGATGCGTTCAATATCCCAATCATCACCTTTGTGGATGTTCCAGGGTTCCTGCCCGGAGTCGATCAGGAATATGGCGGGATCATCCGGCATGGAGCAAAGCTGCTTTACGCATACTGCGAAGCAACAGTTCCAAGAATCCAAGTCATCACCAGAAAGGCGTACGGCGGTGCCTATGTAGTGATGAATTCAAAATCAATCGGAGCGGATCTTGCATATGCCTGGCCCACTGCTGAACTCGCGGTGATGGGACCCCAGGGTGCCGTTGAAATCGTGTACCGACGAGAACTCCAACAAGCAGCGGATCCCTCCAGTCGTCGCGCTGAACTTGTAGCTGAGTACACAGAGAAATACGCAAACCCCTATGTGGCAGCGGAGCGAGGGTTTGTCGATGATGTCATCGACCCCGCAGATACCCGTATCAAGCTGGCAGAGGGTTTGCGTATCTTGCGCACCAAGCAGGAAGAGTCTCCTCGCCGAAAGCACGGGAACATTCCACTGTGAATCACCGCCGCATGTCCATGCAGCTTCAAGAAAAGTAATGCTCTCCTCACCACTTCGGCGCAAAGCGTTCGCAGACAGTCCAATTCGGATTGGAATCGCAGTTTCGATCGCGATTTCCACACTGGTGAGTGTGCTCGGGTTCTGGGACCTCGAGGACATGTTGACGTACTTTTACTCGACTGGCGCAAGCTTCGGAGGCGTGTTCCATGACAGCGGGTCTTCTCGCTCCTTGGTGTACCGACTGTTGGGAGTGCCCGTACTTGATTTCGGAATCATCGGTGGATACCGACTCCCCTATCAAGGCGTCATCAATGCCGGCCCCTTCTGGGTGCTGAGCAGTCTCATCTCCGCCCAACTCATCGTTTTCTCCACACACATGTTGGCGATGATGGTCTCAGGAGCCGCGTTTGGTCAGTTTTGGAAAGTCATACAGTCGTCGACGACCAAACCTTCGCGGTGGTCAAACCTGTTGTTTATCGTGCTGCTGATCGGGGCCAACTACCCATCCCTTGAATACGTTCTTGATCAGGATTGGTATTCAAATTCTCTTGCCTATCAGGGATTTTTCACCATCGCCTCAGCACTCCTTTCGCTGATAGTTCTCATCCGAAACAACTGTTCAGAGTCGCCTGATACCAATTTCTCACTTCGTCTTGCGATGGTCGGCCTGTACCTGTTGTTGATGGGGCTCTGGTCGTATCTTCCGTTGTACGGGCCACCACTTTTCATCTTGGCTTGTGTTGCCATCTTCGGTGCATATCGGCGACGGATGATTCGCGCAGTGCTTTCTGGCTTCTTTCGTTCCGGGTTCAACAGACTGTTGTTCATTGTCGCGGCGATGTATTTGTTGTTCGTCGTTGTCGATGTGTCCATTGAGCTATCCAGCCGAAGCCTGATTGATGCTTCAGGAGTGGACTACTGGTGGGCGCAGCCAAGCCGATCGGTCTCGGATCTTCAACATTTCGCCAAACAACTCTTTACAACTGAGATTTATCCGTGGAGCGCGATGCTCAATTCGCTGTTTGGCGAACGCTTGGGAATACCGACCGACTTGACCAGAATTCCTCACTCGGCGGTACTTGTGATGTCACTCATTGCTTTTCGGTTGTTGCGGGGCCCGAGACTTCGATATCAGTCACTGATGGTGACCCTGATCATTGTCTGGGGAGTGAGCTTCCTGCAGATGATTCATCTCTTGCCAAACCCACTGCGGATACGTTCGGACTCTTTCTTCCGTGACATCCTGCTCAGCTTCGCCATGTTGGCAGTAAGCCTCGTGTTCGCAGCCCCTCGTACAGCGACGGCCAACCGAATCACTTGGCGACGGGACATGCTCCTGCCCGCAGTAGTGCTAGTGACGTCATTTGCCGTTTCGCTCTCGTATCCTCTCCAACACTTGTATAAGTGGCAGAAGCCAAGTCCCTACGGATTGGTTGGGGTGCTCGGAGATGATGGTCGATGGAGCAACAAGTTGCGCGACGCGTTGGACGCCGAATTCGGAGTAGTCGCCGTTGTTGACCCGATTTTTCTCAACCGATGGAGTGAGTTTTTGAGTCAGAGGGAGGCTCTCGAACTCGCGGGGGCGAACTTTCGAAAGCTTGAGCCCGGCGACTGGAACGGCTTGTACGGCTCATTCCAACTTCGTCAATCAGGCTTCATAGTGCTTGAAGGCCAGCCCAAGATTCGAGACGCAACCGCATTCACGGGGCTCAACAACTCGTTGAAGCAATCACTTGAAGCGCCAACCGTGGATTTTTGCAACGCGGAACTCTTTGGATTTCTTGGTGTCACACATATCATTGCGTCACCCGAAACGTTGACGCTCTGTCGGGCATCTTTGAATTCAACAAGTCGAATCGACGTAAAGAACATCATCAGTTCGGAAATCACTGAACTGCCTGACTCTGGAATGTCGTTGATGCGTATCACGTCGAAAGCCATATACGAGTCGCCGTCGCTACCGCCGACTGATGCCGGTACCGATCGGTGTGGATTACTTGCCGATCCGCGATGCCTTTCGACTCTTCAAGTGCACCCATCTTCGGAGTGGACGATTGCGCCCCAGCCTTGTAAGTTGCCCTGTCTGCATCGTCTTTCTCGGCAGGGGGTCACTACCGATGATGATGGCATGTTGCTGTTGCCGTTGAATGCAGCAATTCCCTTGGCAGTAGCGGACAGTGCAGGACGACACGTCACGACTAGCGAAATCAACGGACTTTTGGCGATTCCGACTGTTGGAATCAACGGTAATGAGCTGGTCGTCACCGCTGCAACGGATTGGCGAATGTGGTTGCAAGTGGGATTGGCCTACGGTCAATATGTGGCTATCGGATTCGCGCTTGTCAGTTTGGTGCGGAACAAAATAATGACCCGAAAGTCTGGTCAGGTAGTGAAACAACAATGAGGGACTCAGCCCGTGAGATTCATATCACTTCAGTGACCCCAGAACCCTCTGATATCGAACTGGTCGCTTTGCATGAAGCACTTCAGATGTTGTGGCCGCAAGCAGAGACGAGACGAAACAAACCCGTAGATGACACATGGCGATTTAGCGGCCGCCACTTATCCGGTCCACACCGTCAACACGCGCAGTAGCAATGGCGTCGCAGCCGACAGGGTCGTGGTGGTGAACCTACACTGAGAACGATGGGGTTTGAAGCAAGGCTGTCAGAATCCATCACGAAGCGGTTCAATCGAACATTTTCTTACTTCTACTGTGATCAACTGATTCCTGCCGTAGTCGCAGAGCAGTTGGTGGCCGACTTCCCTGTTGAGGAGCTACAAACACTCTGTGGAAACGCCGCCCACGCCACGACGTCAAGTGAACGGAATCCCGAACTCCTCGCCCGAGTGTTATCAGCTTCCCAAGTCTGGGCTCAAGCGCATGAGTGGTTTATGTCATCAGCATTCATCTCCGACGTACTGAGAACATTCGAACCTGAAATTCTGGGCCGTTATCCATGGTTTGCGCGAATCGCCCTGAGAAGACAAATCCTGAATCCAAAGCGATATTACGGACAGTTTCAATTGGCACTACGACATCACGGCAGCATCTTGTCTCCGCATACCGATGACGCAGACAAAGTACTGGCCCTCATTGTGTACCTACCGCTGCCAGGTACTTCGGCTGATGCTGGTGGCACAGCCTTCTACGTTCCCAAATCGCGCTCAGGGGAACGGAAGGTCTTTGGGAGATACACCCGAATGGGCTGGCTGGTAACACTCGGTCTACGACGCTTGCGAAACACGAAACTTCCCACGTTTGACTCAACTGAAGCATCACGACTCGTAAGTGAGGACTTGCAGTTCTTTGACAGCCACTACGCGCGAGACTTTGAGGCGCCCTACCGACTTGGAGCCGCGGGGGGGTTTATCAAGAATCAATTCTCCTGGCACGATCTTCGACTGGATTCTTTTGCAACCGGTGGTAAGCGACTTTCACTCCTCGTCAACGTAATGATGCGACCTTCACGATTGCGCTCGCTCTCCAATCGTGCGGTCGAACTTCTCAATCGAAAATAGTCCCGCGATCTCAACGTGGCGTACAGCCACGTGAGGGTTTATGGCAGAATTGCATAATCACAATGAAAAAACCGAAAATTGACCCTCGTCTCAAGACACCGTGGCGCGGACTCGACAATGACTTTCAGCTAGGCAATCTCGACCGTGGCTCTGCCCTGTGGTACCAAGTTGCGTCACTAGTACGTATTCGACTTGAGACTCAGCTCAATTCGGTACATGAGATTGGGCCGGGTCGAGGAGTGACTCGGATACTTCTTCAGCACATTGGATTTACCTACAGCACACTTGCAGACTTACCGTCTCAATCGGCAAACGAACGACCGTTGCTACAAACCGCAACTGAACGCGACGTCGCCGACATTGTTTTCGCGTATCAAATGCTGGAGCACAATGCCCTTACTTCCTTCGGCAAGCTCATCGGCATCATGGCACAACTCAGTCGTCGATATGTCGTCATCTCACTACCAGTTGCAAATCCCTACGTTCGCCTGGAATTCGAACCCAAACTCTGGTCCGGGTATGCACTCTCGTCTCGAACCCGCATCGGCTGGACGGTATTCCTGCCAAGGTGGCTGTTTCCGAGGCCTCGTAACAAGATGGTGCAGTGGCTTACCCGTTCAACTGTTCTTGCCGCACCTGTGGATTCCGAAGGGAAGATCGTCGAAGCGAGTGGACCACATCTGTGGGAAGTCGGTGAACGTGGGGCCAAGCTCAGGCATCTCACCGCGATGGCAAGTGAGCAAAACCTCCAATTGTCAAGAGTTTCGTACGCCCCCTTCTTTCCGAAGCAGGTCTTTTTAGAATTCGAAAAGATTCAGCCGTCAGCGTGACAAGGTCAGTATTGCAACTACTGACATGGCGCTGTGAACCACGACGAATAGCCCAGATTTGAGGTTGCGCCGCGAGGAATTCGCCAAAATGCTTCTCCCTGAGTACCAGATACAACCAAGCGAGAGGCCAAGGCTTGCGACCGTGATGTTGGTCGAGGCTCGTTCGAGAGCAAGCGAAACGCCGGCAAACACACCGCTGATTACTGCACTTGTGGTCAATACATACGCCAAAACGGCGAACTCCTGTCGCTGAATCGACTCTGTAAGTTTGAACGATCCACTAAACCAAAAAGATCCAGTTGTCATGGGTGCACGGTGTAGCAATTCCTGTAGTCGATGTTTCGTGTGACCGAACCGTACGACAACTACGAACGCAACAGCTAAAAGGTACGCCGCGAGAACAAGATTCATCTAAGAGAAACACTAGTTCTCAACACTGCCGATGAAGCGACACGGTAACTTCGAGATATGGAATTCACTGGTTGTCTTCATGGTGTGAATCAAACGTTGCACGCGTGAGCACTCTTCGGATGCCGCGATTGCACCGCTGGAGTGCCAGACCAGAACTGCTTACAGTGACTGTTTCACTGCTGACCTTTGTCGTTATCAACTTTCTTGGCTACTGGGACGTCGAAGATCTCTTCGTCTCAGGATCGTCCCTAGGTGCGCAATTCGGCTTCTCGACCTCTGCTGTTGACCGAACAAATGACCTGGTGTATTCGCTGTGGGGTGTTCCCGTTCTCGACTTTGGAATCGTAGGCGGCTATCGATTGCCCTACCAAGGGACAATCAACACTGGTCCATTCTGGCTTTTCAGAAATCTCCTACCTGTTGAGATTTTGATGTCTCTCACCTACCTCCTCTCGATGC
>Ga0194123_10006511_pt1 | contig 12019 bp, 10 predicted proteins | sample TA2MahsurfametaG_5_FD_155479 | JGI IMG/M metagenome (GOLD analysis project Ga0194123, IMG submission 155479) | Freshwater microbial communities from Lake Tanganyika, Tanzania - TA2015023 Mahale A surface | ecosystem: Environmental > Aquatic > Freshwater > Lake | place: Tanzania: Lake Tanganyika... | reverse complement strand
TGAGCACGATCCTCGAGCATTGGCCGGGGGAGTGGATGGATCAGAGTGACCCCACGGCCCTCCATGAGTCCAATCTGCTGCATCTCCAGATTGACAAGGCCCATCACCGCCTGGGTTGGCAACCCCGCTGGGATTACGCCACCACCATCAAGTCCACCGTCGCCTGGTACAAGGCCCATCAGGCTGGTGCCGGGGCTCTGGAATGCTGCCTCGCTGATCTGAATGCGTACACCTCACATCTTTCCCTTACCCCATGAGTGACCCCCTGGCTTTAAAAGCCGAAATCCTGCGCCTCACCCGCGAGTACTCGCGTCAGGTGCACGGCGCCTTCCGCCCAGCCGCGGATGCCCAGCGCCAGGCTTGGCTGCCAGGTTCCACCATCCCTTATGCGGGCCGGGTTTTCGCAGAAGAGGAGGTGGAGGCAGCGGTGTCGGCCACACTGGACTTCTGGCTCACCCTGGGCCAGGAAGGCGAGGCGTTTCAGAAGGAACTGGCAGCGTTTCTGGGGGTGCGCCATTCACTGCTGGTGAATTCCGGATCGAGCGCCAACCTGATTGCCCTCTCGGCGCTCACCTCACCGAAGTTGCCCGAGGCCCGCAGGATCCGGCCCGGTGATGAGGTGATCACAGTGGCGGCGGGCTTCCCCACCACCGTGGCGCCAATCGTGCAAGTGGGCGCGGTGCCTGTGTTCATCGATGCCGATCCAATCACTGGAAATGCCCGCTGCGATCAGCTTTGTGCGGCCTACAGACCAGGCAAGACCAAGGCCGTGATGATGGCCCACGCCCTCGGCAACCCCTTTGATCTGGCTGCCACCCTGGCCTTCTGCCGCAATTACAACCTGTGGCTTGTGGAGGACAACTGCGATGCCCTGGGCTGCAGCTACTCGATGCCCAGGAAGCTGGCCGAGAGCCTTGGCTTCAGCGAGAACAGCCCAGGGCTGGATGAGGGCCCCGATCGGGTGATTCGCTGGACCGGCACCTGGGGCGACATCAGCACTCAGAGCTTCTACCCGCCCCACCACCTCACCATGGGCGAGGGCGGCGCGGTGAACATCGTGCGCGACGCCAAGCTCAAGGTGATCGCCGAAAGCTTCCGCGACTGGGGCCGCGACTGCTGGTGCCCTAGTGGAGTCGACAACACCTGCAACAAGCGCTTCGCCTGGCAGCTGGGCGAACTGCCCGAGGGGTACGACCACAAGTACACCTACAGCCACCTGGGCTTCAATCTCAAACCGCTCGACCCGCAGGCCGCAATCGGCCGGGTGCAGCTGCGTCGCCTGCCGAAATTCATCGAGGCCCGCAAGCAGAACTGGCAGATGCTGCGCCGGGGCCTGGCGGCCCACGACGACGTGCTCGAGTTCGCCCTGCCCACCCATGCCACGGATTGGCATCCTGAGAACGGTTTCTCATGGGACGCCACCGGCTGCCGAACGGATTGCAGCTGGTTTGGCTTCAAGATCGCCGTGAAACGGACCGCACCCTTCAGCCGCACCGAGCTGGCTCAGGAGCTGGACGCGCATCAGATCGGCAATCGAATGTTGTTCGGCGGCAACCTGCTGCGTCAGCCGGCCTTCGTGCAGCTGCTGCAGGATCGACCTGCGGCGCTGCGGGTGGTGGGGGAGATGAAGGGCTCCGACGAGATCATGGCCAGTACGCTCTTCCTTGGCACTTATCCCGGACTGACGCCGAGTATGTTGCAAGCGGAGATCACTGTGATCAGCAGCCTAGCCAGAGCACAGGTACCTTGCTAATTACAATTCAACCCAGAACAGATATATGAAGCCCTTGATCATTCTCGAGATGGCCAACAACCATTCAGGCTCTGTGAGCCATGGTCAGGCCATCATTCGCGCCTATGCAGACATTTGCAGCAAACATGCGGAAAACTATGATTTCCTTTTTAAGTTCCAATATCGCGAACTTGGCACTTTCATCCGCAAGGATATGTCAGGAAATCTTGAGATTCCACTGATTAAACGATTTTCTGAAACCAGGCTTGCACCTGCTGATTTTGAAGTGCTACTGGATGAATGCCGAAAGCATGGCTTCGGAACTATGGTGACTCCGTTTGACGAAGCATCGGTAGAGCGGCTACTAGAGCACAATGTTGATTATATCAAAATCGCTAGCTGTTCATTTGGTGACTGGCCTCTTCTTGAAACTATCGCCAAAGCCGGGAAACCCGTCGTGGCATCCTGCGCTGGGGCCAGCGAAGAGGTTGTGGATAACGTGGTGGCTTTTTTCAAAAACCGCAATATCTACCTGATTTTGCAGCACTGCATTGGTAACTATCCAACAGCGCCTGAGGACATGAACGTGGGCCAAGTCAGTTACCTTCGCAGCAGATATCCATATTTGCAGATTGGATTTTCCTCCCACGAAGAACCCTCCACCACCGATACTGCGCCTTTGGCCTTGGCGCTAGGAGCGCGATCTTTCGAAAAGCACGTGGCACTTGAAACAGAGGCCATTAGTAAGAACAAATATTCCACCTCTCCAGCTGAGTTCGCTGCCTGGCTTGAGCAGCTTAATCGTGCTAGCACGATCCTGGGCACTTCAACTGTGAGGTACAAAACGAAAGGCAGTGAATCAGAAAGCCTCCGCAATCTGCAAAGGGGAGTGTTTGCCAAGCGTGCAATCAAAGCTGGTCAGATGGTCAGCCAGGAAGACCTCTACTATGCGTTCCCTCCATCGGCAGGCCAAGTCACCGCAAATGATCTCAGTAAATATTCGTTGATCACAGCGTTCAAAGACCTGAATCCTGATCAGGCCCTGCAATCTAGTGATGTTCATATCACTAATCACCGCAAAAGTGTCCAAGAGATTGCAGCGAAGGTTGCCAAGCTTGTGAAGGAGGCACGGGTCACTTTTCCTGAATTCGCCGATCTTGAGATTTCCCATCACTACGGTGTCGAGAAATTTTACGAGCATGGACTTACGATGATTACAGTGATCAACCGGGAATACTGCAAAAAAATATTAATCCTGTTGCCAGGGCAAGCCCATCCAGAGCAGTATCACAAGAGGAAAGAAGAGACTTTTCATGTGCTTTGGGGCTCTGGAACGATCCGGCTTGATGGTGTGAATCAGTACATGAAGCCAGGTGATGTTTTCGTGATCCAGCCTGAAACCCGCCACTACTTCAGCTCCGAGAAAGGCATGATTCTGGAGGAAATTTCATCGACTCATTCCCTGGATGATTCTTTTTACACCGATGAGTCGATTCACCAGAACAAAAACCGCAAAACCTTTATCACGCACTGGAGCATGGCCTGAATGATGCGCGTTGCCGACTGGATCATGAAGCGCCTCGCCGACGAGGGACTCCGGCATATCTTTTTATTGCCTGGTGGTGGCGCCATGTATCTCAACGATGCGCTGGCCTGTGAGCCCCGCATTACAGCAGTTCCGTGCCATCACGAACAGGCTTGCGGGATCGCCGCGGAGGCCTACGGCCGCACAGGGCATCCAGATAATCCAGGCTTTGGCGTTGCTTTAGTCACCACTGGACCAGGTGCTACCAATGTGGTTACCCCTGTAGCGGGTGCATGGATCGACTCGATTCCCATGCTTGTGCTCTCCGGCCAAGTGAAGCGCACCGATCGCCTTGCAGGTAGGCCTCTCCGCCAAGGGGGCGTGCAAGAAGTGGATGTGATTCCAATGGTAAGTGGGATCACCAAGTACGCCACCACCCTGGATGATCCACAGCAGGTGCGTATCAAGCTGGAAACGGCATTACAGAATATGCGTAGTGGCAGACCAGGACCCGTCTGGATTGAAGTGCCGCTTGACGTGCAGGGAGCGCAGATCGACCCTGACATGCTCCCCTATGCCTTGGATGAGGTAGACACCGTTCCACTGCTCGACTCAGAGCAAATCAGAAGAGTTTTCGATCTGCTGGCCACAGCAGAGCGTCCGTTGATCCTGGCAGGGCATGGAGTAAGGCTGTCGGGCGCGGCTGAATCATTCCGGAAGCTTGTCGAAACCTGGCAGGTGCCGGTAGTGAGCACCTGGAACGCTCTCGATTTGATTCACCACTCCCACCCGTTGTATGTTGGAAGCCCTGGTGTTGTTGCCCTGCGGGCACCAAACCTCGCGGTTCAGAACTGTGATCTCTTAATCGCCATCGGCTGCCGGCTCGACAACATCATCACCGCTTACAACCCAGGAAATTTTGCCAGAGCGGCTCGCAAGGTCGTGGTTGATGTGGATCAAGCGGAGCTCGACAAGCCTGGAATGGAGATTGAAGAGAAGGTACATGGAGATGCTGCCGTAGTTATCAACGCCTGGCTGGAGGCTGAAAGTTCTTCAGCTGTCGATCGCTCAGCCTGGTTGGTTCGCTGCCAGGACTGGAAGACTAGATACCCAGTGAATGATGGAAAGCCATTTGAGACTTCAGAATCGATCAGTCACTATCAGTTCGTTGATGCACTCTCTGATGCGGTACCCGAGAACACATTAATCGCTACTGGAAGCTCAGGTTTGGCGGTGGAGGCGTTCTACAGCACTTTTCGCAGCAAGCCAGGCCAACGTGTTTTTCTGACGTCAGGGCTTGGATCCATGGGTTATGGATTACCAGCAGCTATTGGGGCTTGCCTTGGTAATGGGCAACAGCAGACTATTGCTGTAGAGAGTGATGGCAGCTTGATGCTTAATCTTCAAGAGCTGGCAACGCTAAGGGGCTTGAATCTACCCATTACACTTATCGTGATGGATAACCAAGGATACGCATCAATTCGCAATACCCAGCGGAATTACTTTGAGAGGCGTTACATTGCCACTGGGGCCAAGAGCGGCCTCCACATGCCAGATTTAGGGGCTATCGCTGAGGTCATTGGGATCCACTGTCTACGCATAGATTCTGCTGCTCAACTGCAATCCGGCCTTCAACAGGCTATTCAGTCAAAATGCCCAACGATCTGCATTGTTCGTCTACAAGCTGATGAAACCTTATGGCCAAAGGCTGCCGCAATTCCACAAAAAGATGGTTCCATGCTATCAATGCCTCTTGAAGATATGACGCCATTGCTTCCACTAGAGGTACTGATGGATCAAATGTTGATCCCTATTCTTGATTCATCGATAAAAGCCAGGCGCGCAAATTAATTCCATGCTTCCATAGTTTCTAACATTGGACTATCCTGCCTCCTCATTTTATAACTTTCGTCCTCAGGACCATATTCTTTTCTTAGGCTGTACCGGCCTCTTCGGGAAGCACTTATTGCCGAGGCTTAATTCATTTCTTGCTGAAACTGACATAGTGCCAGAGTTCACCTTAGTCACTCGAAACATTAAGCAAGCCCTTGCTTCTTATCCATTTCTTAAATCAATTAACCTTTTGGAGACTGACTTTCTGAAGTCTACTTCAATGGAGCTTTCACGGCCACCTACACATGTCCTGCATATGGCCAATACGTCTGCATCAGATACTTTTAATGGTGTATCTCAATATTCTAAGTACAAGCTGCTTTCAAACTCTGTTGAAGCCATACGATCAGTCGTCCGCCCTGGCATCACTAAGAAAATCCTTTTTACAAGCTCTGGAGTTGCCTATGGTCGCTCTCAGGACTATGTTGAAGCAGATTGCTCAGTCATAAACGTCTACGATTCTTCGTTCTCACTGGGTTTTGCTAAGCTGAATGCCGAGTTTATGCTGGCCAGTCTCTGTGAGGAGATAGACGCTAATCTTGTTGTTGCTAGATGCTTTTCCTTTATTAGTCCATTCCTTCCCACGGAGTTGCATTATGCTATTGGTAACTTCGTTCATTCTGCAGTAAACCGGCACAATATCCTCATAAAGAGTGATGGACTTGATTTACGTTCTTATCAGCATATTGATGACGCAATTGACTGGTTGCTTTTTTTGTTTCAGACACAAGTTACGACGCCCGTTGTTAATCTTGGATCTGACTGTCCCATATCCATCAAAAATCTTGCTTTCTTGGTTAGGAGGCTCCTATGTCCTGATATTTCCATTATTGTCCTAAACCAAGCTGCCGAACCTCATAATTTTCGACGTAACAACTATGTCCCGTCACTACTTAATGCAAAACGTCTAGGCCTTCGAAACCGCCGCGGTTTAGAATCTTCTATTCTAGAGCTTGCATCTTTCATGCAAGATGTCTCTTCGATGTTAAATGACTGATCTTATGTCTTCTCATCAACTTCTGAATATCATTTTTGATCTTGACGGAACCCTTATAGACTCCCGCCCTGGTATTACTGCAAGTCTGAAACTTGCGTTGGAAGATGCCGGACAAGATCAACCCCTAACCCCTGATCAAGTTCCGATTGGGCCACCTCTTGTTGAGTTGGTTCAGTCAATCACTGGCCTAAGCGACCAGCGTCGCATTGATTTTGTAGTAAAACGCTTTGCATTTCATTATGATTCCTCTGGGTATCAACATTCTACACTATTTGATGGCGTCTATAGTTTTTTAGAGGCCCTTCATTCCAGCTCGGCTTCTCTATATATTGCAACAAATAAGCGAATCGATCCGACACTCAAGATCCTAGAGCATTTGTCGATCTCGAGGTTCTTTAATAATGTATTCGCCCTGGACTCGTGTCCAGGAGGGTACTTATCTAAGTCCGATATGCTGAAATCATTGATCGAACATTGTTCCTTGGGCCCCCATACTGTCTATGTTGGTGATCGCTATGACGATCTTAAGGCTGCCGTCAATAACTCTCTTGCTTTTCGCTTTCCGTTGTGGGGTTATGATAAAGATCGCCACTTGTTCCCTTCAAATGTTGTTGGGATTGATCTTGCTTGCAACAAGGAGATTGACTATGCCTCATGGCTGTCGTCTAATGTTATTTCCGCTTAGCTCATTCTTTTCAGACATTCTTTCTTTCGACTAAACTAGCATGTTTTATCGAATCTACCATTGCTGAATACCCTTTAGTCTTGTCGAGCCATGATTCTAATCGGGCTGTTATACTCCCTTTCCCCGGCTACTTGATTGATTCGCGCCGCCTAAGGTTCTTGCAGAATGCTTGCCTCGTTTCAATTATGGGCACCTCGAAAAATACAAATAGACTGCAATTTCCCGAATGTATTCGGCTATCATCAGATAAATCTGATTCCCTCAACCTGTGGGGCAAAAAGGCTTCTGGGATGAACAGAACAGGTTTGCCAAGCTTCAGCAAAGAAAGCCGGTACTCATGCGGCTATCTCAAGCAATCCCTTGGGAGCCATTTCGACCACTACTTGAGAAAGGCTACGTGCAAGACAGAAAGAGCAATGCGGGGCGAAAGCGGAGTGATCCGCTGATCCTCTTCAAGATTGTCCCGTGTCAATCTGGTTGATGGGCGCTTTGCACCAACCAATGCCACCCGTTTTAATTGACGCCTGGTAACACCTTTTCTCCAGTCTCTGGCTTGGTTTCTGGTCGCTGTGCTGCGCTTTCCAGGCACTCCTGCACCCTGCCTATGCGCTAATCCCTGATCCGTCGCTGCAGGGTGCGTTTGTGCTGAGGCCAATAGCGTTCTGGATCCAGTGTGATCAGCCGCTCCAGTTGCTGCTTGCTGCCCACATCTGCTTCTGCTTCCAATCACTGGGGGATGAGATCGGCCTGAGCCTCAAAGGGATCCACGCGGCTGCGGCGACTCTGCCGCAGCTGGCTGGTTTTTACAGCGGCCTCCTAGTAATATGATGATGGAAACCGAGTCAAGCACATGTCAGCCCTCGAAATACTTGCGAAGGAAGAGTCGCTATCTTTAGAAGAATCTAGAAAACGCAAGGACCAAAGCGAAAAACGGCCCAGAGTTCATCAGAAAATCCAGAACTACTTTAGCAACATGATAGATGGGGGCATATCCCCCATCCTTAGGTTGAAAATTAATAGATCAGCATGCAATATGAAGTGTGAGCATTGCTGCGAAGAGCCATATATGACACGAGACCTCATTAAGCGTACAGGTGCAAAGGATCCAAGGCCGCAAATGAGCCTTGATGACTATAAAAAGCTTTCCGATGAATGTGATGATCTCGGTCTTTTTAGATTTGTGATCACCGGTGGGGAAGCCCTCCTTGATCGTGGACTAGGTGATCTCATTGAGGTTCTTGACCCACTAAAGCATTTGATCATTCTGGATACCAACGGATACTACTTTGATGCTGACAAGGCCAAGTGGTTTGCCGATATCGGTGGCTACAAGGCTCAAATATCACTTGACAGCTTTAACGCTGCTGAACATGATCAATTCAGGCACACGCCGGGAGCGTACGATCGAGCAATTAATGCTTTTAAAGCAGCTAAAGAAGCTGGTCTCGAGCTACTGCTATCGACGTGCCTAGTCCGCGATCGTGTCTTCACCGCTGAATTCGAACGAATGATCGAATATTGCGCTAACGAGGAGATCCCCCTGTATGTAACACTCGCCAAACCTGTAGGAACAGCACGTGAACATGATGAATGGGTTTGCACTAAGAGGGATGTCGACCATCTCAAGTATCTAGAAGATAAGCATAATATTTTCACCCACATGACCCCAAATTATGGCCAGCCTGGTAAATGTATAACAGTGAAGGGTATTAATACCGTCAATCATGACGGCGAGATTATTCCTTGCCCTTATATGGACTTATCTATCGGAAATGTAACTAAAGAGCCGCTAAAGGATATCCTCGAAAGAGGTATGCTCAACAAATGGCTTGGACCCTACAGGGACGAGTGTATAATTGGTGAAAACTTTGAATTTATTCGCTTCCATAATGAAGCCGTTGAAAAGCATCTAGCCCAATCGCCTTACCTACCTGTTCCATTTGAAAGTGGCTTTGGCCTTAATGAATCCGTTTGAGTAATCCTCCAAGTACTTCGTCACCAATGTTTGATTCTCAGGGTTATTTCGTTCCCAGTCATGACCTCACCTACTTTGCCTATCCTCCGACAAAATTCTATAAACTCAACTTACCCGATCCGCAAGACGTAATTGACAATATATCGACCATATATTCTGTAGACAAGCAGTGTCTCTCCAAGAAGCTAGACGAGATTGTTGCCAAGATCACGTCAGATCCTTTACTTCCAAATTTGATTAACGGCCCTTTCGTTCCATTCTATTTACCCTATTCAAGCATATCCGATATTGGAATACGTCTCACTGACGAAATCCTTCCCACACTCTCTGAGGCATTTAAGGCGACTGATCCTCGTGCGCATTTTAAAGCAGTAATACAAGATAAACAGCAACTCAATCATCGCATCTTGCCAGCTCCAGCCAGTGGCTACCCAGCTCTTATGGATGCAAATTCAACGAGTGCTCTCTTTGGTGTTTATTTTCCAATCGTATTTAATCAATTTAGTGTTTCGTCTCAACGCAAAGCCTTCCCTAAAATTAAGTCAGACCTGCAAATCTGCCTTTCCGGACCACTAGAAATCTGTAGCTCAATTGTAGCATCGCCAAAACTTCTAATACATCGGGAATCCTATTCGCCAATTCTCAATATGTCCGGAGCCCAGCATGTTGATGACCGTTTAACTTGTTGCATTAAATCCTATGGCCCACATCTAGAGTTCTGGGTGTTGACTAATAACCTTATGCCTGGTGTTGAGCAGGTTTCAGAACAGTGGGCAGGAGGTCTGACTGTTTACACACAACTTATTTAACCTCCTGTCTCTTTCCTGTAGAATCCATCTTTATAGAACTAATCTTTCCCTCATGCTCATGCCAGCCCCTGATATGCACTAGTCTCGTCTATGTATCATAATCATACTAAGTGCTTGGCATGTGGAGCGCCTGACACGACGTGCGTCTCTATCAAAAGCATACCTATTGGCGCGCAATACTTCTCGTCAGAGCCTAACCTTCTTGAGAATGAGGATAGACTTCTCTTCCAGTGTAGAGTATGTCAACACGTATTCTTCTCTGAACCTCCTGTCACATACTATAAACAAGTCATACGATCAGTAGGTTTTTCACCCGCGATGATGTCGATGCGAGATCATCAGTTCAAAACAATAAGACATCAGTATTTTCCTGCGAATCTTCTCCTTCGCACGCTAGAGATAGGTTCTGGCACTGGCGACTACGCTTCTCTATTGCAGCAGGCCTTCGGAACCTGTATTGCCACTGAAAGTGACTACACCTCACGCTTTATACGTTGCCCAGACATTACTTTCGTTGATACCCACCCTGACGAAGACTGCTTTATAGCTGATCTTAAGGACTACGCACCCTTTGACGCCATATTCTCCTTTAGCTACCTTGAACACCTACCAGACCCGCTATTGACTCTTAAGAAGGCGTCCTGTTTGCTGGCGGATCATGGACTTCTCTGTATCGAAGTACCAGACACTCGTCAAATACTATCGCACAATCTTGTCAATGAACTAATTCCAGACCACATTCACTACTTTAACGCGTATTCATTGCAGCTGCTTGCCAGGCGGGCTGGCTTCCAGCTTGTATCTCTGGACACGATCTGGGATGGATATATTACTACTGCGATATTCAAAAAGTTGCTTAACAACTCCATAGGCTCCTTTCCTGCAGCCCAAGAAGCATTCAAGTCTGATGTTGAATCAACCTTATCCTCCTTTTCAAACCATGACACTATCGCCGTCTGGGGAGCTGGCCACCAAGCGCTCTTTGCCATCAACTCGACGAGTCTTGCTCAACGGATCTCGTATATTGTAGATAGCTCCACATTTAAGCAAGGACAATACACACCTGCTAGTAATATTCCAATCTTTTCACCTCAATATCTTTATGACGATCCACCACAGTTGTTAATCATTGCATGTGCTGGATATAATTACGAAGTCCTCGGGGCTGTTCGGGGTATGGACATCAAGTGTGAGCTTGCTATCCTTAATGCTAATACTATTGAACTCTTGTGATCCATCCACGTCATGGACTGCCAGATCATCTTTTTAACTATATCAGTTCTATTACACCACTTGTAAATGTCGATGTCCTTCTAGCCAACGATCAAGGTCGAATAGCTCTCACATGGCGTGATGACAAAACGTATGGTCCCGGATGGCATGTTCCCGGCGGGATAGTTCGCTTCAAAGAGTCTATCTTGACGAGGATCGAGCAAGTTTGCCTTCTTGAGCTTGGCATTTCTCAAATCTCCCCGCCGAATCTTTTGCAAGTCAATCAAATCATGAACCCTTATAGGGACTACCGCGGACACTTTATCTCTCTTTTGTTCTTTGCATCAACCAACGAGCACTTCGATGAGTCACCTAGTCAGCCGCTCGCTCATGGTACCCTCCGCTCATTTACTACACCTCCTGAAAACCTTATCCCTCAACATAAGCGTTATCATAGTATTATCGAAGCATTATGTCTTTCATCTTCTATGTCCCTTAAATCTAACTCGTTTGCCGACGTTGCTGGCAATATCCTCGCCTGCTATGCACCGTTACAAGAGCAGCATGTTTTAAGTCATGAAACCTAACTTTACTAAATCAGATCATCTCTTGCTTCTCGGCTCAACGTGTCTCTTTAGCACAGAGTTGCTGCAACGCTTTTTCAACTTGTTTGAACAATACTGACGTGGCTCCCGGAAGTCGACCCACGGTGAATGTGAGTCCTCATCCGGCCAGACTGGGCCGGGGACTTCACCATGAAACGCACATGGCACACCGGCGAGCAGATCATTCGCAAGCTCAAGACCGCTGATCAGCTGATGGCTCAGGGCAAGACCGTCGCCGACGTTTGCCGCGCTATCGAGGTCACCCAGCCGACCTACCACCGCTGGAAGCAGCAGTACGGCGGCATGCAGGCCGAGGAGGCCAAACGGCTGACCCAACTGGAGAAGGGGAACGCCCTTCTCAAGAAGCTTCACGCAGAAGCTGAGTTGGAGAACGCGATGCTCAAGGAGCTTGCGGAGGGAAACTTCTGAGCCCGGAACGCCGCCGCAGGGCTGTTGCGGTGACTTTCAGGAAAGGTGTCACTCCTGGGCTGCCGTTCAGGCGGCCTGCATCAACGCTAGGAGTTTGTCGCGGATAGAGCTCTCTGCCGACCGGACGCACGCGGTTGCCCAGCCGAACTGACGCGCC
>Ga0194123_10006509_pt1 | contig 12022 bp, 12 predicted proteins | sample TA2MahsurfametaG_5_FD_155479 | JGI IMG/M metagenome (GOLD analysis project Ga0194123, IMG submission 155479) | Freshwater microbial communities from Lake Tanganyika, Tanzania - TA2015023 Mahale A surface | ecosystem: Environmental > Aquatic > Freshwater > Lake | place: Tanzania: Lake Tanganyika... | reverse complement strand
TGTCCCAGGGGCCAGGCGACTCGATTATCTGTGTGTTATGTCAGCGAAGCGGTTTTGTTTACTGGTAAGCGATTATTGCTAAGTAAAACTGTGGGTACGCAAGCGCTGAAAGTTATTGAAAATACTAACTATTTACTCGACTGTCACGCCGGGGGTCGCGGGTTCGAGTCCCGTCCGCTCCGCCATTCCTTTGTGCATTCCCGCACAAAAAGTCTATAATTGTTCAAATTTGAACGCGAGAGCCTCTCTCGTGCGACGGGTGCTATTTCGTGCCGGTTGGGCGGTAGCGTGCCGATGACCTCGCAAGTGAACTCCAAATCGAAAATCCAAGAAGAAGCGCGGTTCAAGATCCTGCGCCTGCTCCATGAGAACCCCGAACTTACCCAGCGGGAGTTGGGGGAGCGGGTGGGGATTAGCCTGGGTGCCGTAAATTATTGCCTGCGGGCGCTCATCGAGCGTGGTCTCGTGAAGGCGAGCAACTTTTCGCGGAACCCGAATAAGCTCGGCTATGCGTATGTGCTTACGCCGGCTGGCATAGCGGAGAAGACGCTGCTAACCGGAAGGTTCTTCAACCAAAAAGTCGTCGAGTATCAGGCTCTGCGGATCGAAATCGACGCTCTGTCAAAAGAGATGTCACAGGTCAGCGAATCAAAGGGTGTTTGAGGCGCGCTGCTGCCCAACTACGACAGAGGAACCACCGAGTGAAAGAACAGAGGATATTCGTTGCCGGTCACAGAGGTATGGTGGGGTCGGCTATTGTCAGAGCCCTAGAGCAGGGCGATTGTCGGTCTGTCATCACCCGTTCTCGGACCGAGTTGGATCTGACAGACCAACAAGCGGTACGACAATTTTTCGGTGTTACGCAACTCGATCAGGTCTACATCGCCTCAGCGAAAGTTGGCGGAATTCACGCTAACGATACGTACCCCGCTGAATTCATTTACGACAACGTGATGATGGAGGCGAACATCATCGATGCAGCGTTCCGCAATGGGTTGAAAAAGATCCTGTTCCTCGGCTCTAGTTGCATCTATCCGCGTCTGGCGGCTCAGCCGATGCGGGAGGATGCCTTGTTGACTGGTCCTTTAGAGCGGACGAATGAGCCGTACGCTATCGCTAAGATCGCAGGAATAAAGCTTTGCGAAAGCTATAACCGTCAGTACGGAATCAGCCACGGCGTCGATTACCGTAGCGTAATGCCCACCAACCTCTACGGGCCGGGAGACAACTATCACCCCGAAAACTCGCATGTCATCCCGGGACTTATACGGCGTTTTCATGAGGCGAAAGTCTCCGGTCTGCCGTCGGTGTCGATCTGGGGGACGGGGTCTCCGCGTCGTGAGTTCTTGTATGTTGATGATCTCGCGCGCGCCTGTATCCATGTGATGGGACTGGATCAGGCAACCTATCGCGCCAACACCGAGCCGATGTGCAGTCACATCAACGTTGGGTCCGGCGTGGATATCTCGATCCTCGAGTTAGCCCAACTGGTCGCTCGGACAGTGGGCTACGAGGGCGTCATCGACAACGACCCATCGAAACCTGACGGTACCCCAAGGAAACTGATGGACTGCAGCAAGCTCAACGCCTTGGGCTGGACCGCAACGACAGAACTATCGCAAGGTCTTGCGTATGCTTACGAGGATTTCAGAAAGGTGTACGGATGAAGAGCGATAAGAACTCGTCGAAAGGAAAAGTCGCCTTGATAACAGGAATCACCGGTCAGGACGGTTCATATCTTGCTGAGCTACTCCTCGAGAAGGGCTATGAAGTGCATGGCATAAAGCGTCGCAGCAGTATGTTCAACACTCAACGGATAGATCACATTTATCAGGATCCGCATATCGAGAACACCCGGATGAAGTTGCACTACGGTGACCTGGCCGACACGAGTAACCTTGTGCGGATTATCCAGGAGACCCAGCCGGATGAGATCTACAACCTGGGCGCGATGAGCCATGTGGCAGTCAGTTTCGAGAGTCCAGAGTACACCGCTGATGTTGACGCGATCGGGACTCTGAGGATGCTTGAGGCCATACGTATACTCGGCCTCGAAAAGAAGACCCGGTTCTATCAGGCCTCCACGAGCGAACTCTATGGGCTCGTGCAGGAGACGCCACAGCGGGAGACGACTCCATTCTACCCGCGCAGTCCCTACGCGGTGGCTAAACTCTATGCGTATTGGATCGTGGTGAACTATCGGGAGGCCTACGGGTTCTACGCCTGCAACGGCATCTTGTTCAACCACGAGTCGCCGCGCCGTGGCGAGACTTTCGTCACCCGCAAAATCACGCGCGGGCTGGCCAGCATCGCTCAGGGCTTAGAGCAGTGTCTGTACATGGGCAATATGGACGCCCTTCGTGATTGGGGTCACGCCAAGGACTATGTTCGGATGCAATGGCTCATGTTACAGCAGGAGAAGCCCGAGGACTTCGTGATTGCTACCGGGGTTCAGTATAGCGTGCGGCAGTTCATTGTCTGGAGCGCTGAGGAACTCGGAATCACCCTCCGCTTCGTGGGTCTCGGTGTCGATGAGGTCGGCATCGTCGAGCGTATCGAGGGCGAGAGGGCACCCGCGTTGAAGGTTGGTCAGATCATCGTCCGCGTAGATGCTCGCTATTTCCGTCCCGCCGAGGTCGAGTCGCTACTTGGCGATCCGACCAAAGCGAAAAGCAAACTGGGGTGGGAGCCTGTAGTATCGGTACGAGAGATGTGCGCGGAAATGGTGGCATCTGATCTGGAAGAGGCGCGACGGCACTCGCTGCTGAAGTCGCATGGGTTCTCCGTCGCCATCAGCGTGGAATGATGTCCGCGAACCCCCACTTCACCGTCCTCGTCAATTCCTGTGATGCCTTCGAGGACTGTTGGCATCCGTTCTTCCAATTGCTCTCGAAGTATTGGCCGGACTGCGACGCTCGTGTTCTGCTAAACACCGAGACTAAGAATTGGGACTGCGATCTAATGCCGGTAGAGTGCACCCGGGTCCAAATCGGAGGGTCGGAGCGCTTGCCTTGGAGCGAATGTTTGATTCGGGCGCTCGACAAAGTTCAGACGCCGTTGTTGCTCTACTTTCAGGAGGATTACTTTATACATCGGCCGGTACACGCTGATTTGATTCGCAGAGCTGTGGATCACATGATCCGAGAGTCGAACGTGAAGCATATTGCGCTGACTAAGCACGGGAGTCAGGGCCCCTATCTGAAAACTGAGCACGACTGGCTGCACTTAATTCGACAAGATGCTCGTTATCGCATCTCGACCCAAGCGGGCCTTTGGCGTGTCGATGCGCTCAAGTCCTATTTACGACCGGAAGAAAACGGATGGATGTTCGAAATCTTTGGCACATGGCGAGCGTCGCGACGCGACGAGGTTTTCCTCTGCGCCGATTTTGATCCGGCACACGGCGGTGCAGCTATTGACTATCTTCACACTGGTATCATCAAGGGGCGTTGGCTGCGCGATATTCAGCAAGTCTTCGATACGAACGCGATAGAAATGGACTATTCGCGCCGTGGTTTCTATAGGCCTAAACACCCATTGCTACACAAGTTCGACGTTGGGTCAAAGCTCTTTGAGCGACCTTTGTATTTTTTAGAGCAGTATTTTCTGCGTCGGTAGGGGCTATTCGTGCGGGGGCTTAAAGCGAATCACTCTTTCGTGGCCGCACGCGCGTCATCCGAGTACGTCCTAGGCTGCGATACGTAGCTTTATCGGGAATTTCTTTGGTGCAATTTCGATAGGCTGATTGCTCAGGCGACAAGAAGTCAACGGTATATTGCGCAGCGACTGACCTTGAGCGAGTTACACGATTTGGCAATATAATGACTCCCGCTGGACGTCCTGTACGTTCAAGCGGCCTACTTCTGATCGGAACGTTTCGATGCTGAAGCAATTAACCGTGTAAAAAGTTTGAGAATCTCGAACTCAAACATTGGTCGTATCGCACTAATATCACAAGTAAGTTGCGACCCTTTTCTCTCCAGCGAGCATGAAGGTGTCGAAAATAAAGAAGGCTCGCCGGCTATGGGGTATCAACGTTAGATAGCTTTCTAGCGAGGGAACGCTCCGATCACATCTTCGAATCTTCGAAAACTTGAGTTTGCATGGGTTTTCAAAATCTATAGGCGTTCCGAACTTAGTTCCGCAATGACTGTTCTTTAGTTTTAGACCCCGACCACCGGGATAGACTTTGGCCGATTCATTACTACCACACGAGGTTTAATAGGGGACACTGGGCACCTGAAATTGCTGATTTCACTGGAGAGCATCGGATCAGCACCGGCCTCGCTTTTAGAAGTTCCCGCTGTTCGAGAGTGACCTTCATGAGACGCGTAGCGCTGTTAGCAAAGTTGCTGTTTCGCTGGATAGGCCGAAAGTTCTCAATCTTTTTTAATTTTGCCTTTAATTTGAGGGCTTAATATGAGCTTAAATGGATTTTTAAATTCAAAAATATTGAGTAGAAGCGCGATCGACGAAATAAAAACTGAGTTTGCGCTTGGACGCCCATTTCCCTATGCAGTTATCGATGATTTTTTTGAACTCGAAACCTTCAAAAAAATTAACCGAGCGATGGAGGATGTCTACGCAAATCGCGGCTTAACGGGCGTGTCTTACGAAACAAGCGTTGAAAACGGGAAATGGGGGTCTACGAAAAGAGTTCTTCCACAAGAGTTAACCGAAGTTAAAGATGTTTTCTCCTCTAGCCACTTTCTTCGTTTTATTGAAGAAGTTACTGGTTTTAAGAAGCTTTCTGTGACTCAGGATATTAATGGGGGGGGATTCTCATTTTTTCACGCAATGGCGGCCGGCGGGTACCTGGGGCCTCATACCGACCACACACGCGATCGAACACCGGAGTGGGGAAACATGTATAACAACGGCGCTTATCACGTGGCAAACATTATCGTATACATGTCCAAAATGTGGTCTGAAGAGTTCGGCGGAGGAACGCAGCTTTATTCTGATCCGGTTACCGTTGCAGCCACGATCCCATACAAGCCAAACAGAGCTTTGATATTTATGCATTCAACGGACTCAATTCATGGGACGCAGAGAACCGCACTAACCGCGCCTCCACGCTATTCACTCTATTATGACTTCTACACTCGTGAGGTAACTCCTTTTCGACACCTCGGATTAGAAGGGTTAAGTTTGCACGGAAGTCCGCATCTCTTTTACCTTCCCAGTCGTCGGGAATACTTTAAATTAAAAAATTTAAAGTATACGGTCCAGCATCTACGTGGATTATTGGGTAAAATTCACTACAACGTTTTCGGTGATTGATGAAAAAAAAGATTTTGATCTCATGTTATGCCGTCTGTGGGCCAGGTCACCCTTCTCTGCGTCACCCGGGCTCTGAGTTTGCGACCGCTTGGAATTTTATTCGATTTTTATCTGACACCAAGAGGTATGAGATTACTGTGATTTTTGGGAGCACAGACATTGATTTTTGCTCACATAAAAATGTTGATTCCTTAAGGGACTTGCCAAGTGTAAGATTTTATCATGTTCTGCCGTCGAAAATGACGCGATTAATCGCTCATTTTTTAAAGCCAGTGCGTCTGATGTGGCCCGTGTTGTTGAGAGCGTGGAATAAAGACGCATATAAGAGTGCAGTAAAATTGCATGCAGTTGAAGAGTTTGACATCGTTCATCAATTCGGTCCGGCAGGATTTAAGAACCCGGGCTACCTATATCGCTTGGGTGTCCCTTCGGTTTGGGGTCCTGTTATTGGGTGGCACTACTACGACGTTCGCCTAGCTTACGCACAGGGCTTTTGGTGGGCGGTCTACGCTGCAATATGGAACGCGGGTAACTTTCTATACTCTCATCAGAGGTTGATACGCTCCGCGGCACGAGGCTACAGTAGAGTAATCTTTGGAACTCCGGAAGTCGCGCGGAGGTTCAACAAGCGCTTCAACGTGCTGGGGGAGATTATTCCCGAGCAGGGAATTGACGATAGTGAAGACCAATGTTCTCCTACGGCTACAGATAAAGAAAAAGTATCGCGAACACAGTTTAATTCCTCGAAGCTTAAGGTGCTTTGGGTTGGAACTCTAGAATTTAGGAAAAATCTGAAATTATTTTTGGATATTGTGAGTCGTTTAGATCCCGAGAGGTTTGAAATCACAATAGTGGGGGATGGGCCGTTACGAGTGCATTACGAGTCAAAGCTTGCGCAGCTGACGGAGAGCGGATTAGTTTCGTACATCAGAAACCTACCTCGAAAAACGCTTATGGAGAAGATGAACACGATTAATGTACTCGTCATCACCACTCTTGCGGAAGGTAATACGTCCATTTTGTTTGAGGCGCTACAGGGCGATGTTGTCGCTGTCGCGCCTTGCATCAACGGGTTTGAAAATACGCTCTCAGACGGCGGTGGAATTTTAGTCGATTACGACCAGTCTTTCAGTCAGATCATCGAAAGTTACGTGTCCGCGCTAGTTGCTCTTAGTAACTCTGGTACTTTTTCTAGCGCGTTGAGCCTCGCGAATGCTAAGAAGGACGCGTTTCGTTATCCCCGGTTGATTGACGCTTATGTGTCTGGCTATGAAAAACTTCTAAACGCTGAGGAAGTGCCGTGAGACTAGTTATCGCGGGGACGCGGGGATTGCCAGCGAATTACGGAGGATTTGAGACGTACGCCGAACAAATTTCGGGCCAGTTGGCTGAGCGCGGGGTCGACGTGTACGTGATGACGCCGTCTTATCGCAAGAATGTTGATTATTCACACCCTCATGTGAAGCGACTTTTTAGCTTTGATCCGGAGCATCTTTTTGTAAACAAATACTTTCGAGCGATCTCGACTATTTTTTATGATTTGCTATCACTTTTTGTTTGCTGTTTGCACAAGCCTGATGTTATATTGATGTGCGGCTATGGGGCAGCGCCATTTTTTTTTATTCCCCGTTGTTTTGGCATAAAACTTATCGTCAATCCAGACGGGTTCGAATGGAATAGCGGTCGTTGGGGTATTTTCGCGCGGTCGTGGTTGAGGAGTTGTGAGTTTTTTACGGCTCTATTTGCGAATCAAATAATTGCAGATGCTAGACCTGTGGCTGACCGATTCTCTCGATTATTTAACGTTTCTCCCACCGTAATAGATTACGGTGCAGATGTGGTAGTGAGCTCACGCCGTCCCAAATTGACTGCGGCAGGCGACAACTACTTTCTCTGTGTTGCTAGGATCGTCCCCGAAACGCGAATAGGGCTGATCGCCGCTTCGTTTGAAAAGTCGCGGCGTCAAGACCGCTTGATGATAATTGGTCCGGTTAAAGACTATCAGTATTTTGAACGCGAAGTTAAGCCACGTCTTTGCAGCCGCATTATTTACGTTGGTCCGTTGTACGATAAAGATGAATTGACGGCCCTCCGTTATCATGCGAAGGCATTAATACACGGTCACTGCAGCGAGGGCACAAATCCGAGTTTGGTCGAGTCGCTCGGCTGCGGGTCGGTACTGATATCTATCGACACTCGGTCGAATAGGGAAGTAGCCGGCGGAGAGGGGTTCTTTTTTTCAACCGAGCAAGAATTAACTGAAGTTTTAGATTCTTTTGAAGAATTAACCCAACCCAGGTATGGGATTATCGGAACCCGTAATCGGGATCGAGCGAGACAGAGGTACTCGTGGGGAGCTAAGGCCGACGACCATTGCAAGTTGTTTAGGAGAATGGGTGTCTTATGAGGTTTTCGGGCGCTACGGTTCTTGTTACAGGCGGAACGGGGTCATTCGGGTCGACGGTCGTAGGCAGGTTACTTGACTCCGATGTAGAGAAGATAATTATCTTCAGCAGGGATGAAAAAAAGCAAGATGACATGAGATCTGCTCTTCAAAGCGATAAGGTTCGTTTTGTTATAGGCGACACACGAGACTCTGCCGGGTGCGATAAGGTGACGCGAGGGGTAGACTTCATCTTTCACGCCGCCGCGTTGAAGCAAGTGCCGTCTTGCGAATTTTTTCCAGAGGAGGCTGTCAAGACAAATATTATTGGCTCCGCCAATGTCATCGACGCGGCCATTCGAAACGGCGTTAGAAAAGTGGTCGTTCTTAGTACCGACAAGGCGGTAATGCCTATTAACGCTATGGGCATCAGTAAGGCAATGATGGAGAAAATTGCGATTGCAAAGGGGCTAGAAGCACGCGAACTCCGGATGGGTACTGCAATAAGCGTTACTCGGTATGGAAATGTGATGTCTTCGAGGGGCAGTGTAATTCCGAGGTTCATCGAGGCGATTAAGGCTGGCCGAGCGTTAACAATTACCTCCCTTGAAATGACGCGCTTTATGATGACTCTTCAAGAATCTGTAGATCTGGTACTTCACGCCTTTCGAAATTCGAATGGTGGAGAGTTGTACGTGAAGAGAGCTGACGCGGCATCGATCCGGACGCTCGTAGGAGCGCTTGAACGGTTCTACGGCACAGCAGTGCGCAAGAGTTTGATCGGACCGCGGCATGGAGAGAAATTCCATGAAACGCTCGCTACTTCAGAAGAGTTGGGTCGATCCTCGGACATTGACGATTTTTTGGAGATTAGTCCCGATAGTCGAGGGCTAAATTACGAGAGTCAGGGGGAGCAGTCAGTCCGAAAAAGCACCGTCGACTTGTCTTCTGATACCGTTAAGCAACTGACCGAAGAGGAGTTGATTTTAAAGTTCCGGGACGCGGGCATAGAGTTATGAGGATTATCATCCTTGGGCCGACCGGGATGCTTGGGAGCGCTGCCTCGAGATTTTTCCGTGATCACTACGACGTTGAGCTGTTTTCAAGTCGTTATTCTTTGCAAACCAGGCGTGAATTTCTGCGTCAACTCACAGAGACGATCGGTCGCACATCGTCGAAAGTAACGATCATCAACGCCATCGGATCGATACCGCAGCGCAAATCTAATGATTCCGCGTATGTGGTTGTTAACGCCCTTCTTCCGCACGACTTGGCTCAACTTGCGAATAGTAATGTCCGTCTTATTCAGCCATCTACAGACTGTATATTCTCTGGCTCCTCTAAATCGGGTTACTTTCGGACCGATGATGCGGACACCGACGATTGTTACGGTCTCAGTAGGTATATGTCGGAGTTATTTGTTCAATCGAATAGACATTGCGTGATCGTCAGAACGAGCATAATTGGTCCTGATTCTCGATCGAGCGGTCAGGGGTTTATGGGATGGATTTTAAGTCGCCGGCCAGGAGAGGTGGTAAACGGTTACGAAAATCATTGGTGGAATGGAATCACCACGTTGCGTTGGTGCGAGTATGTGCACTCAACCGTAATTCCATCAAATCTATCGGGGGTTGTGTCAGTTAGATCTAGCGAATGCGTAAGTAAGCTACAACTAGCATTGATGATTAGAGAAACTTGGGGACTGCCGATTCGGGTAAATCCGTATGTCACCGCGACGTCGGTAAATAGATGTATCACGGACGCAGAAGACCTCGGAAACATTAGAGATCAGCTAGAAAAAATAAAAATATGGACTGACCAGAGTCTTGCTTTCGGGGTATGAAGGCAACCCCGATTTACATATTCTCTGGCGAACGCAGTTTGCCTGTAGCGAATTTACAGGCAACGGCGCTGCTTGAGAGCGGTTTTCGTCGCGTCGCAATTGTTTGTCCTAGAGGCGTAGCGCCGAGTGAGGAGTTGTCGCTGGGCACCGTTGGTGAAGATCGCAACATTCCTGAAATTATATACGATGAAGATGTCCGAGACTTTTCAGCGATAGTGGGATTATTGGACGGTTTGCCTGAGAAAAGAGGCTGGTATAAACAGCAGTTTCTTAAGTTGTTGGTCGTAAAGAACGCCAGTGAAGATGTTGTGATCTTGGATGGCGACACAATTTTCAAGCCCTCTGTCGTTCGTGAAATGATCAACGGCGCGTTGTTTGTTAACAACGAAAATGTTTACCGTTACCGAAGTTTCAATACTCTGCTGGAGCTTCGGACAACAGATTTTGAACGGTCATTTGTGGCGAACGGAATGTTTGTTCCCAGAGCAGTGGGTGGCTTGTTAAGTATTGAATTGTGTCGAAGGGTGATTAACGAGAAGCGAGGACGTCCGGATCTAGATTTTTCTGAATATCAGTTTGTCGGAGCGCTAAGGCGCGCGATGGGCAAATACTCAAAAATCAAAACACTTCGTCTTTTTCGTCGTGCGGATCTCCTTGCCATTTCTCCCGATCAATATTTAACCAAACTTTGTCACTCGCAATATGACGCGTTGGCATTTGAGTACGGGCATCAGCGATCGACAATACGTGCGTTAGCCGCAAAACTTTTGTTTGCCGTCGGATACTCTTGGTGATGCGCGTTACCTCGTCCGCGCTTTTGCTCGTCACATCGGCGCTGGCTGCGTTTCTTTTTTCAATGCTTTGGTATTTCCCTCTCACCGTTACCGACTCAATTTTCACGTCAGATCAATTGGAGCTATACTCAGATCAGAATTTTTACATGCACTACGCTCGCGAATTTTGCCGAGAGCCGCCACAAAACTGGGCAGATTACAATGTCACTTGGTCGTCTCATGGAATAATGATCTATTTGTCTTCGGCATGCAGAGTAGGCGGAAGTCCGTTTTCATATTTATTACCAAGTTTGATAAGCTTTATTTTAGCATTTAAACTTGCCTTGAAAACGGCAGTTCGTGTCGCCGAGCGACCAGGTAGCCACACGATATGTGCCCCATTTTTAATCCCCGTTACGCTCTACTACGTTCTTTTACCCGGGAAAGAGATTTTTTCTATAATTAGCACTCTCTTGCTTTTTTCTTCGTTGTTGATAGCGGGCGACGACAAGCGGCGCGGTTGCTTGTGCTTCCTTGGGGCTTTGGCTGTGTCGTTTTTTAGTCGCCCGCACGAGGCTCTAATAGTGGCCGCTATCGGGATTGCGTTTCTCTTGTATCGACGAGGAGGGCTATTCGCTGTTGCACTAGCGGCTGTCTTTGGATTATCGAGTATAGATCTCTTGCTGGTCAACGTCGTTAATAGATTAATGGGAACCTCTTTGAGCGGATTTTCAGATCAGTTGGTGGTAACTCCTGAGGGTATAGGTTACCTGCTTGTAAGCGAGAATCCGTTGATTCATGGCGCGCTGGGTCTGCCACGAAGTGTTTATCTACTATTAGGGGTAATATATAAATCGTTTGCCGCATTAAGCGAGATTCAATTTAGTTGGTATTCGATTTTCAGGGACTGGCCGATCATTTTACGGGCGGTGGATTTTCTATTTGTATTTAACGTTGTTAGCCGTTATAAAAAATATAACATACGCATATTTGGGCCAGCGATATTCATCTTTGCGGGATACCTTTTTATGATTACTCTCTGGGGTGTAGAAGAGAAATCCAGGTATGTTTTCCCATTGATATTGCCAATTTTTATTTCTTCATTTTTCAAGTCTAAGGGTGGGGACAGTTTCCGATTGTTGGCAAGGGGTATTTAGGGTTAACTCTTTTGAAAACTCCGATAATTGTTGGGATATTATCGGCTCTGAATTTGAGTTGCATCTTTTCTGTTTTGTATTGGATAGATAAGCCACTCGCGGACGAGATTTTCGTTGTTTATGGCCTCCTAGGGGCAGTATCGGCGTTAATAAACTCAGTCGTGGGACTGTCGATTTTCAACGATTTTAGCGGTGGAGTGGACGAGATCTCTAGGGGCGTGCCGCGCGGACTTGCGGCGTAAAGTAATTTATTAGGGATATTGTCGGTTTTTTACTTGTTGCTTTGTACCGACCTTAAGGTTGACGGGTTTTACGCCTTGCTGATTGTTTGTTTTCTTTTCTTCCAGCAGGTAGTATTTTTGACGGGAATCTTGGCACTTAAACTTACTCGAAATGTTTTTCGGTGGAGCAGCCCCCATTTCGACCGGACAGTGCTGTCGTAAATAGGAGCTAGGGGTAAGCCTAGTGATACGACTATGTCTTCGAATGCAGAGCGTGTTGAGATTTATTCGGGTATTCAACGCCGTAGACGGTATTCCGTCGACGAGAAGCTGAGGATCTTGCAGGAAGCCTCTCGGCCCGG
>Ga0194123_10006504_pt1 | contig 12026 bp, 6 predicted proteins | sample TA2MahsurfametaG_5_FD_155479 | JGI IMG/M metagenome (GOLD analysis project Ga0194123, IMG submission 155479) | Freshwater microbial communities from Lake Tanganyika, Tanzania - TA2015023 Mahale A surface | ecosystem: Environmental > Aquatic > Freshwater > Lake | place: Tanzania: Lake Tanganyika... | reverse complement strand
ACTCAGTCTTTCCTTTGTATAATAAATGACTAGCTCTACCCTCTTCAGGAAAATACACACTGAATCCATTATTAGGATTTTTATCATTCAAAAAGCACATGAAATATGGATCGGCATTCAATGCCGTAATTTGAAGAAATACCAAGCATAAACTAATAAACAATACATTCTTCATTGTTGATCCTATTTGGTGTTGATTGCGAAATGTTAACGAAAGGAAAATCCTATGTGTGTTTCCCGTTGATGACTCATTTCCATCGCAGCTAAATATACGTAAACTATTGAGTTATGATAAGGTCAAATCCACTTGGATACTTTATGTCATACTACATAATATCCCCCTATGCATCCCTAATATCCATAAGCAATGCCTATAATTTCGGCCTCACAAATCTTTTCAAAATCTTTGTTCCTTCCTGCTTTGATTGGTTTGATTTGCGGAGTTTCCATAATCGCTCTGTCTTTACCCTTGTATCAGACAACAACCCTACCGCTTTTTCGTATTCTTTTACCGACTCTGCAAAGCGCCCAAGTCTGTTTAGTACCAGTCCGCGCGCGTTGTACAGTGTTGCGCGTGCGTATTGCGGCAATGTAGCGGGCGCAAACCGGCTTAGTTCGTTATTCCAAAGCTTACGAAAAGCGGCCTGCTGCGCTGGCGCATGCGGCTGCCCGGTGCGGAACTCGATGCGGTACATTTTAAGCAGCATTTCACGCAAATCAATAATGCGCAAATGTTGTTCGGTCAGCCTGCGTTCTTCTTTTACCGACACCTCGTTTACCTGAAGCCTGAAATGATTAAGCACAAGCAAATTGCCGAACTCATGCAATCGCAAGGCCTCCGGTATACAAAGAGTTTCTTCGGCTTCGATGGCCTTGCGTGAGGCCCGGCGTATGGCTTCCTCATACAGTTGCCGCTCCTGCAAGACACGCAGCTTGTTTAGTTCGCGCCTTAATTCTACTTCGGGCGGCGAAACAATGTATTGCGAAAGAAGCTCAAGCAAACGCTCAAACAACGCATATTTTACCGACGGTCTGAATACGCCCGAACTCGCCGCAAAATGCGAAACATCCTTTGCGCCGAAAAGAAGCCTGCACAACTGCGTTTGCTGCGTATGCCCCGTTTTTTTATAGGTAGAAAGATCAAGCAACAACTGCCGCCTTTCTGATGGCGATGATTTTAATGTTAATTGAAAAAGAATAAAATCGATATTTTTTATTATGTTAAACTACTGAAAAACAAATAAATATATTTATTTGTCGAATATAGAAAAATTATTTATTTCTTGAAACTAATTCTGATTTATCGGCCGATGAACATAATTTAGATCCAACCAAATACCAAAATCATGCGAATACAGTTACAATACGCACTTATTGCAGTAGTTTTATTTACAACACCGGTTTGCGCACAAACAACAATGGCTACCTATGCCGGAGGTGCGGGAAACGAAACATTTAATGATGTGGTGCAGCTTTCTAACGGAAATATCATTGTGCTCGGCGCGGCCAATAGTATTACATGGGTAGATAATTCTGTACCGCAGATACAACTTACAAATCCGGGAATTACCAATAATAACAGTACCGGGAAGTATGCTTTTATTTGCGAATTCGACAGCACATTGCAAACAATGTTGCGGTTTTATTATCTGCCTGCCGGAGCTGCTGAGGATTTCAAATTCATCAAAACCACAAATATTCCCGGAACACCTACCGGTGATGTGTATATAAGCGGAACAACAGAAGACAGCAACAGCGGGGGATATTTTATTGGTAAACTCAACACAAATTTTGTAACCGGAGCTCCGTCGGGCTTCAGTTGGGTATATAATGTATCCTGTACTAGCGGAGGCAATCCTAAAATATACCAGCCATGGGATGTAGGAAGCGATGGCGCTGTGGTTTTTGCCGGTGGCGATTCGCATGCTTACAACTGGAGTGTTATTCACAAACTCGATGCATCAGGTATTCGCACTGTGGTTGACGACTGGCGTGTACATTGGCAGGTGGCCGGCGGGGAGTATTACGGCGAAGCCTCGCAACACCCCAACGGGCCAACTGCTATTTCGTACAGCGGCATTGTGTTTAAGCGCGATGCAAACCGCTGCGAACTCCGCTCAACCAACATGACCGACTATACGCAGATGTCAACCGACGGTAACGGAGGAATGAAACAAGGCAAATGGCCGCTCGATGTGCTTTACAATTCGCCCTGCAACCCCGGTCAGTCTGGAAACACAACAAGCGGCCCCGGCTACACCGGCTACGGCCCTCCGGGAACATTTACCTACGGCCCGCAGTCGATAGCCATAGACCGCCGTACAAACTACATGTACATTGGCTTCAACGCCAAATCAGTACTGCCCGACGGCAACCCTGATTTTGAGCCGGCCGTAATGGCAATGGACAATAACGGCGGTCTTATCTGGTGGTCACGCCTATATCATGAGCTTCAGCCCAACGGCGACACCGTAAATTCATCGCCCGACCAGTACATTGATGCTTTGGCAATTGACTATTCCATGCCAGCCTCTACCGGCTACCTTGTGGTTCAGGCTCGCTGCCATGGCAACAACGTAGAAAATCTCTGGGAGGGTAATTCCATTGCCGCAAACCCAAGTGCATCGGGCTTCCAAAACCAATTTACAGGCTCAAACGGCAATATCCACATTTCATGGCTTGGCAAGCTCACACTTGCTGCAGGCACACTTATGCATAGCACATATGTAGCCGAGTACAACAATACAACCACCGGCCTGGGCACTGCTCATCCCGATCCTAACTTAGACAACTGGCCAAACCCCAATGGAGGCTGGCCAAACGTAAATACAACTTACCTCGCCAAAAACATGCTCAAGGTCACTGCCGATGGTTCTGTAGTGGTGTTGGGTAAAGGTCGCCGCACCATTACTACCGCCAATGCGCATCAGAAAATGGTTAAGCAAACCTGGGGCGGCAATTCCTGCTGGAACGACTATGTGCGTATGTACGAGCCTGATTTTAGTGTGCCCCTTTACAGTTCGCTGGTTGTGGGCCAATGGGATACTGTAAGCCAACAGGGCGGTGATAATGTGCGGCTTTACGGCATGTTTAAAACGGCACACGGCATTATTACTGTAGGCAAACACACGGGTGCTGGCAATGAGATACCTGTAGCTGCTGTACCAGGCTGGGGCAACGCAAACTTTAATGGCGAAAGCGCCGTGCTGGTATATCACCGCGCAGCCAATATTGTAAACAACTTCGATTCGCCCGTTGTAATAACAACTTCAACAACAGAAGCGGCGGGCACTTCCGCATTTACGCTTTATCCAAACCCCGCCACAGAAGTGGTTAATATTTCGTTTGGCGGTTCTGTAGTCAGCGGCCAGCTCGTGGTGCTCAATTTGCTTGGTCAGCCGGTTTCTACGACCAGTGTGCAGACAAGCACTCTATTTACGATTGATACATCAGTGCTTGACGCCGGTGTTTATCTGGTGCAATGGACCAGCGGTGGAAAAACAACTACCGGGCGTTTGGTGGTTCAGCATTGATTTTTAAACCTCTATATTTATTGTGGCGGACTTCGGATTTACCGGAGTCCGCTTTTTGTTGTTCATCTCGTTTATCTTTGCCCCAATGCTTCTGCTCTCACCTACCCGTTGGAAAGATTACGAATTGCTTGACTGTGGCAATTTCGAGAAACTCGAACGCTTTGGCCAGTACATCACCATTCGTCCAGAACCGCAGGCAGTGTGGCCGCGCACGCTTTCGGAAAAAGAATGGTTGCACATGGCGCATGTAAAGTTTGTGCCCAAATTGAATAATGAGTATTGGATAATCTTTCCCCAAAGTGAATCCATACATAGCTTCTTCCATTGGTATTGAGTGATAGAAAGTAACTTTTTTTGTTGCACCAAAATTAAAAACGCCCTCACTTTAAAAGAGAGGGCGTTTATGTTTCATGTCTTAATAAGTATTAACGTATGATGAGTTTATGTACGCTTAATACTCCGGATTGATCAATTGATTTAACTGTGTACAATCCTGCCGGCAAATTGGAAAGTGTAATTGTCTGCTCTTGTGACTCGATAACTTTTTGACCACTGACAGCAAAGATTTCTACGTTCTTTACTGGATCACTGAAGTTTAATGTGCCACCATGTTGTATCGGATTAGGATAGAGCGCAACACTTGATGTATTTTCATTGATTCCTGTTGTTGTACCGGAAAAATAGATGTTGTCAACAAATGCGATACCTGATCCAAAAGGTGTTGATGTAAAGATCAATTGACTCAAATCCTTCAAACTCTTCAATCCTGCATCTGTAAAATCCTTTAATGGAATTGCGATGCTGTTCCATTGATTTGCAATAAGATTAGCGTTAATATTGGCTTCTGAATCACCATTTGCTCCACCAAATCCGTCACCCATAAAGCTTACAAGCTTCACATTAAACACCGTGATATTTGGGGACCATACATCCATATGCATGGTTGTCATGGCGGATGCATCAACTGGTTTTTTTACTGTTTCTATGCCATTAAAGCCAAGATTAGTGTATTTCAATGTAGCATTGCCTTTGATGGTAGTAGCTTCAAATGTTGCTTGGCTCCAATCTGTTCTCCATGTATCCACTTCAACATTTGTATATGCATCACTGTACATTGAAAGTACAGTAGTTGCTGTTGGAGTTGGAGCAGGATTTTCAGGAGATGCATAGAAATAAGAAATTGTATATGTAGCAGTTGTTGTTCCATTACCTGCTGTTACCAATACAGTAGCATCGCCGGGAACTGCTGTTGCTTGTGTTATTTTAGTAATAGTTGCATTGGCATCATTCGTTGTTGCAAGCGTGATTTGAGGTACAGCTCCTCCGCCTGGAACACCATAAGAATATTTTAATGCACTTGGCGCAAATCCAGGAATTTGATTTCCATCTACTTTTAACTCTTTCAGTGTGGCATCTTCACCGGAAGCTGCCGGCTTTTTCCAGAAATAGATATTATCTAGATAAATGTCTGAAGGAGATACACCTGCCTGACCATCAAACTTCAATTGAATAACTGATTTCCATGACATTCCTGTAAAAGCAGATTTTGGCAAATCAACACTGCTCCATTCTCCGGCTTTCAACATAACATCAACCAATACTTCGCCAGGTCCATTACCGCTATTGTCGATTGGTGTGAATTTTAAAACTGTGGCATTGTTTGTCCAAACATCAATATGTACAAACTCCATTTCTGATGCATTCTGAGCATTCCCTTCAAATCCTGTTCCTTGATAATTGAAATTGGTATATGCCATTGCCACATCACCCGTACCGGGATCATAAGCAGGATTTACAGCTCCAGATTGACCCCAAATGGGATTAAAATTTACGCCGGTTATACCTACATATGCACCACCATAAATTGAGATGACATCTGCAGCATTTCTGGTTGGAGGGGTTGGCGGGCTGTTTTTTGGCTGGGCATTAAGACAAACAATATTCAAAAACAAGCTGATAAGAAGTACGGTATGTTTCATAATGATAATTTGAATGAGTGAAAAAACACAGAACAATAATATCTACAAATATAGAAATATCTACATACAATAGAGATATTCCGTTAATATTTTGTTAAAGCTCACCTCGCCTTTTTACGAGTTCTGCTTTTATATTGCGGGCTTTTTCTTCATTCAAATCATAATTCCACATAACGATTATCGCTAATCCTGCAGTCAAAGACGGGATAATGATATCTGCTAACCGTAAATTGACAATTGTTTCAGGAGTTTGGATAGCAGCTCCGCCTTCAAATCCTATTACTTTCAACACCAAACCACCCAATACCAAAGCCAAACCTTGACCTAGTTTTACCATCCACCAATAAATTGCCCCGAATGTGCCCTCTTTTCTGGGCATACCATTATGTAATTCATCTAGGTCGCAGACATCAGCTGTCATAGACATCATCAGGGTGAACAGTCCTCCAAGACCAAAGGAGAGAAATGGTATAGGTAAGAACATCAGCCATAGATTATCAGGATTGAATCCCCACCATTTGAGAACATATCCAATAATAGATATTCCAGTCGAAAGTATAAATGCTGTTCGTTTTCCCCATTTATGGGACATCCACGTAATGATAGGTATAATCAAAAAGGCCGTTGCCATTGCCCCAATAGTTGAAAACCAAGCAGGCCAATTGCCCGCATTTTCAAAACTTCCATTGAATAAATAATAGACGATGATGAAGAAGCTAAATGAAGCAACCATTTGAAATCCATTAAACACAAGAAAGGTTGCCATGCATAATTTCACGAATGGAACATTCTTAAAAATCAATTTCATATTGGTCCACAACCCTTTCATGTTTCGTATGAGATTCCGTAGGGTAATGGTATCACGATTCGTTATGGCATCTTGATTTATTTCGCGACAGAATATTGCAGGTATAATACCAAGAATCAAGCAAGATAGACCAACCCAAATCGACAGATTTCTGACAGCAATAGCCTGATTTGAATATAGATCCGGATCAGCAATCATCACCCAGAGCCAAGGCACTATCATCCAAGCAAGTTGGCTAATTGTTTGAGAGAAACCCATGAGTCTTGTTCGCTCTTTATAATCGGAAGTCATCTCATATCCCAATCCAATCAAAGGTGTAGAATAGATTGTGTTACCTGTTAAAAAGAGCAAAGAGAAAACCATGAAGTACCAAAAGTTATAGGATTGGGAATTATCTGCATATAACTGCCATAAACAGGCAAACAATAACCCGCTTGTGATTGCTCCGATAAAGATATATGGTCGCCTTCTTCCCCATCTTGAGGTTGTATTATCTGAGATATATCCCATGATGGGATCTGTTATAGCATCATATATTCTGGGTATACCACCTAAAAGCCCTGCCAAAAATGGATCCATTCCAAAAGTGGTCATTAAGAAAAAGGAAAAGACACCCAAGGCGCCGGGAAACAAATTGTTGACCAAATGTCCGGAACCAAATGCTGCCTTTTGAATGATTGGGATACGAGTCAATTTTTGTACTTCTGTCATGATCACTCTTAAGGATGGGTAAAGAGAATTGTTTGTAAGGCTTGTTTGCTGATATCCACATATACAGTTGTAGAATTCACTGACACTTGGAGCGAATGTTCCGAATTCGATGGATTGAATGCAATCACTACAATGGATCCATCAGGATTTTCTGCAGCCACAACCATGATATCTTTATTGGAGCAAGTATTTTTAATGATATAAGAACCGGGTCTTATATACTTGCTAAAATGCGACATGATATAATACAGTGGGGTAAAATATACCTCATCTTTTTTTGTATCAACAATCACCGGCGCGATACACCAATTCTTGAACCAATTTGGTCCGCCATGCGTATCAAGAACCATATTCCAATCTATCCAGCCATGCACATTGTTTTGCAAACAACCAATGATATCTCGAGCATATCTATATGCAGGTACATATTTTGGATGCAGATGCTTTTGATCTGCCGGCGCCCAATCCCAACCCCAATCTGTTGCTTCTTCTCTCCAATACCAAGCATCATCATTCCAATGTGGAACTTCGGCATCAATACATGCCTCTGTTTGTATCAGATATTTAGTGGGTGCTTTTGCAATTGCATACTGCAATTCTTCCGGAAAATACTCAACCGTGCTTTCATACCAATGAATAGCGGTACCAGCAAAGTATTTGGATGATGAAGCATTTTTGTACATCACATCCACCCAGTCTTTGAGTCCTGCTCTATTCTGATCATATCCTAGAATATTGACATGACCTAATCCTTCAGCTTCCAGTGTAGGGCCAAGTTGATATTGAACAAAGTCAGTCATTTCCTGAGGAGTGAATAGCATGCTTTCCCAATTATTTCCATTACCATGTGGTTCATTGATGACAGTTATTCCCCAAATAGGAATTCCATTTTCTTCACATGCTTTGATATACTTTGCATAATACAATGCCCATGTGCTTTTGTATTGATCTAACAGCTTTCCTCCAACCCAATCATTATTATCTTTCATCCAAGGTGGTGCAGTCCAAGGAGAGGAAATCAATCTAAAGCCATCGGAAGATATCTTTTGAGCAGATTGTATCATTGGAAATACATCATCAATATCCTTTTTCAATGAAAAATGTTCAAGCAAAGTATCATTTGGTATCATTGCATATGCATAATGTCCAAGAGAGAAATCACATGAATTGATATGCGTTCTTGTGAGTGAATACCTGGCACCTTCATCAGAGAAATATGCTCGTATAATATTATCCCTCTGTGTTGGGCTCATTGATTTCAACAATGAAGCCGATGCTTCCGTGAATGATCCACCAAAACCAAGAATGTTTTGAAATCTCTTCTGTGGGTTAATGCTGATTGAAACATCGTGAGATTTCTGAGATGATTGTGCAATATTTCTCAATGCATTGCCGGATGCAGATGTTTCAAAAATGTGCACAATGTATTTTGAATTTGTATTTGCATACATTGACATTGAAATAGGGTAAATAAAGTAGATAATTACAAGAGGGACAATTCTACACAGAGATATAATTGGAGCTTTCATTCACTTATACCCGATGAATCTATTGTCACATGTACTAGCCTGATCTGACCATCTCTGGAAAAAATGCTCTTGCTTTGAGTAATGTTCAAAAACATATGTTTTGATACTTCAATCGAATCATCGTACATGACAATCTTGACTTCATTTCTTTTACCAAACGAATATATAATTGGAGTTTGACAAATGGTGAAGAATAGGGAACCGGATGAAATCTGTACTCTTCTTTGTACACCATGAACATCCGTACACATGATATCTTGATCTGAATTGACAACATCATTCTCAGTAATCATGCTTGGTACAAAATGTATAGATCCATTTGAATAGTATACTCCCAATTCTCTCATCCTGCAAATCACATCTTCTTTCACTTGCCCTGTCATACCTGGTTGTTGCGCGCCTTTTCCTAATGGTGTATGAGAATATGGATCAGTCGGAAATGCTCCATAATTCAATGGAGACTTATGAACACCGATGCCTTCGCAGATCTTAAAATAATGATGTCGAAGTCTATAAATGACTTCTCTGTTCGCATTATCAGCAATTGCTGTAGCATGGATTTCTTGTACAGCATATCTCAACTTAGAAACCATATGCCAATAAATTGAACCTATTCCTTCATAAGCGAAGAATGTTCCGGATCTTCCTGTGAATTGTTTATGATGAAACACAGATTCATACAATTCCATGAGATACATTTCTTCGGATCGTAAAAACTGATGGTACTCTTCCTCAAGCGCATGCAAAGCTATTTGAAACTCTCGCACATTTGTTAACTCACCTGCAAAATGATATTCTCCATGTTTATCTTTTTGGATAATATCATCATTTCCATTTTCGAGTAATCTGAGAAGTATGGGTGAAGATTCAACTTTTTCTTTTGGGATACTATTCTTTTCTAAAAATCTTGGAAGTGTTTTTATCGGATATAGCATATAGCTCTGTTGATCTTCTCTGTATAGTGTTCCTTCTCTTAATGCGTCCAATACCTGTACAGCTTCTTCGGGTGATATAACACCCGAACTCAATACTGCTACTTGCCCTTCAAGCATTTCCGGTAAATGTGTGATGATTGCTGAATCGGAATTCAGATTCAGGACATTATATGCATGATATAAACCATCTTTTCTCTTATTGATTGTTATTGTTTCTCGAAGATGTTGCAATACTGTTTGTAGGAACTGTCTTAACTCATCAAATGTCAATACCGTCTTATTACATGAAAATGAATCTGAATATATATGATCACGATATGTACTGGCATTATTACCAAGCATATCCATGATGATTTTTCTTGAGTGTTCTTTATTGATTGAATCTGTAATCCCATCTGAATTGAATATCGCAGACATAGAAATGAAGTATTTATACAGTTCACTTGAGATTATACATTGCGTAGTAGTACTTTTTTGAAGCACCTCTTGGAAGAATTCTAAAAATCTATGTAGATAACACAGTGTGACCATTGAAATACCATTTCCGACCAATGCATTGTTTGCATCATTCCATTCCGGTCTTTGCGTATTCATCCATATTCCACCACCCGGAACATAATTGGCAAGTCGAGCAAATATGGTGGCAAGCACTTTCTCAACGAAATGTACATGATGAATTTCTCCTTTCATGTTCTTTAGGAGTGCACCATCAGAACCAATCCTTTCAATTTCCTTTAAGATTTCAGCATGTTTAGCACCATCAAAGTCTATGGTACTTTTAGGGTTTTCAATGATATGTGTATATGATTTGATTGTATATGGAACATGTGCATATGCAAAGCCATCCATTTCGAGTAGAGCTTGTAATTTTTCTGGTTGTGTATCTCTCAATAATTCCAAAAGTTTTAAGAGATAGATGATTTGATGATCTCCCCAGTATCCGATATAAGACCATGGATTATGATCTTCAATAGTTTCCCATTCAAATCCATGTTTTAAAACTCTATATGGATTATATCCATCAAAAGTGGATGCATTCAAGAATTTACGAATCATCCCTTCAAGAAAAAGCGGATAGGAATGCGCCAATGCTTCCCAATTTTGAAAGATGTCACGCCAATTCCCTTGATAGTCATACTTGAGAGAACCATCCGGATTTTTAGTATTGATTGAGAATCTATTCCAGGGACGACTTGGGTCTCCATGTCTTCTACTAAAAGTCAATGGTAGATATTCCAAAGCGATTCTAGTGAAGTTTTGATTATTCACTCTTTCTACAAGTGCATGTAATTCATCAATGTCAAATGTATCTGCCAAACCTATGAATGTATCGTTCAAACTAGTACGCAAAGGATGGTTACAGTTATTTATATAGGATAGAAAGTCTTTTGTATTAATTGAATAATTATCAGGAAAGACTCCACCGCGCATGGCATTGAAGAGAGCATTAGAATAATGTCTACTATCCGTCAGTTGATTGCCGGTGTGATGTATTCCATCAACGGACTGTACTTTTCTTGTTAGCTGAGCATTGCCCTGTTGAATATCTTTTTCGATATGCTCAGTGATGTCTTTAATTCTGACAAGTATATCAATAATGTCTACTACTTGAGTCTGTGATTGATGAACATCGGCAATACATTTCCATGAACATTGTTGTTGTTTTTCCACTTTGATTGAAGCAGAAACAAAATATGCACCACGATCGCCTTTATTGTCATGTTCAGTATGTACTGTCAATCCATTTCGAAATGCTTCCACTTGTTTTGTTGACAATAAAATAGTAGGATGATCAAATCCTACTGACCAAACTGTATTCGCAAATAATGCTTCACTTGGTTCTGCTCTATCGGTTATGCGAGCACTCAAAGCAAATATTCCAAGACCCGTCTCTTGATGAAGCTCTGAATATTTATAGGCATTGACAAGATTACTAAATGTGTTTTGTAGATCGCATCCAACATCTGCTGGCATAATATCTTGCAATCCATCAAGAATTCTTACACATTGAGTCTGATCTGAATGATTATTCAAGGTGGAAGTCTTGATAAATCCAAAGGTATCACTCATTGACCATTGATATGAAAAACTCATATGCACATCATGATTTATTTCCTCAAAGATGATGGAATTACCCATGGTATGTTTATACAGATTTCGTTCTATGGTGAATTGTTGACTTCGAATTGAAAACGGTTCCCAATTATATCGTTCACCATGAAGCTCACCCTGAATGATTGTCTTGCTTCCCACATGCTCCGCTGAGTCTGTAATCTTATCTTCTGTATAATATGGGAATAGTGAATAGTCTGCATTTGTTCTACCTGCAGTCAAACCACCATTGCTAGCAATGAACATCCAATGATTTGAATCACTAACAATGCTCATAAAGAATGTAGGCATATGATCTACATTCGAAATTTTAAAATAAGTATCATCATCAATTTCGACTATTTCAAGACAGTCTTGGAAATCTTTGTCGATGTGTTTTATATATTCTTTCACTTTTTTCTCTTATGCAGAAACTATTG
>Ga0194123_10006499_pt1 | contig 12036 bp, 16 predicted proteins | sample TA2MahsurfametaG_5_FD_155479 | JGI IMG/M metagenome (GOLD analysis project Ga0194123, IMG submission 155479) | Freshwater microbial communities from Lake Tanganyika, Tanzania - TA2015023 Mahale A surface | ecosystem: Environmental > Aquatic > Freshwater > Lake | place: Tanzania: Lake Tanganyika... | reverse complement strand
CAGGGAAAGCGCAGGATCCCTTTTGTGGCAACGGATCACGAGATCAGCCACGGCCGTGACATCACCTGGACACTGCGCGCCAAACCGGCCCCGGAGCTCATCGCCCAGGCCTGGATTGGCACCGGCTGGATCGTGGAGGTGGCGGCCAGCGGCACTCGCGCCGGTAAGCCGTTCAAGGCCACACACCTGTTTCTGAGCAGCCTGCGCACCACCCCAAAAGCCCTGCTGCAACTGGTGCGGGACCGCTGGAGCATCGAGGGCTGGCACTGGATCCGCGATACCCAGCTCCATGAGGATGCTCACCGCTACCGGGGTAATGGTCAGGGCTCATTAAAAGTCAAGCGGAGCTCAGTGTCTGAGCTGGTTCTCGCCAGCCCAGCAGTGCCAGCAAGCCCGGGATGTCATTGGCCAGAGCCGCCAGCCCCTCGGTGATTGACCAGAAGTCACCCAGGCGCAGGGCATTCATCGCCAGGCTGCGCAGCGTGGCCAGGATGAGAACGCCATTGGTCTCGCGGTAGCGGTGCGCGTCCTCGCGGAGCTGCGTGTCACGGGGCCAGTGCCAGGAATTTTCGATGGACCAGCGGTCTCTCACGTGCTGCAGCATGGCTGTGGCTGTGGTCCTGAGACTCGTGACGTAGTAATGGGTCTCATCGACCGGCTCGCCGTCGCGCCTGCCTTTGCAGCGCACCGCCAGGATCGTGGCGCTGCCGGGCCAGTTCTCGGTGACCCACTCCGGTGCGGGCATACCCCGCAGGCTCCAGGTGAGATCACGGCCACGCTTGCGCTCGCGACGGCTGCACACAAACAGCGTCTTGCCGCCATAGGTCAGCCGATCGCGGATGACGCGAAAGCCCTTGCTGCGGCTGTGTTTGACCGCAATCAGGAAGTCGGCGTCACGCTGCTCGAGGTATGCGAAAAATGGCGGTTTTCATGCAGCGCATCAGCCTGCACCAGCAGCCCACTGAGCTCGACGCGATCGAGCAGCTCGCGCAGAGCCTTGATCTCGCTGCCACTGTCGGTGGCGTAGGTGTTCTGGGCGATCGCCACGCCGAGTCTGTTGGAATACAGGCTCACCTGGGCAACGAACCGGGCGGCGCCGGAGGCGTTCTCAGCGATCGAACCCCGCAGCGTCTTGCCGTCACAGACCAGGGTGTCGACCACCTCAGTCACACCAGGCTGCGCTGTGATCCATTGCTGCAACAGGGATTTGAACCCTTCCACATCCAGCTGGCTCAGCAGCCAGCGGAAGGTTGAGTCCGATGGTGATTTGGCAATGTGGGTGCCGAGGAGCTGATTGAGCGTCTTGCGGTGGCGCTTGGCAAAACGCTCCATGCCCAGCAGTGAGCCCTGGCCACTCAGGATCGCGAGGATCGCCACCAGAAGCATCCACCACTGCGGGATACACACCCCACGGCGCATGCGGCAGTCCGGCAGCGCTTTGAGGAAGCTGATCAGGTCAGTGGCTGCAGCAGGGCTCTGGACGGATGGCGCTGGCAAGGATCAGGTGCGGGTGCCTCCAGGAGAAACCAGTCAGGGACTGGGCTGGGTGCCGGATGGGACAGACCTTTAATAGGCCCTGGGGTAATGGTGCCGGCGCGATGGCCACGCTGCGCACGGCAGCTCTCAACCTGCTCAGGCTGGCCGGGTATCAGTCGACCCGGGCCGGAATCCAGGCGGTGATGCACGACATCACGGCACTGCTGGCAATGGTCAAGCGACAGCCGAAGCCCAACCCATTCTGAAACTTTGAATCAGCCCTGAGGTCCTTCTGCTCGGCCATGGTCACCAGCGGCTTTGCATTCGCATCCTGGGCGGTCCGGCGCCAGCGGTCCACCTGCTCTGGATACAAACCCACTCCCGGAAGTAACCGCTCAATTCCGTCGTGTTCAAGCCAGCGGTTTCCAGGACGACCGTGAATTTGTCGGCCGGCCCCCAACCCTCTGGATCCTTCTGAGAGGCAGGAACCACCTGCCGCTCCAATCGCCAGGCCTTCCTCCAGCTGTAGAGGGTAACCACGTGGATAACCAGCTTCGCTGAGGTCTGAGCCACGCTCTCCCGCATTGGCGGACTGATCCGCCTTCTCACGTCAGCTTTGACAGCCTCGCTGTAACGACGCATTGCTCTGCTCCATCAAGCCCCCTGGTGGAAAAAGTGGTCGCGATGTAGAGGCGTCATCTTTCCTGGCAGAGTGGGGCCAGGTCACGACAGCATCCATCACAGACAGGAACTTCTCGCGTTTGATCTGCTTCTTGGTGGTGGTGAGCTCGTAATCTGAGAATCCGAGGGGCTTGCCGCCCATCACCTCAGGCCTGACCTGCGATCATTGCTTCATTGTCGCTTGGTAGGCTTGTGTTTTCCAGAATCTCCCTAGCTTTTTCTCGCACTTATCCGCTAAGCTACTCTTTCACTAATTAATCTCTTATGTCTAATATTTCTCCTTATGCAGCTGTTCATAATTCTGGCTCCAACTACTTTGATAGAGTTAGTATAGATATAAATGCCACTCATAAAATCCCCCTTCCATCCCTTACTCAGAAACTTAGGCACCGTCCTCCAGTAGTGAATAGAGCCCGTCTTTTGTTGGTTGTTATTCTTATGCGATTAAATATCTTTCCCCTACTAGTGACATCTGGCCTATTGAATGGATGGTATATTGATTTCTGCTACTATTGGACAAATATTCTTCAATGTCGGCCTCTCTGGTCGACAACAGAATTCTTTAGCCTCCTCCACGATTACCGTAAGGCATCGATCAGCTCTTCCTCTTATGTCTGGAGTGATCTTGGTCAACACATAGCCAATTGGCAGCGTCCTGAAAAAATTTACTTGACTTTCCATTATGCTCGAAAATTAGCCCTCCGCCCTATTATTCATGCTTCCTTTTGGAAGTACTTAAAGAATTCCTCTTCCGTGCTGGAGTTCGGCTGCAGTCTTGCTCCGTATTATTATTGCTATAAGACTTTCTTCAATGACAAAATTTGTGCATGGAATCTAGCCGATATCCCAAACTACCCCTTTCATTATGCAAAATATAAGTACCGTAATGATCCTGTTCTCTTTTTTACAATCTTTTCGGCGCAGGATGCTCATGGTGTTTTTGCAGGTAAATTGTACGACTGCATAATCTGTGTCGAAGTCTTTGAACATCTCGACAATCCTCTTGAAGTAGCTAAAAACATGATTTCTTCTCTAAAACAAAATGGTATATTAGTTTTTGACTACATCGAGTCCGATGCTACTGAACTGGATCATCCAATTGCACTGAGAGATCGAAAGGTCACCCTAGATTATATCTTTGAAAATACCTCTCTCATTGAAGGTACTATTACAGACTCTTATCGCGATCTTCGTAGATGCATTGTTCAAAAGACTGATACCATAATTTAAGCTCTCAATGATTATCATCTCGATTCTGCTTTCTTATTGACTTATATCTTTTATCAATCACCATTTCTAAGGTTTTTTCTCCTTACCAGCCTCATCTTCACTTTTATTGTTGCCGTTCATGAATATCGTTTTATTCTTCACACGTTCCGTTACACTTAAGCAGTGGATTGCTCAGGGTTTGTTTGATAGAGAAAAGCTTCTCTACGAAACGTTTATCAAGCAAAGTCAATCGATCAATATCTATTGGATTACATATGGAAGGCATGACTCAATCATTGCTTCTAATCTCTATAATCAAAATTCTCTCTCGAGAAAAATACATGTCATATCAAAGCCACCTTTCTTCCCTGAAGGCAAATACTTTGACCTTATTTATAGCCTTCTAATTCCCTTTATCTATTTTAGCTTGTTATCAAGGGCCTCTCTAATTAAATCTAATCAACTTGACGGTTCTTGGGCTGGGTTACTTTCGTCTCATATCTTTCGCAAACCCTTTATACTCCGTCTTGGATTCTTGCCGAGTCAAGTCGAATATGCAGCTTGTTCAAGAAATAAGATACGTTTTAAATTACTTTGCCTTATAGAGAAAATTATGGCAAGCGCTAGTCCAAATATAATTACTACGACTTCTTCCATCCTTAATACGATTCATCTCTTTAGTTCTTTAGGAAAGAAGAATTGTGCCATAATTCCTAACTATGTAAACACGGACTTGTTTTCTTCTTCTCGTGAATTATCATTTCGCGACGAGAAAATAGTCTATTACGGTCGTCTATCCCCTGAAAAAAACCTTTTTGAACTGATTGAAGCATGTCACCTGGCCAATATACATCTAGACATATTTGGAGATGGACCGCTGTTAAACGCATTAAATGACTATATAAAAAAGCACAACTACAAGGTTACACTCTCTCCACCCCTCCCTAACTCTGAACTTCCATGTTTGCTTAATAAATATAGATACTTTGCCTTGGTTTCATCCACGGAAGGAATGCCAAAAACATTGATTGAGTCTATGTCTTGTGGTGTCATTCCAATCGTCAGCCCAATTGAGCCAATTACAAATATTCTTGGTGCTGATTACAATTTTGTTTCATCTAGTCATTCTTCAGATTCTATTTCTTTGGCAATTACTAAAGCTATGACTTGTAGTTCTCAGCTTTTATCAGATAACTTAAGTCAACTTGTTAAATCTCGATACTCAATTTCAAGCATTGCTAAGCAAGAACTTGACTTCTATCTTACAGTACTCAGTCGATCTTGATCTATTAACAGCACTTTCATGCCAATGAATCTAGTTCTTCTTTCTCAAACACGGAAACCCAACTATCGCACCTCTAATATTATTCTGTCGCTCTTACCATATCTCCAGAGTAGCCTAAATTGCTCGGTAATCATGTTTATTCTCCATCAAATCGAAGGTTACAAAGACATTCAAAAAGAATTCATATCGCCTACATTGCATGTTTATACCTCTCCCTTTCTGGCCCTTTCTTCTTCGCGCAACACATGCTTTTCTATAGCATCCAAAGAATATGGCAGTAGCGCTCTTTATGGCTTCATTGATGATGACTGCATACTTCCAGATCCTCATTCTATTCTTAAGATACTGAGTCTTTACGAGGGTGATACCTTTATGCTTACATGTCCCATACTCACCGCAGATACAAAAGAACCGTTCAACCGTCACGTATTTGTCCCTAAACATCGTTTACTCTTATCACGTCGTCACTATAGATCATTTCTAGGTGGAGCTATTTTTACAACTTATTCCGCCTTTATTGAAGCTGGTATGTTTGATATATCCCTGGGGTTAGGAGCGTTTTATGGTGGAAGCGAAGATGCAGACTTATTCCTTTCTGCTATGAATCAATCCATCCCCGTATACTCGGAACCCAGTTTTTATATTTTTCACCCACTTCATAGACCATATCAGTACTCATTTTCTACAATGTACAAGTATGGTCTTGGACGGGGACGCGCCTTAAGAAATCACCTATCCTCATTTCCCGTTTTTATCGTTTCATTTTTTATATTCGAAATAATATCTAATTTTGCATTAGCTATTCTTTCGCTTCTTGGGATTAATATTTATTCTTTTTACCGTAACTTTGCTTTATTTGCTGGCAAGCTTTCCGGTTTCTCATCTTGTTTGCCAAAATAAACATTATGCCTCGCATTCCTCTCTGCTTAGTTTGTTCTGTATACAATGCTTCTGAAACAGTCAGCCTCTTTTTGGCTTCGATTCTAAATCAATCTTATACTTACTGGGTTCTTTATCTTGTCGACGATTGCTCTTCCGATGAGACCTTGTCAATAATCAACGCATTCCCTGACAACCGCATTAAACTAATCTGTAATCCGTCAAATCTTGGTCTTACGCGCTCGCTTATTCGTGCTATCGAATACCTTCCAACAGATGCATTTATATTACGACTTGATGTTGACGAACTTCATTGTTCTGATTACTTATTTAACATAGCATCATTATTTTCCCGTGGTCATGATCTTATACTTGTTACGCCAAAATCTTATGTTGTCCATATTTCACGAATTCTTCATAAAACATCTCCCCGACTACTTGTTTTGTTTCTTTCCCTTTGGGGTAATTGCTATTCACACGGTTCTTCTTCTTATATATCTTCTTTGTACCATAGTGCACACGGCTATAATAAGATCTTTTACTTATCACAAGATTTTGATTTATGGATGAGGCTGTTGCCGAAAGCCTCTAATCCGTATTTTACAGCATCTGACAAATATATTTCTAGTCAGATCTCTAGATCAACACCTTCCCTCAGCTCCTCTAAACCATCTTTCCAGTTTTTCTTTTCCTTGATGGCCTTGCATAACATATTTAAACGACCAGATCGCTTGTCATTTACTCGGAAAGTCTTCTTTTTTGCTTTCTTTTTCCCAATTGCATTATCTATCCGTCTTGTCCGCTCAGTCTTCTTCTAATAGTTAACTATGTTTTTTATCCGCTATACTCTTATTTTCTCATTCTGCATCGCTTTTGTGGTATTTGTATTTCCCTTTGTAGACTCGTCAAGGCTTGAAGATTTTTATGTAAATTCAGATATAGTCACTTCCATGGCGTTTAATCTTAATAACTACCCTCTTCCTTTGCACCCCTTTTTGTCTACTCTTGATCTCTTATGTTCTTTCCTTTCAGTTTCCTCGGCTTTAAAACTTCTTGCATCAATCGGTATTTTCTTCCTTGTCTTAGCTTTTGAAAATGTTCCTATAACCCTCAAGCCCAAGTCAATTATTATTGTATTCTATTTCCTTTCACCTATTTCGATCGTCTCTTTTCTGTCTATAACTAGGTTTTCTTTGGCTTGTTCTTTCGGTACTTTCGCTGCCACTATGTTAAGTCGTGCATCAAAAAGAGAGAAAACTCTTTTCTACCCTTTTGCTTTTGCTTCTCTTCTATTACACCTAGGATCATTTCCAATTACTCTTATATCCATGGTTATGTTTACCAGATATTATAAAAACTTTAATATATCGAACTTCAGCGTATTCAATAGCCGCAAATTTTATTTGTTTTTGTTTGCCCTCATTCTGCTGGGTTATTTGCTTATTTTATTGAGCAATATTGCTTCCCTTTCCTCCGATTATTCCATACTCAGTTCTTTTTATTTTTTTTCTTACCTAGACACCTATCAACAGGATTTGCAGTCGATTCTGTTAATTCCACTATCTCTAGCCTTTATTATCCTTTTTTCTCGTCGTTCCTCCCTTAGGTCATTCGAAACTGTTGCAAGCCCTGACGTTTTTCGACTATCAACCCTCCTTCTAATTTCTATTATCTGTTACTTTATTCCTACATTCTCTCGCTATTGTATATTTCTTGTCTTGCCATTCATTTCTACTTTGTCGTCTAAGCAGGCTTTAGCATTTTGTACTTTCTTCTTCTCGTATAGTACATTGCTATTGCCCTCATACCTGGCTTAAGTGAAGATCTTGCTTTTATCTCGTGCCCCTCTTTCTTATATGGCGGGCATTCCAGTCTATTGCAGGTCTCTCTATTCAAATGCTGATTCATCTGTATTTATAACCTCAGTCTCCTCGTCTCTTGCTTCTAAGCAAAGACATATTAACGTATTCCCCCATACTCCCACTTTAACTGAATACGTTTTTCCATCTTTATTCGTCCGCAAAACATTTAGTTTTTCGTTGTTTTTATTCTTCTTTCTTCTTTTTAATATTGGAAAATATGATCTGATTCATGTCCAGCATCCGGACCCTTTGCTTGAGCTATTTATTTTGCTCTATAGATTCTTTAATGCAGATATAAAGTATATAGTCTCTTGGCATGCCTCTATCTTACATAAGCTTCTTCCTCCTGTTTCATCTATCTATCAGCATTTTAATTATCTTTTTCTTAAACACGCCTTGTTTATTACCACTTTTACAGATTCTCACTCGCGTGTGATTTCATCTTTGTACCCTTCTATTACTACCCCTATTCATAATGCACCAATGCCCCTGCCTTACGAAAGTGACTACAATAAACCCCGTGTCTTGCGTAAAAACCATTCTCCTAAGCTGATATTTGTCGGACGTCTTGTAAAATATAAAGGCCTATCGGTTTTATTCGATTCACTTGAAGATATTAACTTTCCCGTTGAATTGAATGTCGTTGGTGATGGCCCACTACTGCCTCAACTAAAGCGCATGGTCCAATTGTCTCACAAGCTTAGATCTTTTCATTGTATTAAATTCTTAGGTCTTCTTTCTGAGTCGCAAAAACGTGATACTTTCCTTGCTTCAGATGCTTTAGTACTTCCTAGTATTACCTCATCAGAGGCTTTGGGTATTGTCCAGGTCGAGGCTATGTCATTTGGTTTGCCTATTCTCAATACTGATCTTCAAAATGGTGTCAATGAAACCGCTCCAGACCAGATATGTGCGCTAACCTCACCTCCTAATTGTACTTCATCTCTCTCATCTAACATTACTAGAATGTTTACTGATCCTGAGTTGTATACTAAACTATCTACAAACTGCCTCTCTCTCTCTCAGCGACATAACCCTTCATTTTGCTGGGCTTCTTTCTATCAACTAATCTCAACTTATGCCTGATTCAGCTTTTCATGTGCTTGGCTCTAGATCTCTGGTAGGACAACATTTCCTAGAGATTCTTTCGGATCTGCATCCTTCTTCTTCTATTTATTCTTATTCTCGATCCAATATATCCGGTTCTTCTACGCACCATGTTGGCCTTGAATCTATTGTTGCAAACATTGCCAAGTCTTCCTCAAATGTCCTAATCAGTTTTCTCCCGGTTGACGTTACTCTTTGTGTCCTGGCCCAGTTGTCCGATCAAAAGTGCGCCAATTCTCTCGCCTATGTTCTTTGCCTAAGTAGCACCTCTGCAGAGGTCAAGCGTTTTTCTTATTTTTCATATGACCGTATTCTTTCTTCTCGCCTGCTTAGATCTGAGCGAATTATCCACAGCCTCCTTTCGTCCTTCTCTATTCCTTATTTAATAATCAGACCAACAATGATCTATGGGATAAGCGCTAATTACAGTGATAAAAATCTATCACGTCTCTCGCGACTCCTTCGTCTTGTTCCCTTCATACTTCTCCCGCGGACCTGTGGATATAGACAGCCTGTTCACTACTCCTCTCTTTCTAACGCTATTCTGCATGCTGTGAATCATACACTTACCCATGGCAATCCTTCACGTCCCTCCATAATCTCTATTGGTGGTGACTTGGAATTGCGCTATGACCAAATGCTCTCAGACTCAACAACACACTTCTTATTTGGCAGCAACTTAAAGATCCTTTATATTCCAGACAGACTTTTTGTCATGTTGACAGTTCCGCTTCTTTTCTTTTCTCCTCGTGCATTTGAAGCTCTTATGCGTATTATGTCTGATCTAAATGGCTTTACTAAGTCTTCTGACTTTCTTTCTCTTAGAAGTCTCTAGTTAATTATGCCTTCCCACGCCTCCTTCTCGACTGTCCGTTTCATTAGAATTGACGATTTTAATGCAAGTGCAAAGCATCTTGAGTTGTATTCCCGCATTTTTCCCAGGCTTCTTTCTTTTTTCCCTTTATATCTAATGCCTAGGCTCTCCGGTTGGGGTCTTTATCCTGAACTGGATGATATTGATTGGATGCGTCTTTATGAGTACGTTGTTAAGTACCATCTCTGTGTCAATATCGCTGTCACCGCTGCTTATGCAGGACTTTCCAAAATTCCACTTTCTAAGCGTTACTCACAATCTGCTATACGGATAATATCTTCTCTTTCATCAATGTCTTTAGTTGAAGTCTGTTCTCACGGGCTTACCCATTGTGATGACCGCGGCTTCAGACGTTTCCCAAAGCTCTTTGGCTCCAATCGCTCCCAGCATCGCGAGTTTGGTCACGGTTTTTCCTATTCTCATCAGTTTTGTAACCTTAAGGTTTCTAAGAACATACTTGAGGACACATTCCAGGTTCCCGTCCGTACTTTTGTTCCACCTGGAAGTCAGTATGATCAAAATACTGTAGAGGCAGCAATATCGGCTGGGTTTTGTAACTTTAGCAGTCGTCTGTATCCTGGCATATCCTATGATGGCATCAACTTTATATCTGACGACTATACTTTAGCCCTGCATGATCGCGAGCTTTTTTTTGAGGGCGTGGGCTATCTTGATCGTTTTCGCCCTACCTCTTCTTATTCTCTCTTTTCTTCTTCGTTGTAATCTTTCTGATGTTTTCTTTTTTTCAAAATCAGATCTAATCTTTTGACTGCATGCTTTGATTTCTTCTATTATGCTTGATCTTCTTCATCTGCATCCATAATATCTTCATTTTTCCTTTTGTGTTTTCTGGGTTGCATGGCTGGCTAGGTTTCTTTAATTTCTGCTCCATACTCACCCTTGTGAAATCCCTTTTGTTGTCTTTGCTGTGATTGTGGCTGACTCATTTTCTGTCAACCAACTTATGCGCTTATCCTTTAATCAATCTTTCCTTCCTTTTGTTTCATCCTATGCTATTGTTTGCTTTTTGTGTGGTTTCTTTTCTCTGCTGCTTTACGCCGCTCTGATTAGTCCATTCAGTGCTTGTCTTTAATGGCTCTGATGGCTCTGTCCTCTTGTAACATTCCTTCTCCTTCCTTCTTTTTGGCCACGTCCCTTTGCCAGGTGTAAATTTTGTGGCCCGACTGCCCTGACTCGAGAGTGAACAGGGGTGAATGACGGGCTGTCATTCGCAAGGCAGTTCTGTGCCTCGTTCGTTCACGATGATCCCGGGATTGACATGTCAAGTCATTCGCCTCGAATGCTGGCTGGTTGTTGACTACCCCCGGATCTCCGTTGCTTCAGCACTTACCGGCCCCGAGCGGTGAACGCCGCCGCTGCGCCCATTCCGGCGCTGCGGCAACGCTCACCTGGGGCCTGCTGCTGGCCGTGGCTCAGTTGGTTGCGTTCTGCAGCGAGGGCTTCGTCAGTAGCTCTCAGCGCTGGGATTGCGGCCATGCTCTCAGCAGAGAACATGCGCCCGCTCTCTAGCTGCCAGTGCTCGTCCCCCCTCTGCCAGGAATGTTGACGCCTCTCCATTTCGATCACTTTTCTCATCAAGGGGGCTTGATGGAGCAGAGTAATGCGTCGCTACAGCGAGGCCGTCAAGGCTGATGTGAGACGGCGGATGAGTCCACCGCAGCGGCAGAGCATGGCCCAGATCTCAGCAGCGCTGGGCATTCATGTCGTCACCCTCTACAACTGGAGGAAGGGCTGGAGCTTGCAGGGAGAGGTGGTGCCGGAATCGGAGAAGGATCCTGAGGGCTTGGGCCCCACCGACAAGTTCACGGTGGTTCTGGAGACCGCTGGTTTGAACGCCACTGAACTGAGTGCCTACTGCCGGGAGCGAGGTCTGTACCCGGAGCAGGTGGAACGGTGGAGGCAGGCATCCAAGGATGCCAATGAAAAACCAGAGCTCACTCTGAAAGAGCAGAAGAAGCTTGAACGCCTCCGCGGCCAGGATCAAAAGGAAATCAAACGGCTCAAGCAGGAGCTGCGCCGTAAGGAGAAGGCCCTGGCGGAGGCGGCAGCGTTGCTGATTGCCTCAAAAAAGATTCAGGCCTTGTGGGGAGAGGACGGGGACGATTGACGTCACCTGACGATCGCCGGAAGGCCCTAGAGATCCTCGACGAGGGCACGGCCAATGGTGCCCGGGCCCGTGCACTGGCCCCTGCTGCTCGGGGTGGGGCTTACCACGCTGCAGCGTAGGCGTCGTCAGTTTGCTGGTGACGGCGGCGGTGTGGACCGGCGTAAGGGCAGTTACCGCCATGTGGCGCACCGCCTCAGCGAGGAAGAACGCCAGCGGATCTTGCTCACCTGCAACGAGCCGGAATTGACGGCGCTGCCGCCAGGACAGATCGTGCCGGTGTTGGCGGATCGGGGGCTGTACATCGGTTCCGAGCGCAGCTTCTACCGGGTGCTCCATGCCCACGGGCGGTGACTTTCAGGAAAGGTGTCACTCCTGGGCTGCTTTTCAGGCGGCCTGCACCAAAGGTAGCGGCCCCGGTTCATTGACCTCATCTGGCGGCTGATTGATCCAAACCACCTCCGGTTGACGCCAGCACCTGGTTGATCGTGACCAGCGCCTCGGATTGAGCTGTCGGGCTCGTTCGTAGACGACAGCG
>Ga0194123_10006495_pt1 | contig 12042 bp, 4 predicted proteins | sample TA2MahsurfametaG_5_FD_155479 | JGI IMG/M metagenome (GOLD analysis project Ga0194123, IMG submission 155479) | Freshwater microbial communities from Lake Tanganyika, Tanzania - TA2015023 Mahale A surface | ecosystem: Environmental > Aquatic > Freshwater > Lake | place: Tanzania: Lake Tanganyika... | reverse complement strand
CCGAGCCGATGGGTGAAGCGAATCGAGCGAAACAACCACACCACCCCCAGCTGGTCGGCCAGTCGCCAGGCCTGCATGCACACCAGGCCGGCCCCCACCAGCGCTAGCGCCGCCGCCAGGCCCCCAGACAGCCCCACCCCTTGGGATGCAACCCCCAGGGCCAGAGCCGAGGCCAATGCCAGCAGCAGCGCCGTGAACCCCCAGAGGAAGGGATAGAGGCCGCACAGCGCCACCCGGGGCGAACAGCGACCGATCCGCCACAGGCCACCCCCCAACAGATACCAGCCATAGATGCCCAGCCCATCCCAGAGCAGCTGCAGCGGCTGGCGGGGCCAGTGCTGCCGGGCGATGTCATCCCAATGCAAAAACACCAGCTCCGCTGCCGGTTGGCCCCGCTCCTGCAGGCCCCAGCGGCTCAGCAGTGGATCGCCATCGGCGCGTCGACGCCCCAGCGCCAGGGGCCGGCGAACACGGCGGCGGTAGAGGCGCAGCTGCTCGGCAAACAACCGGTAGTAATACGGGGCGCCGCGGGGATCGAAGCCGCTCAGGAAATACACCCGGCGCTGGGGGCTGAAGATGGGGGTCGAGCTCATTGGGGCCCCAGCGTGCCGCCCATCCAGCGCCTACTCAGCCTGGGGTTGAGCCTAGGGGGCCTGCTGGTGGGGGCTGCAGCACCCGCCCAACAGCTCAGTGGCCGCGAGGGGCACTACAGCGTGGAGATTCAGGTGCCGGTGAGTGCGCAGCGGGCCTGGGCCGTGCTCAGCCGCCACGAGGGCATGGCCGGCGTGATGCCCGACATCCGGCGCGCCCGGGTGGTGCGCCGCAGGGGCCACCAGCTTGAGCTCGCCCACACCTACCAGGCGCCCTACACCTTCGGGCTGCCGATCCAGGCACGGCTGCTGCTGGAGGAAACCCCACCGCTGCAGCTGCGCTACCGCCTGCTCAGCGGTGAACGGATCCGCAGCCTCGAGGGCCGCTGGAGCATCACCCCCAACGGCAGCGGCATCACCCTGCAGCATCAGATCCAGATCGATCCCGAACTGCCCGCCGTGCTGCGGCCGCTTTATTTCGAGCTCAGCGAAGCCAACCTGCTGCAATCGATGCGCGTGCTGCGCCAGTTGATGCTGCAACGCTGAACGGCACCACCCCAGCGCGCAGCACCCGGTAGTGCACGCCGCGCCACTCCACCCGGCGCGCCAACAGGGCCCAGAGCGTGGCCAACCCGTACACCAGCTGGGCCAACGGCAACCAGCGCAGCCACAGCCGCAAGGGCAGCCGCTGATCCGGCTCAATCGCCGCGGCCACCGCCCCTTGAATCCCGCGCAGGATCAGGCCACAGCCCAGCTCATACAGCAGCAGCCCGAGCGCCAGCAGCGCCGCCGCACCGGCCTGCCCCTGCACCAGGCACACCGCCAGCAACCCCAACACCCCCAGCAGCACCAGGCTGGTGCCCAACCCATGCAGGGCCACCAGCGGCCAGGCGGGATGGTGCAGCCGCGCCGTGAGCAGCTGGCGGCCGATCCAGCGGATCAGCGGCACCAGAGCGAGGCTGTCGTCGCGATCGATCGCCAAAAGAGCCGGTTCAAAGCGAAAGCCCATCCCCATCCGCCGCAGCGGCGTGGTGAGGGCGGTGTCTTCGCAGAGGCTGGTCTGCAGCCGTTGGCGCCAGCCACTGGCCTCCACCAGCTCACGCCGCACCGCCAGGCTGCCCCCCCAGGGAATGGCCAGCAGCGTCATCAACACCAGGGCGCCGGCATTCCAGATGGCGCGCACCATCCCCGGCCCGCTGCGCCGCTCCGGCAGATACCAGCGGTTGCCACCGGCGGCCCCCACCCCCGGGCGGCCGCAGGCGCTGGCCAAGCTGTGCAGCCAGTGGGGCCCCACCACGGCATCGGCATCCACCAGCGCCACCAGCTGCGTGGCGGCGTCCAATGCCCCGAGCGCCTGGTGCAAGGCCGCACTCTTGCGGGAGCCCGCCGGCTGCGGCGCCAGGGCGAGCACCCGCGCCCCGCACCAGCTGGCCTGCCCCGCCGCTTCCCACTGGGCCAGGGCGGTGTGCACCGCCCCCCAGGCGGGATCCTGGCGCGAATCCACCACCACCACCAGCCGCCAGGGGCCGCCGTAGCGCTGGGCCGCCAGGGCCGCCAGGCAGCCGGGCAGGCTGGGGTCGACCCCCCGCAGGCACAGCAGCACCTCCGCAGCAGGGCATGGGGCTGTGGGCGCCTGGGCCACGCTCCGGCGCCGCACCAGCCGGGCAAAGCAAACGCTCAACAGCGCCTGCAATAGCAGCATGGCGGCCAGCAACGCCAGCGCCAGCTCAACCAAGGGCGAGGCTCCCCAGGAAGGTGCGGGCATAGGGGCCGATCAGCGCCTCAAATGGCGGGCACACCACCCCGACGGCCGCCAGGGCCGCCACGGTGCGGGCACTGGCGGGGCGGGCCCGCACACCGGCCTGGTTGAGCTCGGGGTAGGTGAGCTGCTCCTCCCCCCAGCGCCGCTGGAACAAACCCCGGATCGGATACAGCGGATTGGCGGGTTGGCGCTCCAGGGCCTCCAGCCAACGGGCCATCGACACCAGCTCCAGCGGCGCCCCGCGGGCCATCAAGCCCCCCAGCAGATCCCCCAGCAGCAGGGGCTGGGGATGGTGCAGATGGAAGCAACGGCCCGCCTCAGCCGGCTGCCAGGCCAGGGCCGTCACCGCATCGGCCACGTAATCCACCGGCACCAGATCCAGCTCCCAGGCGATCTCCGGCGCCAGCCCCAGCTCCAGGCAGCCCCGCAGCAGGCGGTGCAGCAGATCGTCGTGGTGCCAGAGGCCGCTCTGGGAGTGGCCGCCGATCAGGGGCGGCCGGTACACCCGCACCGGCAACCCCGCCGCCGCCGCCGCCCACACCAACCGCTCGCTCACCCACTTGGTTTGCGAGTAGCCGATGTGAATGCCCTGCCACTCCGCCAGGTCGTCGTCTTCGCTGAGGAGCTGGTCGCGGTAGGCACTGGCCTCATAGACAGCCACGCTCGAGATCAATTCCACCGGCAGGGGCCGCGCCAGCGCCGCCAGCTCCAGCACGGTGCGGGTGCCCCCCACGTTGGCCGCCGCCAGCTGGCCGTAGGGGGCCAACTGGCTGAGCTGGGCGCCGTTGTGCAGGATGCCGCCGATGCGGCCGGCCAGATCCGCAAAGGCCTTGGGTTCAAGGCCAAAGCGCGGCAGAGCCAGATCACCCGGAAGCGCTTCGATGCGCTCCCCCCAGGCCGCCTGCCACAGGCCATAGCGCTCCAGGTTGTGGCGCAAACGCGCGGCCCCCTGCTCACCATCCGCCGCCCGCACCAGCACCACGGGCCGCAACGCCGGCCAGCGGTGAAGTTGCCCCGCCAGCAGATAGGCCCCCAGGAAGCCGGAGCCCCCCGTGAGCAGGATCGCCTCCCCGGGCGGCGACGCCGCCGGCCCCGGCGGCAGGCTCCACCCCGGCGGCAACTGTGCCTCCTGGGCCAGATCCAGGGGAGCCTCACCGCTGCGGCCATCACCACGCTCCAAGCCACGCAGCACCAGGGCCGCCAGGGTGTCGAGGCTGGGGTCGCCGGCAAGGGAATCGAGCTCCAGCTTCACCCCCAGATCGCTGTGGATAGAAGCGGCCAACTCCACCGCCATCAGCGAATCCAACCCGATCTGGAAGAGCGAATCCCCCGGATCGATGGCGCTGGCATCCGCCAGCCCCATCACCGCCGCCAACCGGTGCTGCAACAACGCCACCAGGGCCGCCTGCCGCTCCGGCGCCGGCAAGCCGCAGATCCGCTGCCGCTCCGGCTGGCCGGCGCCAGGGCCGGAGCCGGGGCCGCTCGGGAGCGCTTCCACCAGGCTGCGCATCGCCGCCGCCTGGCGAGGCGGGGCCTGGCGGGCCAGCAGCGGCCAGTCGTTGTCCACCACCGCCAGCACACCGCCGCGGCCCCGGCGCAAGGCCACCCCCAGGGCTTCCAGGGCGGCCGGCGGCGGCAGCGGGCGCACCCCGCGGGCGGCGAGCCGGCGGCCCTGGCCGGCGGCCATCCCCGCACCGGCCCAAGGGCCCCATTGCAGGGCCAGGGTGATGGCCCCGGTGCCGCCAAACCCACCACCAGCGCCGCAGGCCCCATCCAACGCCCCATTGGCGGCGCCATAGCTGCTCTGGCCCGGCGACCCCAGCAACGCCGCCATGGAAGAGAAGGCGATCGCGAAGTCGAGCGGGGCCCCAACGGCAGCCACGGCCCGCTCCAGCTGCCACCAGCCGCTGGCCTTGGGGGCCAGCACCGCCTGCAGCCGATCGGGGGTCTGGCCGCCGATCAGGCCGTCATCGAGCACGCCGGCCGCATGCAACACCCCCCGCAGGGGGTAGCCGGCCGGCAGGGCTCCAAGGGCCGCCACCAACGGCGCCACCGCATCCACGCCATCGCCGGCGGTCCCCAAGGCCACCGGCAACAGCCGGCAGGCCACCCCCTGCTCCGCCAGCCGATCCAACAGCGCCTGCGCCTCGGCAGGGGGCTGGGCCGCCGAACGGCACACCAACAGCAGCGAACGGGCCCCCCGCTGGGCCAGCCAGGTCAACAGCTGCTGGCCCAGGGCCCCGAGGGCACCACTCACCAGATAGGTGCCATCAGGCCGAACCCGCAGTGCTGCAGGCTGCTCGCCGCGGCTGATCACCAACTTGCCCACGTGGCGGGCCTGGGCCATCAGGCGGAAGGCTTCCACGCAACGCTGCTCCGCAAACACCTGCAGCGGCAGCGGCGCCAGGCACCCCTGCTGCAGATCCACCAGCACCTGCTCCAGCAGATGGCGGATCAACGCCGGCTGGGCCGCCGCCACCTCCAACAGATCAAAGGGCAGGTAACGGGCATCGGGGCGCCGCTCGGCCGCCTGCTGACGGCTCCAGATCTCGATCTTGCCCAGTTCCACAAAGCGGCCGCCCTGGGCCAGGGCCTGGAAACTGGCCTCCACCCAGGGCCCCTTGAGGCTGTTGAGCACCACATCCACGCCGCGGCCGCCGGTGGCCGCCAACACCTCCTGGGCAAAGGCGGTGCTGCGGGAATCGAACACCGCCTCCACCCCCTGCTCCAACAGGGCCGCCTGCTTGGCCGCACTGGCGGTGGCCAGGATGCGCGCCCCGCAGCGGCGGGCCACCTGAAGCGCCGCCTGGCCCACCCCGCCAGCGGCGGCGTGGATCAGCACCGTCTCCCCCGCTTGCAACTGGGCCAGCGTTTCCAGCCCATACACCGCCGTGAGAAAGGCCGTGCTCAGGCTGGCCCCCTGCTCCGGGCTGAGCGAGGCCGGCAAGGGCAGGCACAGCTCCGCGCGACACACCACGTGGCTGGCGAGGCTGCCCACCGCCAACGCCGCCAGCACCCGCTGGCCCACGAGCGCCTCCGGCACCTCCGGGCCCACCGCCACCACCCGGCCCACCGCCTCGCCACCGAAGGGCAGGCTGGCCCCCTCAGGGGCACCCAGCTCCGCGGCGCTGGCGGCCAGCAGCCCCAGGGCATTGAGCACATCACGGAAATTCAGCCCCGTGGCCTCCACGGCGATCTCCAACTCACCGGCCTGCAGCACTGGAGCGGGTTGGGGCTGCTGGGCCAGCGCCTCCAGGCTGCCGGGGTGGGTGCTCAGCCAGCGGTGGCGCTCCGGCCCCAGGGGCTGCAGGCGCAGCACCCACAGCCGCTGATCCCGCCAAGCCAGGGCCGCTTCCGCCTCAGCGGCGGCCCAGATCAGCGGCCAATCCTGGGGCCCCGGCTGCAGCACCGGATCACGGGGCAGGGTGAGCCGGGTCCACGCCAGCTGCGGCTGTTCCAGGGCCGCCGTGCGCACCCAGGCATCGAGGGCACCGGCCAAGGCCTGCACCTCCGGTGAGGCCCCATCGCTCTCCAACACCAACCACACCGGCCGGGGCGTGGCCTCCCTGGCCAAGGCCTGGGCCCGCACCAACAGCGCGCTGCACAGATCCGTGCCGGCCTCCACGGCAGCGTGCACATCGGGCCACAACACCACCGGTGTGACCCCCTCAGGCGGCGCTGCCCCCCAGGCCATGGCCTGCACCCCCTCGCGCATCCAGGCCCGCAGGCCCGAGGCCTGGCCCTCGGAAGCGCCCACCAGGGCACAGCCCGCCGGCCGCGCACCCTCCAAGGCAACAACGCTGGCATCCAGGGGCTGCCACTGGCTCTGATGCAGCCACTGCTCCGGCCCCGCCGCCGTCTGGCACGGCTCAGGCTGCGGGAACAACCACTCCAGGGCCTGCCGGGGCAGGCGGCGCAGCCGGAACCCCGTGATCCAGCCCAGGGTCTGCCCCCCCTGATGCAGCACCAGATCGGCCTGCACAAAGGCCAGCTCTGCACTGGGTTGCAGGCGCACCTCGCAGCTGAACTGATCCGGCAGGGGCCAGCGGCTGAGCTGGAGCTGCTCCAGCCCCACCGGCAACAACAGCTGGCCCCGCTGCGCCTGCGGATCGAGGGCCGCCGCCACCGCCTGAAAACAGCTATCCAGCAAACCGCGGTCGTGGCCACCGGCCCGGCGGCTCAGCTCCGCCCAGGCCCGATCCGGCTGCCGCCAGAGCCGGCTCAGCTGCCGAAATGGCGGGCCGTACTGCAGGCCACGGGCAGCCAAGCCGCCATAGAACGCCTCCAGATCCACCGGCTCCGCCTCGGGCGGCACGGCCTCCGGCCGCCACGGGGGTGCGGCGGCCTCGGCCTGGGCCAACACCTGGCCATGGGCCAACCAGCCGCCATCGGCATCGCTGCCCTGGCGGCTGTGGAACTGCAGGCAACGGGCCTGCGGATCCCACACCACCTGCAACCGGGCCGGCTCGGGCCGCAGCTTGAGCGGCTGATCCAGCCTTAGGCCCGCCAGGTGCAGGGGCCGCTGGGCCTGCACCAGCACCGCCAGGGCCTGCTCCAAGAAGCCAGCGGCGGGGAACACCACCTGGCCGCGGATGGCATGGTGCGCCAGATCCGCCGGCTGGGATGCACGCAGCAGCAGCTCATAGCGCTGCTCCGGCCCCGGCAAATCCAGCCGTTGCAGCCCGGTGGCCGGCGCTGGCGCCAATGGCCCAGCGGAACCGGTGGTGAGGCCCAGGTGATCCAGCCACAGGCTGGCGGGCCCTGGGGCCTGCCCCTTCGCGCTCCACCAATAGCGCTGCCGCTGGAAGGGATAGCCGGGCAACGGCACCCGCCGCGGTTGAAAGGGCCGGTGAAACGCAGCCCAATCCACCCGATGGCCACGGCTATGCAGCTGGGCCAGGCTGGTGAGGATCACCTGCCAATCGGGCTGACCCGGCACCAGGCTGGGCAACGCCAGCAGTTCGTGGTCCGCCAGCAGCGGGCGGGCCATGCCAATCAGGGTGGGCCGGGCCCCCAGCTCCAGCAGCGTGCCCACGGCGTGGTCGGCGAGCGTGGCCACGGCATCGGCAAAGCGCACCGGGCGCAGCACCTGATCACACCAGTAGTCGGCCGATGCGATCTCCGCCCCAGCCAAGCCGCCGCTCACGGTGCTCACCAAGGCCCGCCGCGGCGGGCGGAAGCGCAGCTGGCGCAGCTCCTGCTCAAAGGCCGCCAGCATCGGCTCCATGGCGGGGGAGTGGAACGCGTGCGAGACGGCCAGCGGCTGACAGGCCAGGCCCAACCCCTCCAAGCGCCGCACAAAGGGCTCCATGGCGGTTCGAGCACCCGAGATCACCGTGTTGGTGGGCCCATTGAGGGCCGCCAGGGTCAACCCGGGCGCCTCCAGCAACAGCGGCTGCAGCTGCTGTTCCGACGCCAGCACCGCCACCATGGCCCCCTCCGGCGGCAGGTGCTGCATCAACCGCCCCCGCGCACTGATCAAACGGCAGGCATCCTCCAGATCCAGCACGCCTGCCACGTGGGCAGCGATGACCTCACCCACGCTGTGGCCCAGCAGCAGATCAGGCTCCAGGCCCCAACTCAGCCACAGCTCCGCCAACGCCACACCCACCGCAAACAACAGCGGTTGGGTGGTGCCGGTTTGGTTGAGGGCCATGGCCAGGGCCTCCTCCTCACCGCTGGGGGGCTCCAGCAGCTGCAGCAAGGGCCGCGGCAGCTGGGGATCCAGCAGCACCGCCAGCCGCTCCAACGTGGAACGGAAACCGGGATGGTGCTCCAACAGCCCACGGGCCATCCCCAGGGCCTGGCTGCCCTGACCGGTGAACAGCCAGGCCAGCTTGCGGCGATGCCGCTGGCGCTGGCCCTGGATCAACCCCGCCGCCCGTTCCCCCTGGGCTAGGGCCTGCAGCTGCCCCTGCAGCGCGCTCGGGCTGGCGGCCAGGCACACCGCCCGATGCCGGAAATGGCTGCGGTGCCGATTGGCCGTGGCCGCCAGGTTGGCCAGCTGCCCCTGGGGACCCCGCTGCAGCAGCTCGAGATAAGCCGCAGCCAACGCTTGCAACGCCTGCGGCGATTGGGCCGAGAGGCACACCGGCTGCAGGGGCAGCTGCCGGCCAAAGCGCGGCGGCGGCGGTGCCTGGGGCGCCTCCGCCAGCACCACATGGGCATTGGTGCCGCCGAAACCAAAGGAGCTCACCCCCACCACCGCCGCCTCGCCCGGCTGCGGGAAGGGCTCCAGTTGGGTCTGCACCTGCAGCTTCAGGCCTGCGAAATCGATGGATGGGTTGGGGGTCTCAAAGTGGAGGCTGGGGGGCAGCTGGCGGTGGTGCACCGCCAGGGCCGCCTTGATCAAACCAGTGATGCCGGCGGCGGTTTCGGAATGGCCCAGGTTGGTTTTCACCGAACCCACCCGGCAGGGGCGGCCCTCCTCCCGACCCTCCCCGAGCACGGTGCCCAGGGCGCGCAGCTCGAGCGGATCCCCCTGGCGGGTGCCGGTGCCATGGGCCTCCACGTATTGGGTGGCGGCCGGATCGATGCCAGCGCGGGCAAAGGCCTCGCGCACGCAGGCGATCTGTGCCCGGGCGTTGGGGGCCACCAAGCCGTTGCTGCGGCCATCGGAATTCACCGCCGTGCCATGGATCAGCGCATAGATGGCATCCCCATCGGCCTGGGCTTGGCGCAGGGGCTTGAGCAACACCACCCCCGCCCCTTCCGAGCGCACATAGCCATCCGCCGCCGCATCAAAGCTCTTGCAACGGCCATCGGGGGCCAACAGACCCGCCTTGCAGAAGCTCATCTGGATACCCGGATGAATCAGCGCCTGCACCCCCCCCGCCAGCGCCGCCTGGGATTCCCCCCGCCAGAGGCTCTCGCAGGCCAGATGCACCGCCACCAGCGATGACGAACAGGCCGTGTCCACCGTGAAGCTGGGGCCCTTCAGGTCAAAGAAATAGGAGAGCCGATTGGCCGCGATGCAACCGGTGTTGCCCGGCAACACAAACGGCTCGTTATCCGGGGTGGCGTAATGCTCCTGCGAGGCCCACAGCAGGGAGCTGTAATCGGCGCTGGAGATGCCAATGAACACACCCACCGGCTGGCCCCGCAGCCGCTCCGGTGGCACGCCGCCATCTTCAAAGGCGCGCCAGGCCACCTCCAGCAGCATCCGCTGCTGGGGATCCATGCACACCGCCTCCCGGGGCGAGATGCCAAAGAAAGCGGCATCAAAGTGGTCGATGCCCTCCACAAAGCCACCCCGGCGCACGTGCTGCGTGAGGGGGTGCTGCGGATCGGGGTGGTAGTGCTGCGCGAGGCTCCAACGCTCCGGCGGCACCTCGGTGATCGCATCGCGGCCCTCCCGCAGCAGCTCCCAGAAATCGGCTGGGCTGTGCACGCCACCGGGAAGGCGGCAGCCGATCCCCACGATGGCAATCGGCTCATGGCCAACGGCTGCGGCCTCCGGGGCACTCATCCGGCCAACTGATCCACAAGCTGCGGCGGCTGCACCGGCAAACGCCAGCGCCGGTAGCGCTCCCGCAGCCGCTGGTAGTGCTGGGGTTCCCGCAGCCAGCACGCCACACGCTCGTGGAGGTGTTGGGGTTGGCTGATCGACACCGCCAGCCCGCGGGCCTGGAAATAACGCAGCGCCAACGTTTCCTGGGGCATCGTTGACCCCATCTGGTTAAAGATCAGGGGGCACCCCATCATCAACGCCTCCGTGGCCGTGCGGGCCCCCGGCCGCGCCACCAGGGCCCAGGCCTGGCGGTAGAGCTGCGCCATCGCATCGGGCCCCTGAAACCCCAACGCCCGCACGTGCAGCTGGGGAAACCGCCGCCCCCAGGCCTCCAGCTCCGCCTGAACCGCACCCCGGCGGCCACACAGCGCCACCACCGCCAACTGATCGGCTAGGGGGAGCAGCTGCTCCAGCAAGGCCACGTGGTTGTTGGCCCCATTCGCCCCGGCCCCCAACACCAGCAGGGGGCGGCCCTGGTGCTCAGCTCCGGCTGGGGGGGAGTGATGAAAAGCCGGGTACAACAGCGGCCCCAAACAACGCACCCGTGCGGCGGGGAAACGGCGCATCAGCGCCCGGGGGCGCACCACCTCGGCCGACACCTCGGGGGTCAGGGTCCAATGCAGATCCGCCGCCGCACAAATCCAATTGCGGCTGAACCCAAAACCACCCTCCAACTCGGTGTTGCAGGTGATGCAACGCAACTGCGCCCCCAGCACCCGCTTGGCCAGATCGAAATGGCCACGATTGATGTGGGGGTGCGTGGAGATGAGCACATCCGGCCGAAAGCGCCTCAGCAATCGGATCACGTAAGTGCGGCCAAACAGCAACGTGCCGGGCTTCACCAGATCCTCAAATTCCACCAGGCGCCAATAGATCTGATGCAGCCAGGGCTGGTGGCGCTGAATCCAGTTGTAGAGGGCAACCCCGCCGCGGGTCACCGGGCTGGCGTTCTCCAGCACCTGCTCCACCAGCACCGCATCACCCGGCCGCAGCTGCACCCACCAATCCCGCAGGGCATAGGCGGCGGCGTCGTGGGCCGTACCCCCGCTGGAGGTGAAGATCAGCACCCGCATCGGTTCAGCCTCTCATCAAGCCGCGGCGCTGACTCAGCAGCGCCAACAGCAACACCCACCCCAACGCCCCCAAGCCCACCGCCAACGGCCGCCCAGGCCCCTGCCCCAAGCTCGCCACCAACCAGTGGGGCCACTGGGGCCAGGCCAAGGCCGGCCGCAGCAGCCCATCCACCAGCGGTGCACTGCCAGCAAAGGCCAGCAGACGGGCCCCCCACTCCAGCCGGTAGCGCTGGGCTAAGAGCCCCGGCAGCTGCTCCGGGGGCGTCAGCTGTTGCCAACGGCTCTGCAACGCCGACAGCACCAGCGGCAGCATCAGGCTGAACACCAACAGGCCCCCGCCCCACACCAGCAGCCAGCCCTCAAACAGCTGCAGGCCGGCCCCCATCAGCATCAGGCTCTGAACGATCAGCCCCACCGCCAACACCGCCGTGGGCCGCCGCCAGCCCCAACGCCGCCACAGCTGATAGCCGAGCAGGTAGCCGCTGGCCCCCAGCACCAACGCCAACCCCAGGCGCGACCGACCCGGCCCCGCGATCATCCAGGCCGGAAACAACACCTCCGTGGCCGCATACACCAGGGCCATGGCGGCTCCCACCAGCGCCACCGGCCGGGCCGCCTGCGAGCGCAGCAGCCGCCGCAGCCGCCAGGGCTGGGGTTCCGGCACCGCCAGGGGCAGCCGCTGATCCAGCTGCGGCGTCCAGGCCCGCAGCACACACAACAGCGCCACCCCAAACGACAACCCATCCAGCAACAACACCCCTTGGAGGCCGGTGCTGGCCACCAGCCAGCTGCCCGCAAACGGCGCCGCGCTCAGCACCAGGCCATCGGTGCTGGCAAACAGGCCATTGGCCCGGGCCAACGCAGCCGGCTCCGGCAGCAACACCGGAATCAAGCTGGCAACACTCAGCACCAAGGCCGCCTCCGCCATGGCGGCCACCGCCAACAGCGGCAACACCGCCAGCAGCTGGGTGTGCCCCCCGAGCAACAGCAGCGCCGCCAGGGTGAGCGTGCACAGGGCCCCGATGCCATTGGCCACCAACAGCACCCGCCGCCGCGGCCACTGGCCCAGCCGCCGCCCCAACAGCGGCAGCACCAGCAGCTTCGAGA
>Ga0194123_10006489_pt1 | contig 12054 bp, 8 predicted proteins | sample TA2MahsurfametaG_5_FD_155479 | JGI IMG/M metagenome (GOLD analysis project Ga0194123, IMG submission 155479) | Freshwater microbial communities from Lake Tanganyika, Tanzania - TA2015023 Mahale A surface | ecosystem: Environmental > Aquatic > Freshwater > Lake | place: Tanzania: Lake Tanganyika... | reverse complement strand
CGCCACGGCCTTCCAAGCCGCCGGCGTCGCCATTCCCCCAACCGTTCAGAGGCTAAAGCCCCACTTATGAGCGATGCCTGAAACCGTGGCGCATGGTGCCACGCCTGTTTTGTGTTGACGTAAACCCCTGCGGCGCAAGGACTTCATTTTTCAAACTGTAGAAGACGGGCCATGAAGATTTGAGAGAGATACGAACCAGTCCTCCCTTTCGCCCATTGATCGGTCTGCATTCTTTTCACGAGGAGAAGCTCATGATCCGGAGCCCGTTTGCGCGGCTCGCCATGGCCGTTCTGCTGGTGGCCGCTGGTGCTGCCGCCGCGTCTGCCGGCACGTTCGTCCAGCCGAACCAGTTCGGCACCCTCACGAGTGGCACCCCTCCCAACAGCATCGCTTGGTCGGCGGTGGCCACGGGCACGGCCCTGCCGGTCGTGACCAGCGCGACCAACCCCCTGAACGGGCAGCCGGGGGCGTTGGTGTACTTCGACTACGTGACCGGTCAGATCCAGTTCGATCCCAAAGGCCTGAACGTGACGAGTTTCATCCTCACCTACACGACGGCGACGGCGAACAACGTCATCACGAACACCTTCCCCGGGCCGTTTCAGTACACCACGGGAACGGGACTGTCGTCGTACTCGGGCATCGGCGGGCCGGAGCGGACCTTTCCCGCGAAAAGTCCCTTGACGACCGGCCTGGAGCCGACGACCTATCCGGCTCGTGTCGGCCTGACGGTCGGACCGCCGCTGTCACCCTTGCTGAACACCGGCACCAATCCGGATTCGGCGTCGACCGACGGCTCCTCCTGGAACCTCGCGTGGGCCTTTCCTCCCGATCTCGTGACATCGGGCAGCGCGTCGTCGTTCGTGCAGTCGAACTTTCGGACCTTCACCCAAAGTGGCAACGCCAACGCCAACAAGCTCGGCTACGGCAGCGAGAAGTCGGTGTTCCAGTACACCATTCTCGGCGTGTCGAACACCCAACTCGGGGCGGTCGTTGCGGTGCCGGAACCCAGCACGCTGGTGGCCGCCGGCACCAGTGCGGTGATCGCGGGCGTCCTGCGGTGGCGTCGCCGGCGGTCGGCCGAATAGTCCACGGCACCAAGATGACGGGCATCGGTGGCGATGGACCGCGGGTCGCCACCGATGCCCTCGTCTCCGCACCGACGGTCGTGGGTGACGTGAACGTCACTGCGGTCCACCGACGCGGCTCTCTGCTGGCGTCCTGCTCGTGCCGACCGGCCTGTGAGGCCTGGAGCACTCGAGCGCGGCATGCATCGTGGATGCTGCCGCAGGTGGGCGGTACGATGAATGGACCGGTGAGTTGCCGGCCGCCGTCGGAGTGCCGGGATGTCAGGGCCGAAGCCGTCGATTCGTGACCCCGCGTCCTCGTCGGACCAGGGGATCGTGTTGCCGGTCGACCTCGTCGGCCGGCTGGCGGCGTTTCGGAGACGCGTGCGCCGGCGCAAGTTCTTCGAAGCGGCCTGTGCGGGGATCGCGGGACTGACGACGGCCTTTCTCGCGGTCTTTCTCTTCGATCGGCTCTGGGAGACTCCGGCCGTCGTGCGGTCGGCCCTGTGCGCCGCCGCTGCCACCGCCTGCCTGGCGGTGCCCCACGCGATCCGCCGCTGGGGGGCGGGCTTGTCGTCGCTGGAGCAGGTCGCTCGGCTGATCGGACGGCGGTTTCCGGCGGTTGGTGACGAACTGGTCGGGATCATCGAGCTCGTCCACGGCGGCACCGCCGTCCAGTCACGGTCGCGAGCGCTCTGCGAGGCGGCGGTGGCCCAGGTGGCGGAGCGTTCCCGAGCGGTCGACTTTCGAGGAGCCATGCCCCCCTCCCATCCCGTCCGCTGGGCCATGGCCGCCGGTCTGCCGGTCGTCGTGGCGGCAACGCTTGCGTTTCTGGTGCCGGACGCCGCGGCCAATGCCTGGCGCCGGCTCCTGCTGCCGCTGGCTGCCGTGGAGCGGTTCACCTTTGCGAAGGTGCAGGATCTGCCCTCCCGGATCGTCGTGCCGCACGGTGAGCCGGCGACCGTGGAGGTGAGGCTGCGTGACGAATCTCGGTGGCGACCGCGAGAGGGGCGGCTCACGGTCGGTCCCCAGAAGCCGGCCGCGGCTCGGCTCGCCGGGGAGCGATACGCCTTCGAGATCCCGCCGCAGGTCGCCGACCAGCGGCTGACGCTCGCCGTCGGCGACGTGCGGCAACGGGCGATGCTCGCGGCGGTGCATCGGCCCGAACTTTCGGGCCTCGAAGCGGAGGTGACGCTGCCCGAGTATCTCGAGCGTCCGGGAACGAAGCGGCAGGACCTGCGTGGCGGCGTGCTCGCGCCGGTCACCGGCAGTCGCGTGGTGGTCGTGGCGACCGCCAACCGGGATCTGGCGGGCGGCTCGGTCGACGGCGCCGCGGTGCCGACCGACGGCCGCACGATCCGCACGGCACCCATGGTCGTCGCCGACGAGGCGCGCACGGTGATTTCGTGGCGGGATGCCGACGGCCTCGAGGCCGCGGAACCGCTGGAGCTTGCGATCACTCCCCGCGCCGACGCAGCGCCGACCGTGGCGATGCTCAACGTGCCGCCGATTCGCGGGATGCTGCTGGAGACCGACACGCTGAAGTTCCGGGTCGCGGCCCGTGACGACTTCGGCATCCGGCGGGTGGGACTGGCCTGGGAAGGCCTGGACGATCCGCAGGCGTCGGCGGGAGCGACCGGCGATGCCGCGGCCCGTGAGCGGGGGGAGCGGATCCTGCAGGCGGGCGGTGGCGAGACCGAGACGCTGGACGCCGCGGCGACGTTCTGTCCCGAGTCGCTCGGCATCCGGCCGCAGCCCATCGTGATCCGCGCCTTCGTCGAGGACTACCTGCCCGGCCGTGCCCGGGTGGTGTCGTCGCCCCTGGTGCTGTACGTGGTCGATCGGGCCGAGCATGCGCTCGTGCTCAACACCCGGCTGCAGCAGTTCCGGCAGCAGGCCAGCGAAGTCCGCGATCGCGAGATGGGCCTGCTGGCGAGCAACCGCGAGCTGCGGAAGTTGCCCGCCGAGGCACTCGGTTCGCCGGAGGCGCGTGCCCGGCTGGAGGCGCAGGCCGCCGCCGAGGAGGCCAATGCCCGCCGGCTCGAGCGGCTCGTCGACGAAGGGGCGGAACTCGTGCGGGAGGCTCTCAAGAACCCCGAGTTCGAAGCCGCCACGCTCGAGCAACTCGCCGCGGACATCCAGACCCTCGCCGACATCTCCGAGAATCGGATGCCCGGCGTGGCCGACCTGCTCGGGCAGGCGGCCACGTCCCGCAGCGGTTCCGGCACGTCGTCGCCGGGCGATCCGGCCGCCGCGCAGCCTGCGGATGGCTCGACCGCATCGCCCCCCGGCGAGCACGCGGAGCCCGGGGAGCTGGCTGATGGTGGGCAGCGGCCCCGCGGGGAGGCGCCGCAGGTGGGCGAACAGAGGCCGCAGCCCGATGGCCCGCGGCCCGGCGACGGTGAAGACGCCCCGACGCGGCAGCCGTCGATCCCGCAGGTCGTCGACGCCGAGTCCTCGCAGCAGCCGCGGGCGGCCGCGCCCCCGGCGTCGTCCGATCCGGCCGCCGGCCGCCTCGGCCTGCCGACGACCCAAGCCGGCTCGGCTCCGGCGACAAAACCGGCTCCCGGTGCAGACCGCCCCGCCGCGGAGCTGCTCGACGACGCGATCGCGAAGCAGGAGGAACTGCTCGCCGAGTTCGCGAAGGTGGCCGATGAACTCGCCGCGCTGATGGCGCGGCTCGAGGGCAGCACGTTCGTCAAGCGGCTCAAGCTCGCCGCGCGGCAACAGGGGGCGATCGGCAGCCGGATCGCGGCTCTTGCGGCCGAGGCGTTCGGTGCCGCGGAGCGCCAGCCGGAGCCCGTCAAGCAGGCGCTCGGGGACGTCCGCGAGCAGTCGCTCCGGGAGACCGAGCGGATGTCGGCGCTGATGGACGATCTGCAGGCCTATTTCGATCGCCGCCAACTCCCCGCGTTCCGCACGGTCCTCGAGGAGATGAAGGATCTCGACACGCTCGGCAGCCTGCGCCAGTTCTCCGACGACGTGCTGCGCGAGGCGGGCATGTCGATCGCTCAGGCCGAGTTCTGGTCCGACACGTTCGATCGCCTGGCCGACGACCTGGTGCCCCCGCCATGCGCCGGCGGGGGCGAGGGGAGCGGGTCTCCGCGGGAGAGCGTGCCCGCGGAGGTGGTGCTCGAGGCGATGAAGATCCTCGACGACGAGGTCAATCTCCGCGAGGAGACCCGGGTAGCCCAGCAGGCGCGGAGCGCCCTGGACACGGAGGAGTTCGCCGAGCAGGCCCGCAGGCTCGCCGAACGGCAGGATGCGATCGCCGAGCGCCTGGTCGATCTCGCCGATCGGCTGCTCGAGGAGCCCGACGGGGAACGGCGGTTCGGGCCCGAGATCGCGATCTTCGAAAAAGTCGAGGGGGTGATGACCGAGGCAGGGGCCATCCTGGCTGCGCCAGACACCGGGCCGCGGGCGATCGCCGCCGAGACGGAGGCGATCGAACTCCTGCTCGCCGCCCAGGCTGCGGCCGGCGATCCGTCCGGCGGTGGCGGTGGCGGCGGCGGTGCGAAGCCCGGTGGCGGCGGTGGCGGCACCGCCACGAGTGCCGCGCTGGCCCTGGCCGGCCGCGGAAACCGCACCGGTCGCGGGGACGGAGGGGAGAAGGATCAGGCCACCGGCACCACCGGCCGCGTGTTGCCCGATGAGTTTCGCGCCGGACTCGACGCGTATTTCAATCGCTACGAGAAGGAGCGCCGGTGAACGTGTCCGCCGGAGCCGTCGTCGTGATCGCGGCCCTCGTGGCATCGGCGGCCGCCGCGCAGGGGCCGGTGATTCGCTACGGCGATCCCATGCCCCGCGACGTCCGCGAGATGTACGACGCCGGCCTGCGGTATCTGGTGAAGACCCAGGATGAGAGCGGCGGCTGGAGGGACGGTCAGGCTGGCCCGGGCGTCACCGGCATGGCGGTGATGGCCCTGCTCGCCTCCGGCGAGGATCCGAACCACGGACCCTACCGGGGGGCGATTCGCAAGGCCTTGGTGAGCATGATCGCGGCGCAGAACGCGGAGACCGGCTTCCTCGGCTCCGGGCAGGGGCATGACAGCATGTACCAGCACGGGTTCGGCATGCTCGCCCTCGCCGAGGCGTACGGCACCGTCGACGATCGGACGCTCACGTCGCAGGGCTCGGCCGGTGCGCCGGTTCGGCCGATCGGCCAGGCGCTCGAGCTCGCGGTCCGTTGTGCGGTGACCAGCGCCCGGAAGAATCCCGTGGGCGCCTGGCGCTACTCTCCGGATGCGCAGGATGCCGACACGTCGGTGAGCGGCGCGGTGCTGATGGGCCTCCTGGGAGCCCGCAATGCCGGCATCGAAGTTCCCGACGAGACGATCGACAAGGCGATCAAGTACTACGCGTCGATGACCGGTCCCAATGGCCAGCTCGGCTACTCCGGGGGCCCCGGCGGCGGGAGCGACGCGGTCACGAGCATCGGGGTGCTCGTGTTCTCGATCGCCAGGCAGAAGGGTCTGCCCCAATACGTCACGTCGGCGGCGTTTCTGAAGGCCCGATCGCTCGGCCTCGAGCAGGGGGGGATGGAGGGCTACCCGACCTACACGCGGTACTACCGCGCCCAGGCGCTGTTCCAGGCCGACGTCGTCGCCTGGGAGAAGTGGAACGCGGGATTGGTCCGCGAACTGAAGACGATGCAGGCCAAGGACGGCAGTTTCGCGGGCTTCGCCGGACGCGGCGGCGGTTTCGGCGGCACCGTCGACACGTCCTTGGCCCTGCTGTCGCTCGCGGTCAACTACAAGATGCTTCCGGTGTACGAGCGATGACCATGCGCGGTGCGACTCCATCGACGCCGATTGCCGCGGCGGCAGCGTGCCTCCTGGTGCTCACGCCGCCGGGCGCGGCGATCTTCGCCGAGAAGCCCGCGGCGGATGGCGATCCGACCGTGGCCGAGGACGGCGATGATGCCGCGGGCGGTCGCGCGAGTCGGGGGCCTGTCGGCGGCATCCTCGGCATCGGAGTCCGGGCGGTGTTCGATGCGATCGCCCCGGGGGCGCGGCGGACGCCGCAGCCGATTCCGATCGACGAGGGCGAAGACGGCGAGATGCCGAACGATCCGGCGCGGGCCCAGGCCTGGCAGCAGCGGAAGCAGGTCCGGCAGCAGGCCAAGCACATGGAACAGATCTTCCAGCCGCTCCTCCACACCGAGCTCGAGATGATTCGCCAGACGTGCCCGGATCTCACCGGGGAGGCCCGGCGGGAGATCCTGGCCGCGGGGCGGGCGGCGGTGACGAAGACGGCCTTGGAGTTCGCCACGCAGCAGTTGATCGGCGGCCAGCCGCGCCTGGCGGTCGACGCGCGGCGGAGCATCCGGGTGCCGATGGCGACGGCCCTGAAACCGCATGCGTCGGCCGAGCAGTTCGCCGCCTACGGCCGGGAGCAGCAGGCCCGACACGCCCGCCGCGCGCGGGCGGCACGGGTGGCGATCGTGGCCAAGCTCGACCGCCACCTGGACCTCTCGGCGGCCCAGCGTCGGGCCATCGAGGAAGACCTCGAGGGACACTGGGAGGACGCGTGGGTCCGAGAACTCGACGACAACGGGATGGTGATCAACGGCGAGCGGACCGCCCCGGACTATGCGAAGGCCTGCATCGATCCCCACCTGGACGAGCGGCAGCTTTCCGAGTGGCAGCGCTGGCATCGTGCCGCCGGCCAGGCGGTCGGGGGCTTCCATGCCGGCTGGAATCTTGACGGGCAGGGGCTGCACGAACCCGACCGCTGGTGGAGCGGAGAGGAGGAGCGATGATCCGCAGCCTGCAGGCGTGCCTCTGCGCCGGTGTCGTCGCCGGGCTGCCGGCGCTGGCCGACGACGACCGGATCGTGGACCAGCCGGAACCGGCCGTGTCACAGCCCGAGCAGCAGCACCTCATCGACCTCGCCGCCAACTTCGACGCCAACCTGTTCGAGCAGCAGGGAAACGGCTGGGTGCTGCGGGGCGGCGTTCAGTTCGGCAACGGGCTGAACGTCCGCGACCGGGTGCGGGTGATGGCCAACGGCCGGCTGATCATCGCCGGTGCGGACGCGTCCGGCGGCCGGCCGGCGGAATCGCCGACCCGCGCCAGCGTGCGACTGCTGGCCGAGAAGCGGCTGGAGCGGATCGCCGCCGCCTGCGCCCTGACGGAGCTGCAGCGGCGCGACCTCCGCCTGGCCATCGAGTCCGACATCCGGCGCTGCACCGCCGAAATCGAAGCCCTGCGGGGCAAGTATGCGGGAGTGCGGGTCAACCTCAACGACCAGGAGGGGCAGAAGACGTGGCACCAGTTCCAGCAGGACGTGCAGCACTGCCGCCGGATCCTGCGGAACGTGCTCGACGGTGACTCGCTGTTCGCCAGCGTGCTGCCCACCACGCTCGAGGCTGGTCAGTTGGCCGGCATCGAGGAGGAGACGCGGCAGCGGCGGTCGTTTCGCTGGCGGGTGATGGTCGCGGCCACACTCACGCGGATGGACGACATGCTGGGGCTGACGCAGGTCCAGCACGACGTGATCGAGAAGGCGCTGCTCGCCCGCGATCCCGGCCTGCGGGTCGCCGAGCTCAAGCCGGAACAGGACACCACCCACCTCCAGCAGAACCTCGTCTACCTCGTGCTCTCGGAGTGCGAGCCGTCGTCATTGCGCAAGGCGGTGAGCGAGCGGCAGTGGAAGTCGCTGGCGCTGCTGATGAACCAGGGCAAGTCGATGCGGTCCTGGATCGAGCAGCAGGGCATCCTCGACCAGCCTTCAGGACCGCCCCAGCGGTGATCAGGCGGCGGGTGTCGGCAGCAGCTCGGACGCAGGCGGGGTGGCCCGCGGCGCCGGGGTCACTGGCAGTTGGGCAGGGACGGGCTCCGGCTTGGTGGCCGGATCACGAGCCGGCAGTTGCACGGCCGGTGCGTCGGCGCCGAGTTCGGCGAAGTTCTGCGAGATCGCGCCGCGGCTGAACACGCCGGGCCGCGAATGACGGTAGTCGAGATACAGGCTCGCGTCCCGCTGCCGGGCGCGGCGATGGGCGTCGAAGTAGGCCTTGCCGGGCCACGGCCCTTCGGCGAGGAACACGCCGTTGTATTCCAGCAGCGAGCCCTTGCGGTAATGGAGCTGTGAGATCGAGCGGCTGTAGTCGACCAGCGACCGGTAGTAGGAACTCTCGGCCTCGGCCCGCCGCCGCTGGGCGTCGAGCAGTTGGTCGAAGGTGACGGTGTTCGCCTCGTAGGCCGCCTGCACCGCCTCGACCTGCCGCTCGGCGGCGACGCGGCGGTTGAAGTTGGTCTGGGCCAGCGCGAAGTTCGTGTCGACGTTGCGCACCGCCTCGACGAGGGCGTGCGAGGCCTCGAGTTCCTCGTCCTGGAGCCGGACCCGCTCGCGGGCGAGCTGGAGCTGGTGGTGCCGGACGGTGGCGAGCTCGCGCCGGAAGCCGAGCGGCATCAGGAACTGTGCCCCGGCCTGCCACTCCTGGAACTGGCCGCTGAACAGCGTCGAGTAGGCGTCGCTGCCGCGAAGCGGATCGACCGTATTGGTGGCTTCGTAGGGATTGTAGTTCTGGTTGATCAGGTCCTGGCCCATGCCGAGGAACCGCCAGCGACCGACCATGTCGAGCCGGGGGAGGAGCAGGTTCTTGGCGGCGACGAGTTCCAGCTCCCGCTGCTTGATGACCCACTTCTGCTTGCGGAGCTCCGCCGAGCGGGACAGAGCCTCGACGAGCGACTGCTGCCAGTCGAACGAGATCCGCGCGGTCGTCGGCTCGTCGGAGGGGCGGATCAGGCGGCCGTCGCTGGCCGAGATGCCCATCATGTACCGGAGGCGGTTCTCACACCGGTAGACGTCGGTGAGCGCCTGCTCGACCTCGCTGCGGAAGAAGAAGTATTGCTCCCGGGCCTGTGCCTCCTTGTCGGCCTCGCCCCCGCGGGACTGCTCGACGTAGAGGGCGTGGACCTTTCGCCAGGCCTCCAGCGCACTGTCCCGGCCAGCCTTGCGGGCCTCGAGGTTGCGGTAGGCAAAGTACAACTCCCAGTACGACTGCTCGGTGTCGCTGACGAGGTTGCGGACGCCAGCCTCGAAGTCGGCCAGCGAGATGTCGGCATTGATCCGGGCGAGCAGCACACCGCGGAAGTTGGGGCGGCCGTAGAGGTTGTCGAAGAAGTCGGGGCCGGCGATGCGGTTGTAGGTCACGCCGGCGCCCTGGAGGAGCGGCTGGTTGAAGGTGAAGTCGTAGTTGGTGGTCCACGTCGAGGGAACGACGACTTTCTTTCGGGTGGGATCGGTGGGCGTAGGATCGGGGACGCTCTCGCGGATCGGCGAGTTGTTGTTGTCGTAGATCGTGGAGTTGGAGAAACCCCAGGTGGCACCGGTCGCCGTCCGCTTCTGGATGCCCGTGGTCCAGTTGCCCTGATCGCCCTCGAGCCAGCGTGGGAAGATCCGTCCCCCCGAGACGTCGATGTTCTGCGGCCTGTTCTGTCGCTCCCAGGTGAGCGAACTGGAGAGCTGGGCATCGAACAGGGCCAGCGCGCTCTCGACGCCGCGGAAGGGGTCGGTCTCGATGATCGCCGGGTCGTAAACGGTCGGCGTCTGGACGGGACTGGTGAGCAGGGAGACCGGCGGCTCGCCCGTCTGCGGCCGCGGGCCGCCGAAGCTCGCGAACCGGCCGCCGAGGTTGCGGAGGACCTTGCCGTTCTCGAGAGACGTGCGGATCGCCTCCTCGAGCGAGAGTTCCCAGACGTTGTCGAAGTTCGGGTTCGAGAGCGTCAGCGGCTCGACAGTGCCGGCGGCCTCGTCGAGGGGCGGCTGGTCGCTGTCGGGATATTCGAGCTTCTGGATCGACCCGACGTAGTGCGAGAGGTCGCCATCCTCGAAGAAGTAGAACGGTTGCCGGGGCGCACAGCCGCCGGCAACGAGCGTCAGGCTCGTCAGGGCCACCCAGAGTTGTCGGGCGAGTCGCGGCACGGCGGAGCGCCGGCGGGGCCGGCGGTCTCGAGGGCGAAACCAGGCTCAAAACGCCGCCGCTGCGCCAAGGGGGCTCTTCCGCGTGTCCGCGGCATCGTCCCGGCACGTCGCCCCCCGACTTCGTGCCCGCACTCCGTCTGCACCAAGGCGCGGCGGCAGCACGTCTGGTATCGGACCGTCCTGCCCGCAAACTTGGATCGATCGTCAAAGTCGTCGCCAGCCTTGGCAGTCTGGGTGGCCGGGGCAATCCTCGGGTCACGGTCCCGGCCAGCCGGCGGTGGTCGAGGTGTTCACCGCTTCTCCATCCCGCCAGACGAATCGCGCCGCGGCTCCCGGAAACCGCTCCACCACGGCGGGCCCGGCGGCCGGCCCGAGCACGCTCGCGGCGGTGGCCAGGGCGTCGGCGGTGACGCCATCCGGCGCGACCACCGTCACCGCGGCCGGGCCGGAGACGCCGACTCCCGTCCGCGGGTCGACGATGTGGCTGTAGCGGCGGCCGTCGATCTCGACGAACTGGGTGGCGTCCCCGGACGTGGTGACCGCGGCATGCTCGAGGACGAGCACCTCGGGATCTTCGTCTCCCGGGATGCCTCGCACGGCGATTCGCCATCCCTCAGCACCTGGCGGCGGACCCGAGACGACCACGTCGCCGGATGCGTCCACCATGGCCGATTCCACCCCTCGATCGGCGAGCACCTGGAGCACCCTGTCGGCGGCATACCCCATGCCGATCCCACCGGGATCGAGCCGCATGGCGGATCGGGTGAGCCGCACGGAACGCGTTGCCGGATCGAGGACGACCCCCTCGCCCCCGACCGCGGCCCGGGCGGCGGCGAGTTTCTCAGGCCGGGGAAAGCGGCCGGAACGCCGCGCCTGCCGCCAGAGGGTCGTCAGCGGGCCCACGGTGATGTCGAAGGCCCCGTCGGTCAGCCGCCGGACTTCGCCCCCCCGCACGAGCACGTTCCAGAGGTCGTTGCCGACGCGGACGGGCTCGGAGGAGGGGGCCGAGGCCGAGAGTCGGGAGAGTTCGCTTTCCGGGTCGTAGTCCGAGAGGACACGTTCGAGCCGTGCGGCCTCGGCGAAGGCGGCTTCGAGTGCCTGCTCGCCGGCCGAGCGGTCGCGGGCGTGGAGCGTGACCGTCCACGGCACGCCCATCAGCGGACGAGTCTCGGAGAGCCGCACCGTCGTCGCGAGAACGGGCAAGGGCCGCGGGTGGACCGAGCCTCCGCAGCCCGCCCAGGCCAGTGTCACCACGGCAAGACTGCGATACACTCTGCGGATCATGGGTGATGCCTCTGCGAATCCCGCCGTCGCGATCACGTTCGAATGCACGCCCCTGCGGAGCGTGCCCAGGTTTGACGTGCCTCTCGACGCGTCGCCCGTCTACCGGGCCCGCCTCGAGAAGATGCAGCGGGCCGTGGCCGCCCACGGCACCCGCAACGCCTACTACCTTACCGACGGCGGCTGCACGTTTCGGTTCACGAACGACCCGGCCGTGGGTTGGGTGCGGTTTCGCTTCGAGGGCACGGTGCTCACGGACGATGCCGATGCCAGGACCATCGGCGGCGACATCGAGGTGGTGCTCGACCAGGAGACCTGCGACTGGCTGACGCAGCCGGCGGTGGAGTGGCTGAGGCTGGCTGCAAAGCATGCCGTGGAAGTCGAGTTCGACCGCTACATCGCCGCCGGCGACCTCTCCCGGGCCCTCGACCGGCTGGCCCGCGAGCAGGCCGCCAGCGACGCCGCCGGCGGCTACCTCGGCATGAATCTGTGATCAGCGGCTGCCGGGCCATCCCTGGCCCCGGCCGCCTTCGCCATGCGATCATCTCGGGCACGAACTCGGCGAGAGGTTGCCCGTGCCGCGAGAGCCGGCGTTGGCGGCAAGTGCAGGCAGGATGCCGAAAGCGGTGCGTTGGACATGGATGAATGACGGAAGGTGAGAGTCCTTTATGGGGCCGATTGGAGGCAACCAGAAGCCGGAGGCAGCTGCACGAGACCGAGGCTGGCATTGCACAGTGGAGGTCTTTCCCGCGAGGGCGTGTGGGATGGAAGCCCGAGG
>Ga0194123_10006485_pt1 | contig 12058 bp, 6 predicted proteins | sample TA2MahsurfametaG_5_FD_155479 | JGI IMG/M metagenome (GOLD analysis project Ga0194123, IMG submission 155479) | Freshwater microbial communities from Lake Tanganyika, Tanzania - TA2015023 Mahale A surface | ecosystem: Environmental > Aquatic > Freshwater > Lake | place: Tanzania: Lake Tanganyika... | reverse complement strand
TCGGTGAAGCAGATCAGAAATTCACAGTCAGAGCTCTCCGCCACATGCTGATTCGTGAGTACGTACGAGCCATCGAGCACGATCGTGCCCGAACCCGACCACAGCCCACTGGGGCAATCTGCCTCAATGGACACAATCGATTTAATTATCGTGTCGAGTGACACAGTTGTACTCGGATTAAGAGCTGAAGATTTGGTGGTGGACGTTGGTAAGCGTTCACTTAAAGCCTCCCTCGATGCCGTCGTAGACACGGTTGTCCGCGCAGAGAGTTCCGATGTGTCCGAGTCTGAACCAGTTCGAAAAAGAATCCAACCGGTGATGATCGCTACGACAACCACAAGTGACAGGGCAGCAATTCCAGATCCTCTATTGCGCAGGGTCTGACCAGAATCGCGATTTGGCGCACTCGTCTGGGTGGTCCGAGCGGAGGGCTTGGGTGTCGCGCGAGGCTGCCGTGTCTCAGGAAAAGTCGATCTATTTGACGTCGTAGCGAAAGGAAATCGCGGTCGTTCAGATACTTCATTAGTGCTGGTTAGAGGTTCCTTCTTCGGCGGGAGCCGAACTGGACGCTTTCGCCGCCAAGGAGAGCTCGTCATAGGCCTTGAACTAGATTTCGTCGTCTTCAACCCACCAACGACTTCGAAGTTATCTCGTCAGTCGTGAAGAGTTCAGATACGGAAACACAGGAGCCGAAGAGGCGAATCGTGCTTGAAATTCGGTCAGGAGTTAGCACTTCGCTTTCCCTAACAGCCGCCACGCGCACATCATGGGTTTCTTGCTCTTTAAGCGATACGAGGTCACGAGGCCACCAAACATGTGTCTCCATCTGCTGCTTCGGATCGTTGCCGCTAAAGACAGTGGTGACGAGTCCCCCATCTAAGAGTCTTACACCGCTGGGTACTAGACGGTGGAAGTAACTACTTGCATCCAAGTCACCGGTATCACCGATTAGATGAGCCGCGCGATCAGAGAGAATCGTAGAGTACGCGTCTTCAAGTCTCACTTCGCTCGACCGCACAAGAAGACTTTCGTCGTACTTGCCATTAAACACTGACCTCATAAACTGCCATCGAGTACCTCTGGCAGAGTCCGAAATCACTTCAGGCCACGTGGGTACCACCGGACACATCTCTGGTTCGACCAGATTCATGTTGTCCTCATCAAGACCCTTTGAAAATGCCCAGTCAAGCTGGAAAGCCCGAGTCAGGTGGTGGTACTGAGAGGACAGCCACCCTCGACGAATAAATAACAGCCGAAGCCGAGATGCTAATCCATGTCGACCGCGATCTGTAAGTCGAAGAGCTGCCTTTCCAAACTTCATCAAGTTTGGATCGACCCTCGTCACCATCTCGGCATGACGTACCGAATCATGAATCTTGCGGCCTAGTGGATATCGAATGAGACGAGCAAGTACCACTGCACTACCCACCCATTGAATTGCGGCGCGACGCAACGTTCGTTCAGCAAGTGCGCTCTCTAGCAATTCCGTCTCTGCCCAGCGAAGGGTTTCTGCAAGGAGATTCAAGCGGTACTTTTCTCTTAGTACCACGAACGCATAAACCGCGGCCCCGCCAAATACGAGGGAGACGGAAAGTACATATCCCACAATCATTAGACGGAGCTGAACCTGATCGGACAGGCCCCTAATCGGCGATCGATCACTTCCAAAATACGCAGTAATCCCTACCAGACAAAAGACACAAAGGAGCCCGAGCAGGGTCGAGGCAAACTTTTTCCTCAACAGGCTCTTACTCAAACGATTACGAGCATAAGACGTAAGCGCGATCGCAATCGTTCCGGCCATGAGTAACATCCCCACGAGAGCCGTAGTCCGAAGAGGTCGAATGCGGAGAACATAATCTCGAATAGGCGCAAAAAATACCCACTCGAGCGCAACAACAACAGTGCACACAGTTATCGCAGTTATCACACGAGCCTGCCATCGCCCGGTAGTTTTGACCAACAGGCCCGCAATCGAGATACAAACGATTAATGTCGCCGCGAACGACCAGATGAAGTCTCGTGTAAACGGGGTAAGCGGTTCTCCGCTCAACCAATAGCGACGGTCCGTCAACGTACCTGTCACGAAGTACGCGACCCCAAAGCCCAGAAACAGCGCTGCCTTTATCGTCTTTGAGATCACCGCCGCCTCACGTGGAGCGAATTCACCCGGTATGCGCCTGAGGCGATCGACCATTGCTCGGACATTTCGGCCCGCCTTGTCGGCCTCCCGAATGAACTCGACCGCCACGGCAGTCAGGACAGTTGACTGTTCCAAGTTCACTGGCGTTTCAGGCTTCGCAGGTACATCAGAAGCCACGGAAACTGATTTGGCACTCTGGGCGGTCGACAGCACGAACTCCGATGGCGGAGCAAGAAACGACTCGGCAGGAACCTCGAAGTTTCTTTCGCCTTCTGCAGGCCGGATGCCATTGGACCCGTCCGATGCTCCAAGTTCCTGAGCTTCTACGTTCAAGTGGTCACCGGAGGGTGAGACCTCGGATCCGGATTGTGGGTCAGCGACTTCCGGAAGCTCCGCGCTCCACTCATCGAGTACAGTCTCCAGACAGGAACCAAACGTGCTCAAGATTTCAGCGACCTCATCAGCTTTCGGACCTAAAACTCCCTTCTCAACTACCAACCAGTTCTCCTGCCCAACCCGTTCACGATCAGCTGAAGCGATGCCTGAACCGTCCACGAAACTCAACGACTTCTCCACTAGCTGATTCCAGTGACGGGGCTCCAATACGAGTCTTCGGGGTGAGTCGGTCTCGGTCGTAAGTCGAGAAATCATCTCACCAACTTGTTCGGCAGTGACCGCTGCAGCGTCAGTCTCACGTACATCGCTTGCCAGTAGAACTCGAATGTGGCTATTGGACCCGCCTACTGCCTCTTGCAGAATCGATGCGGAAAGATCGTTTAGCTCCCCTTGAGCATCACGGACTAGCAGTTTTGGCAACCTAACCAAGGCCTTGCCAAATTCCAAAATGTATTGTCTCCAAAAACTGCGTGCGTCGGTCTCAATTATTCCGTCTGGTGGACTAGTGGGCTCAAACCGTAACTCATTCGGATAGATGCACCGGACAAAGGAGTCAATTCGTTCCTGTGACCCGGGAAACGGTTCGCAGTCGACAGGTGTCGCCAGGTCGCCATCGCCGTCAACCACACTTGCAATCGGCAAAGGCGGGCACTCGAGAATTAGCGCTCGTGAACTAACAAACCGGAGCCATACCCTGCCGTCGCCGCCTGCCACGAGAGGGAATTCGTCGACGATGCAGGTCCGCATCTCTCTCCAAAGTCCGAAAAGTGTTGCCAACTCAATTTGAAAGTGCGAAATGAGTAAATCTTGCTTTAGGTCGGTTATGGGCTGTGCCATCCCGGCATGCGTCTGGGAGTCTCGAGGTATGACGGCAAGGTTTATCGCAGAACCGTCCACAAAGAGCGAGAGTGAATCAGATACTTTGCCTTCACAGAACAAACCAAGACGTATCTGCCTGACGCCAACGTTTGGTGCGTACGTACTTGAACGCTCTCCTAGCCACGTTGCAATCTCCAAAAGCGCTGTCTGATTTTCGGCGAGGAGCTTTTGGCTCTGAAGGGCAACAACGCGAACACTTCTCAATTCGGGCTGATTTGTTGTCATCCATGCGAACAGCCCATCGACTTTCTTGCCGTCGGTACCAGTGTGTATCTGGGCGATCGGGTCAATCGGGTGAGCATGGTTTTCTTCAGGAATCACAACAGCGAAGCTGCGAAGGCCAGAAAGGCTCTGACCTAGGGTGGAGACCGCTTTTACGGCAGCGACATCTTCGCGGCTGACCACAAAGATCGAAAAACTCAAATCATGATTGATCTGTTGTTTCGTGCTCAAATCTGCCTCACCCGAGGTAACTCGTCACTCTTGCCACTTATCGATGCTTCTCTCAAGAGCACTAACCGCCCGAACAAGATGGTTTGTGCCGTCTGAGGAACTTAGAAGTGTCTGCCACTTCTTGGCGTAGTTGAGCTCATTTCGATCAACTTTCACGAAATCCAAGAATTCCTGCTCCTTATCAAACAGCCACTTCAACTGACTTGAGAAGTGTTGTTTGAGTGCTCCAGCGCGTGCTTCAGGCGTAGCATGCCCGACGAGATTAGGTCGAATCGTCGCGTTAAGTCCCTGCCGCAACTGGCTCTCGCCTCGCGCATTCGATGTCTTGAGGGTTCCACTTCGAATCCACTCTCGAATCAAAGGATTCGGTGCTGAGTATCCGAGGATCGGCTCGTCATTCGAATGCGGTACAGACAATCCATAGTCCCTCAATGCGATATAGGCGTTGAGGGGCGATGAATTGCTCTGTTCACAGACGGCAACGAGCGCCAGTCCGAGCGACTCAAGAACCGAGAACAAATTACCTTCAGTGCGTCCCGAATCGACGTTGTCTGAAGCGCTCGACAACATCGGGAAAGGAAAGTTCGCGGGTTGAAGGTTCGCCTCCCAATGTGCGATCTTGATCGGGCTGCGCCCATCGGTTGGAATCTCTAGCAGGCCAAAAGCATGAGCTGTGAACCAGCCACGAATCATCGCGACAATATGGCCCTGAGGTGCCGGAATTGCTTCTGATGTGAGTCGTGCTCGACGGAAGGTCCAGAACGAAGTTTTTGCTTGATCTGCAGTGTTTACAGCACTCCACTTTTCTCCTATTGGCCTAAGCAACGAACTCAGCAGCACAGGCTGCTGAGGCCCAGGTAGGGCCGAAATCACTTCGATTGTCTGGGCATCACTGCTCGTAATCAGTCCAGCGGGAATTTGGACCTGCGGCATGTAATTGCGCACAATTGCCAGAACATCCTTAGCTAGCGGATGCGGCTCAGCAAATGGAAGCTGCGAGAAGGAACGCTCGCTATCGCTCGGGGTACTGAGAGCTTGCTGCAACTGTGCATTCAGTTCCACGAGCGGTGCTGAGAGTTGTACCGCCGATGCCAACTTCGCTTTGAAGTCGGTCTGACGCTTCTGAATTTCTTCTTGGCTGACATTTGCATTAACTCCAGTCCGTTGCGTGTAAGTTCCAAGACCTTGAGCGAGGAATCCTTGAAGTGTGGTGCCCTGTCGACCTAGCCAGAGTTCGGCTCTGTGCTTCAAGTCTTCTGGGCTCATTCGAACCTCGACCTCGAACTTGCTCTGGGTGCTCTCACGAATGACGTTATGCGTTGGAGACCACTTCGCTCGCTTGAGAATCGCAACTTCAGTTGATTCACGTTTTTGTTCTTCTGCAACATCTCTTATGAACTTTCCCGAGATCACGTCGACACGGGCTTCTTTCCGGTGGTCTTCACGCTCGGCGATACTGCCGTTCATTGAAAGTGCGAGCTGCTTGATAAACTCGCTGCCGAACTGCTCGGGCTCGATGAGAGTGATCTCGTTCCTGAAAGGACGGAACTCCGCAGACGGAGAGTCGGTCTCGTAAGTCCATTCGGGCCACGGCTTAGTTTCGTCAACTTGAATCGAAACATCCTCATAAGCACGCGACGTCGCTGCAAACAGGGGTTCGATCACTGAGTCTGTGAATTCGCGTATCAAGAGTGCAGAGATCTCTCGAATTCGAGCATCGATTCGCTGACTTGCGCCATTTACCGCTGCATCGACTGCACGCGCGACTGATTCATTTCCCTCCAGAGTGAACTTTCCGCGTACGCCAGAAAGCTCAGCTTGTGCCGCGGCCATCCACTGTGTCTCCTGTGATTGTGTGACGAAGTACTCGAGCTCTGTAGCCCCCATCAGCTCAGCTGCGATACCAGTTGCAGGGTCAACGAGCTCATTTTTCGTCAAGCGGAGAATCTCAGATGTCACCAGCAGACCGTATTGGGCGATGCTCTGCTCGGTCGCTTTTGTCAGCGAATCCGGACGCTCCTTGACCCATGACGCGACTTGGCGGTCGACCTGTGGCATCACCATCAATTCCAGAGCGTCGATAACCAGACCCAAGTTCGCCCGAATCTGCTCAAGCCAAGCGTCGGCGGTCATTCTCTGACCACCATTGATTATCCGCTTTACCTCCTCGGATGCCTTCGCGATCTCGACGGGGAACTCCTCGGGTGTCAAATACTTGGTCACATCGTTGCGGTCGAAGCCGCGCTCATCGAGCCCGGCGATCTTCAAGAACCACCCCACATGTTTCTTTGCGATCTCACGCGCTCGATCTTTCGGGTCCTTGATTCCCTCCGCTTCTAACGCCCGACCATCTGCCTCATCGATGTGGTAGCGCGTTATCCATCGATACGACTCTCGAGCCAAACGCGCTGCCGCGTAACGCTTCAGGTAATTGGTTCCAACGCTTACCTTTGCGCAACCCAAAGCTTGAAAGACTGCCTTGCCGCGTTCGGCTACCCGCCCCTTAGTTACGAGCAAGTCGGCACTACCGATGTTGTTGTTGGCCTGGCTCTCCCAGTTCTCGAACGTCATCTTCTGAATTTTGTCCTGAATCGCAACATCTCTGCACAAGAGACTCAGAACACTTCCCATCGCCGCGAAGACCTCTTTGTCTTCGGCGTACTTCATATTCGCGGAGTTGCTTATTCCGACCAAGAACGGATACTGCGGGCCACTTCGCTCTACTCCGGCATTTAAGCCTGCAGATGCCAGGAACTTGCTGCGACGAACGCCGATAAATCCGTCTCCGATTTGTCCGGCAGCACCTGCTGCGGTTCCCTTCAAGTAGTAGCCGTTGAGTAGCTCCGTGAATGCCGCCAGCGAGTTTGCGTGCACACCGCCAGTGAACGCCGGATTTATGTTGGAGAAGACCTCTGGCGTGTAAAGGATTCCGATCGAGCTTCCGCCCCACGATGGCTGCAGCATCCGTAGTGCATCGCAGACATCGATCAAGAGACCCGCGCCTGTACCACCCGCGAGAGAAGAGATGACAATCGCTAGCGGGGCCTCGAGATCTTGATTGCCTTGATTGCCAGCATCGTTCCACAACCGAATGTTGTCGGAAATTGCTTCCTGTGAATTGATTCGAGATATCGCGTCGCTAAGTCCCTTTTTCAACTGTGCAATCTGAGAGACCGCAATTGTTCTACCAACAGCTCGATACTGACCTGCGCCATCTTGAATTGACACGGTAACTGCAGACGGATCAACTCGCCATCCTGCAGTTTCCAGGTAGTTCGCTCCATTGTCGACTCCATGTACGACGGAGGTCAATGTGACGTTTGGACCAATCAGCCCGACGTACTCACTGTCATCGAGCATCTTGACGTTCGTTATCTCAGCGCCGTCTTCGGCAGTGGGAGTGTCTATGTGAAGAAACTGAAATCCTCGAGGGATTTGGTCGTCTGATGGCCAACCGGCTCGTGTCAACCACTCTCTGAGGTCTTCCTTAAGGAACCTAAGAGTCTTGCCGCCCGACCCACCGAGTCCGACGAAGAGAATTCTCCTGTACATTGCCGGCACCTTCACTTTCCTACGGACTACATCCGATCAGTAGCACCGTGACTGAAAGGACGCTACCTTGCGACACGTGATACCGCAAGTCGCCTGTCAGACAGGACGGTCAGAATCTGCGTCTGGGTGTGTCTGACTTCTTAGTTACTTCAGCCGGTGGCGCCAATGGTCCCTTTGGTGCCACGGGCGGCTTCGTCGCTTCGGCTGATTTGGCATGTCGGGTTAGCAAATCCGATCGCAGTAGCGCTCTGACTAGAGGAAGAATCTGTCCGGAGTCGAAGAGTTTCTTTGCTGCCTCCATGCCGCCATCCCGAGGGTCATTGGGCAAAATCGCAAAAATGTGGCCCTTCAAGGGAGAGCTGGGCGACTCAGGTCGATTGAGCACCAGCACCAACGCCCGTTGAAAGGGAAGTTTTAAGCCGAACTCTGAAAACAGAGGACCATAAGCCACGATACTGTCTTGAGCCGATGGTCCCAGAAAATGTGCTCGGGGTTCATGTAACGGCCTAAGGAATGGATTCGACAGTTTTCGCTGGAGGACAAAGCCGACCCCAGCAGTCCATCGAGACTGGTCGCCACGGACTCCTTCGAAGTTGTTCACACTCAACACGAGATCTCCAACCTTCATGTCACCGAATTGGAATTCAGGCTTTAGAGGGTCCCGGCTCGAGATAGTAAATGGAAGTCGCGCAACCAAAAACTTTGTTGGCTTTGGTAGGCGAATGAGCAAGAAGTTCATTAACCACAAAAGGCCAAACGAGAGGAGTATGGCGAGGAGGACAGAGCCAAGCGTGATGACCCACACGAGCCGCGGCGGCGGCGGCGGAGTGACGTCAATGTCAACGACGACAGAGATTTGCTTAGTGGTTGTCCGTGCGGATCCAACTGATGATGGCGCAGCAAAGCTCAGCTGGATTGGAATCTCTGCGTCTGCGAGAGTCGCGCTATCACTCGAGAGAAGTCTCGTTGCACATTTCAACGAATTCGAGTCGAAACGAAGAATTACTCCCACTTCAAAGACCGAGTCGCCAGAGATCGTGGATCTCTCAACTCCACCGACGACCGGCGTCAACGACGTTGACTCACAGCCCGCTATCGACTGCAGAATAGCCGCCGCATTCGACACGTCAATTCGAACCTCGGAACCAACCTTTCGCAGATCGACTCGACACGTCGTCGAGGCGAACTCCCGGGGTGACGGTGTGTCTCCCCTCCCTGAGACGCCAGGACGAGGGATTCTCAGAAGTTGGCACGTCTGCGGATCGAAGCTCGGCAGCGCAGCGAAACCCACGATGTCGATTTCCAGCCCTCCTGGCACCAATTTCCCTGATGGATCGACATCTAATCGAGCTGAAAGTCGCGATGCGTCTGATTCGGGGACGCTCGCCAGTTGAGAACGTTCAATCACCTCGCCGTCAAGAGAAAATTGAACGTCTACCAGATCTGCTTCCGTGAGATTGTCAGCACCGTCTCCCCAAGCAAGTTCTGGCGTGTTGGCTCCCCTTCTCGTAACTTTCAGCTTGACGCTTTCTATAACCTTGCCGCGAAGGCAGTAGCCCTCAAGATTCGTCCCTACGACCTTTAGCTTCCATCCCGATCCAAGTCGAGATTGTTGAATGGCGTCAAGATAAAGCGACGACTCCGACACTCTCCGATACTCGAAATGCGATAGCAGGCTCTCCTCGCGATTTTCGCTGGATACGACAGCAATTTGAGTCGCTGTTGGTAATTGCGTGCGACCGAGTGACACCATCGAAATCCAGGAGAGAAATCGTGGGGCTGGCAGCTCGATGCTTGTGTACTCGGGTTGTTCCGAGTTACTACCGTCCGCCACAATGGGACATGCGTCGATTAGTTGACCGCCTGCGATCACTGTGCCGAGCTCTTCAAACACCGGACCAAGATTTCGAGCTTGGTCAGCACTGTAAATGCTTCCGATTCGGTCCGTCTGAGCGCCACCTGGGCAGGCGGCTAATGTCTGCTCTCCTTGAACTTCCAATGGCGCACCTGTGAAACGCCGCATGAGGTCATGGGACTGACGAATGATGTTTGCTCGTCGCCCATCGATCGCGCTGAGAGTTGGTGGTGAAAGCAGCACCACATACGGCCAGATTCGAGTGCTCGAGTTTCGGGCACGAGCTGCAAAACCAGTCTCAATCTTGCACGTTCGGTCGTAGAGAGTCGCCAATTCCTCGTTTGTCTTCGCGTCCGAACGACCATGGCTGAATTCGCCATCAGTAAGCCAGACCAATACTCGACACCTGTCTGTCGACGATGATGCCCCGAATACTCCGAATGCTCTCTCGAGTGCATTCACGTAATTGGTTCCATTGCTCTGGGATTCGTTCGGCAACCGGTTCTCGATCTCCTGAGCCAACTGTGTCGCCGAGTTGCGCGTTACAAGTCGATTCTCTGCCAGCGAGATCAGCTCTGTTGCATCTGCGCTAAAGGTAATCACTCCGAATCGAACTTCAAGTGACGACTGCACTCCGCTGACAGCCGAACCTACGGCATCCAGCATCTGACGGATTGCAGAGAACCTCAAGCGATCCTTATCGGTAGGTGACTTTGCGAGATTGAGTGACGTGCTGTTGTCCAGGAGAAGGAGAAGGTCGACAGATCGCTGGACCTTGCCATCATCATCTCTACAGATCTTTGGCTCACCAGCTTCGGTCTCCTGTGGAGATAGTGCTTGAGCAAGTAAGGCGACCTCACTCGACTGAGCATCAACGCTGCTAAGAGGTAAAACAAGCGCTGTCACCGCCAGAAGTATTCGCAAAATCTTCACGATCAGGAGCCGCTTTCAGCAAAGCGTCGTGCCCATTCGTAGACGACGAGGAAGAGATTTGAGGTACCCAGCGCCCACGCAATGACCAGCAAGCTCCGCACAGTGGTTGACGAGCTGACAACTCCCCAATCACTGAAGTTTCCGCTACTGGACCGAGAGTTGATGACGAGTCGAAACCATCCAAACACGAGCACAGACCCAAACATTCCGAAGAGCGCAGCGATAAAGTGGGCGACTGACGCGTCACGACCCGCAATCGTCAAAACGAGACCGCTGAAACAGAGGAATACCGCGAGTACGGCAACGGGAGTCACGGGCGGTCGTGAATTCTTCCGTCTAGACGATGAAGGGCGCCCGGGGGAAGCCTTGCCCCGCTGTTTCGTCACTTGTGGGGTGGTGCCACCCGGAAACCGCCGCCGTGGAGCGCCTGGGCTGACTCCACGCGGCGGGGTACTCGAGGCGGGCATACCCGAGATCGTACTCCGCGACCGACTTACCATTCCGAACGGATGGTGTTCCCGAGACTGGGCTTCCCTATCTTCGACTCTCTGAAAGCCACGTTCCAACCATGATCCCTGCGATTCCAAGAGACCCGATCCAGGGTCCTGCAAGTACTTGTGGTTCCTCGGCGGCGTGAGTAAGTCCGAGGGTCAGGGCAGTGTGGACAAGAAGTGCAGCGCCTTCAAGGGCTAGCACCACATAAAGCGCTGGCGGGGTGACGCCAAAGCGCTTTGTAAACCAACTCAATAGCGAGACAACACCCAGTGCTGCTGCCGCATATGGGAGTAGAAACCCCCACTCAAAATAGAAGTTTTGGGCAAAGTACTTGACGCCGATTGATTCGTAGATGTCTCTGACGTCGTTGAAGTCAAGCGAGCGTGACGTCAAACCGAAGAACGCGTCAACTCGAATCCATTTGGCAGACACCATGCTGTAAAGAGTCGCCAAAACTCCCCCGATCAAAAGGAACGGCGTCCACGCCGGATCATCTTTTGACTCCTTGAAGTCCTGACGAATGTTATGTAGGCCTGCGATCGCTCCGGCGGCATCAACAACCTTTCCCGCTGCCTCCCGTGTCCGCGGTGAGATGGTCGGCCTGGTGGGCCTTGAAGCTAAGGGACGTTGAGGTGTCTGAAAGAACCCGAAGAAGAGCACGCCGGCGCCAAACAGCAGCAGCAGACTCGGTAGCACGAGTTCGAGGGGGGCTTCGATTGAGACCAGAGCTTCCAAATCGCTGAGGAAAGAGATGACTGCGGCCCCGCCCGCAGTCATGACCAAAGCGGTGTGTCTGCGATACAGAGCTGCGCCGCAAGCAATTGCCGCGAGAGCATGAAATACCCAGGTCCGAAGCTCAGCGTCTGTGACGAGACCTTCGATCCAACACTCAAGGGTAAGCGCAAGCAGAAAGACAAGGCCCCATTTTTCATGCTCTTCGGGCTGGGATATCACTGTCTCATAGTTATCAAACGTCTTGTTGTTTGACAACTCTAGATGAATTGACTAGTTAACGGAGTGCGGCTGCCCTCCGTGTACGGGGGATCGAAAGTTCAGCCGCGACCTGCCACATATGACACCATGACCTGGCTCGATCTATGCTCTCCGCGGGCGGTAATTGATGTCAGACGCGAAAGCACTTCAAGTCGGATTAGAACTCACAGCCCGTCGTTCGTGGTCATACGTTCTCTCAGGGACCAAGCGCTCTCTTGTGTCTGAAATCAGACTCGTAAATCTCGGCCCAGACTCCACTTCTGGGGCTCTCTTAACGCCTCGAGTGTGGATCGACGCTCCAACGCCGGCACCAGTTGCCGAGCCCTGGGTTGGTGCGCCTCTACCGCTCCCCCGACCCC
>Ga0194123_10006475_pt1 | contig 12070 bp, 9 predicted proteins | sample TA2MahsurfametaG_5_FD_155479 | JGI IMG/M metagenome (GOLD analysis project Ga0194123, IMG submission 155479) | Freshwater microbial communities from Lake Tanganyika, Tanzania - TA2015023 Mahale A surface | ecosystem: Environmental > Aquatic > Freshwater > Lake | place: Tanzania: Lake Tanganyika... | reverse complement strand
CAGCGCGGCCGGGCAAGCCAGCAGGTCCGAGGCGTATATCCACCCGGCTTGGTGCCGCCAGCATTGTTGTAGCACCCAAAGGCTGAAGGCGGAGTAGTGGACTTTCTGACGCCAACCTCGCTCTTGGTGCCGCCAACGCCGGACCGCAATGCGCGGGTGAGGGGGGAAGGCAAACGCATCCGCTCGGCCAGAGGAACCGCAGCCGAGGAACAGCACCTCCCAGCCCCGATCCGCCAGCAGCCGCGAACTGTGCTCCAGCGGCGGATAGGCGGCGGGATTGGTGTATTGCACATACAGAATGGTTCTCCGGCGCGACATTGGCATCACAAGGCCAAATCGCCGGGGCGTGCGGCCACCAGCCACCGGTTGTGTTTTTCCGGCCGATGGGCTGCTCCCCGCATCTCGGGCAGGATTATCCGCCACCATGCGTTTGGCACAATCCGAACCGCGTAGCCGGCCGCTTCCAAGTGCGCGACGCACGCCCGCTCCAAGTCGGGCGTGTGGGTTTCGATGATCCAGCGAACCGCCGGGTCCACCTTCACCACGGTCGTCCGCCCCACTTCCAGCAGCAGCATATCAAGGGTCTCCATGCCGGGAGCAGGCCGTTCACCTACCAACGCCGGAGAAAGCCGCAGGCGCGCGTCCCCCGCGAGACCATTGAGTTGAAGATTATTTTCTAAGGCTGCTCGGCAAGCGTCCAATGGTTCAAAGTCCAGCACCCGCCGGACGCCGGTCTTTCGCAGGAAGAACAGCCCGTATTCCCCTTCCGCCATGCCCACATCAATCGCCGTGTCCGCACCGGTGGAAAAACGCCGCAGCCACCCTTGCACCTCGCGCTCGAAGGTGCCGGCGTAAAGCTGGGTCTGGGTCGCCAGATCAAGGCTCATCGTCAGGTCGGAAAAAGCCCCTGTAAGTATGCGCCGGGGCTGTCGTCCTTTGGGGACAACCAAATTCTTGATGGCTGAAATACTCTCATATGTGTGTACCCTTTCCACTCCGCGCGCTATGCGAGCCACTACTTCGCCGTATTCGGAAATCCGCGACACAGGCTGCCCGTCCAAGTGTTCCACCGCGCAGCCCAGCCGCTTCAACCGGCTGAGCAGCGACTCGCTGGTGGTGCCGCAGAGGTGCCAGTTGTAGGGATGCACCTCGATGAAAATCGTCCGCGGAGCCCGGGCCGCATCGCCCAGCAAACCCTCGGCCCCGGCCAACACTTCCTCCTCGAATCCCTCCACATCCACCTTCAGCAAGTCCAGCCGCCGCCCGGCGAAATGCGTGTCCAGCCGCACCACGGGCACCTGCCGCGCACCGGGCGTGCCGGCGGGGACGATTTGGTTTTGGATGTCCTTGTCCCCACTAAAACTGATCGTGCCATCCTGCTTGCCCACGGCGGCATTCACCACGCACAACTGCGCTCCAAGGCCATTGAGCCGCGCGTGGCGGAGGACGTGCTGGTAATTCCCCGGATCCGGCTCGAAGGCGGTCGCCTGCCCCGTCGGCCCAACCCGCTGGGCCAACGCCAGCGAATACAGCCCGATGTGGGCACCCACATCGGCGACCTGGTCGCCGGGCCGCAAGACCGCCATCACGAGCCGCCAGACTTCCGGCTCATAGTTCTCCCCGAGATTGCGGAACTGCGGCGCGATGCGCAGCCGGTCGGTGCCATTGATCACCCGCTCCAAGCCGCCCCGGCCCGCAGCATTGACCGATGCGTCATAGACCGGGCGGGCCGGAATTCCACAACCAATAAGCGCGCTTCAACAGAGGACTGTGGCGGAGCTGGCGACAGGCTTTTTCGATGGGGTTCAAAACGGGGATTTTTCCAACAGGCGGCGGTAGAGCGCGGCCATTTCAGCCGCAACGGTGGTCATCGTGCGCGGCGGACGAATGCCGGTCCGCAGGCGCGCAAGCCGGTCCGGCTCGGTTGCCAGCGTTCGCAACGCCGCCGTCCATGCGGCGACGGACGCCGGCTCCACGAGGATGCCGTCCACGTCCTCCCGCACCAATTCCGCGATGCCGCCCAACCGCGAGCCAAGGACGGGCACGCCTGCCGCAAAGGCTTCCAGCACCACCAACGGGCCGGTTTCGAGCCATTGCGAAGGCACCGCCAGCAAATCGTAATCGCGTAGCCGGGCGACCACTTCACTGGCCGGCACCGGGGCTTGAAAGGTGATCCGGGTGTCGCCTGCCGCCAGTGCGCGAAGTTGTTCAGCGTAGCGCCCACCCGCCGCGCCTTGGGCGACACCGAAGATGTCCACAGCGATCCGCAAATCCGCCGCCGCCCGCACGGCCCGCACCAGCACATCCACTCCCTTCGTAGGGTCCAGCCGGCCGAGGAACGCGACGCGGAAGACTTTCGCTTCGCGAAAAGCTGAAGGTTGAACGTTGAAAGCTGAAACATCCAATTTCTGCTCGCTGCCTTCTGCTTTCAGCTTTCCCCTTTCAGCTTTTGTATCTTCCTGGCAAAGCCCCTGCCGCGACAGGGTGATTTTGTCCGGTGGCACACCGTTGCGGAGCAGCACGGCGCGCACCCACTCGCAGACGGCCACCACGTGATCCGCCTCGGCCAGGAAGGCCCGCGCGCACCGCTGGCGCAGGGCCACCAGTTCGCGCATTCGGACGGCCGTCCACAACCCGCCGCGCAGCCCCGCGCGGCCGGGCAGCGCACTGACAGCTTCCGGCAACGCGGCCAGCAAAGCCGCCCCCGGACGCGGCAGGCCCTTGCCGTGCAGCGCGCAGGCGGTGCAATCCCGGGCCTGCATCACGCCTTCGCAAATTTCCGTGCCCCACCGCAGCAAGGTGCCCCGTTGGCACGTGGCCGTGGGCGTGTGATAGGTGTAGACCACGGGGATGCGCCGCCGCCGTGCGGCCCGCAGACAACGGAGGGACACCCCGCGCGTTTGCGCGTGCAGATGCACCAAGTCCGGCCGCTCCTCGTCCAGCACGCGCTCGAAGTTCGCCACCGCTGTCACGTCCCCTTCTCCAAAAAGGTCGATTGGGTCTGTCACCTGGGCCCCGAGCGCGTAGCGCCGCACGCGCAGCCCACGGCATTCAGTGGCGGCATTTGCCTCGCCCGGGGCCACCACGACCGACTGGATGTCGTGCGCTTTCAATCGTTCCGCCAGCGCCTCGGCATAAACCTCCGTGCCGCCCATGGGATCGGGGTGATAGGTGAAGGGGATTTGCAGCACGGTCACAGGCACGAGTTCATGGGCGCGCTGGCTGAGTCGTGGTGGCGCGGGCCGGACTCAAAAAGCAATCTCTGCTCGCTCCGGCACGGCCGCAGGCTGCAAGGCACCAGCCGGCCAGCGAACCTGGCCCAGCGAGTTCAGCAACTGCCGGCGGCGGAAGGGTGAAATCCGGCCAGCCAGCCAGCGGCACAGGGAAAGGTGCAACCGGGCGGTCGATGTTGTGAGATTAGCTGCGCGGTGCGCTAGGCACGCCAATGACTTGATCCATTTGGGCGCGGAGGAGGGAGCAGCTTTCATACAACTGGTTCAACTGGAACTCTGCGCCCCACGGCGCGTTTCGCTGCCTCGTAAATCCCGCGCCCCATCAGGGGGGCGCGGAAATGGCGAGTCACCCCGGGGCAAAACAACCACTGCGGCTGCCTGCGTCGCGCCTCCCAGTAGCACCGGCGCGCATCAGAATTCATCCGCGCGCCAAAATACATCTCTCCGTAAGCCAGGCAGATTGCCGCATAGATCCGTAAACGCGCCGCACGTTTGTGCAGAAGTTTGCTCTGGTCGTGCCATGCTTCTGTCAAGTATCTCAAGAGTGGTTCGCTCCCCCGTGCCATCCAGCACCATTCGGCTGTGCTGGTTGCCGGGATAGATGCAATAATCCGCCAACACCCTAGAGGCTGGGGCAGGACAGCTGATAAGGCAACCCAACCGGGCAGCAGGGCATTCATGATTTCAGAGCCGAATGCCCCGCAACGACATGCAAAGCGAGGCTTAGTGCCCCCATTAAATCTCTTTCGCCACTACTGCGCAGCGCCAGCCGCCAGTTTCCGACGGAGCAAGGACTGCCGCCAGCGATCCACCGGCCGCTCAACCCAGTTGCACAAGGCCCAGGCCAGCAAGCTACTGATGACGATCACAACCGTGCCGTCCGAGATTTTCATAGCCGCACTGAACACAGCCGCCACATGTGTGTGAACCAAATAGACTGGGTAAGACCAATGGCCCACTGCTTCCATCGTGCGCCAGTTACGAGTGCCGGCAAAGAGCCATGGCACCGTGCATATAAGGAGCAATTCCACAAAAAGATGAAGGCTCGTCGGCAGCCATTGCCAGCCGATAATCGCCAACACTACCAAAGCCAGCAGCCCCAGGGTCATCCTCTTATCAGGGGCATAGAAGAAGCGTGACTGCATCAGCGCATACAACACCATTCCCAGTGCAAACCAGCAAAACTGTGCGGGAAAAAACAGCATGGTGCTGTAGCCGCCCACATGATTCGCCAGCCACAGGCGCAAGGCCAGACTGCCCAAGCCGAGCACAACAACGACGCTACGCCCGGCTCGCATTAGCCACGGCACCAATAAGTAAAACCAGAACTCCATACCCAGCGTCCACGCTTGGGAGATGGTGCGGTGATAGCCCACGGGCTGCGGCCATCCATTGGCGCCCTCCTGAAAATCCGTAAACTCAAAACCCGTATGCGGCGAATAGCTGAAAAGGCTCAGGGCATCGCTGCCGATGATTGACCAGTTGGAGAATGCGATAAGCGCCTTTTGCCAGATCTTCATGGTGCTGTAGGCCTCCACCCAGCTGGTTGGCGGCATTTGACCCTTCACGCTCCACGAAACAAAGAACCACGCCCAGACCATCAGCATTACAATCAGGTAACTGGGGTAGAGCCGCAGAAAGCGGTTCAGATAAAACGTGCCCACCTGAGAGTCATACTTTCCAGACAAGATCATCGCCATGTAGAAGCCGGAGATGGCAAAGAAGATCTCGACTGCAACCCGCCCGGACATCATCTGCAAGCCAAAGATCGGCCCGCAGTGGTAGGCCACTACCGCCACTGCCAGAAGGTATCGAAGCAACCCCATAAACCGCAGCATCTAACGACCAATCATCCTACGCCGTAACGCTATCCATCGAAGCGCAAAGCCCTCGGCAGCACGATAGCCAACCATGTGTGATAGCCAGACGACCCTACGGCGATCACGAGGCAGCCACCTTGGCTGCAGCGCGCGAGCACGCTGCAGCGTCTTATCGAACAAATTCACATCCATCAGGCGACATGCGCGCATCACCAAGGCATACTGAGTGAGCAGCAACATCCGCTGCGCAGCGGTGACCCCTCCAGCCTGCGCCTCCCAGTGAGCCTGCACCATGACCGTATTGTCACGCACCCCCTTGAAGAAGCCCAGAACGTCGCGCCGCGATTGTGAGCCCTCCACTTGCCTATAAAAGAACAACGGCGTAGACGACTCGACCCGCACAAAGCGCCCGCCCGCAATCGCCAATCGCAGCGCTAGATGAACGTCCTCAATCAAGCTGCGCGCCTGATCGAAGCCACCCACACGCTCCAACCAGCCACGGCGAAAAACCTGCGAGCCGGTGGCAATGAAGTTGCCATCGCTCATTAGTTCTTCCACAGGATGGCTCGCCACGCTGGGTATGCATTGCCACGAGGCTCCGGCCCACTTGCCATCCGTCCCTTGCAACCAGGGTTGCCAGGCCGAGTAAATCACCGCCACTGAGTCATCCTTTGTCGCATCGTCTGCCAGTTGCACCTTGAGCTTGCTGGAAGCTAGCAAATCATCTGCATCGAGAAACTGAATCCACTCCGCCTGGCTTAACTTCCAGCCAGTGTTCCGCGCGGCAGATGGTCCCTTGCCTGAGGACGGGACAAGCTGCCAGCGCCATGCGGTGCTCTGCATCGTCGTGTGCACGATGTTTGCTGTATCATCGCTGGAGCCATCATCAACCACGATGAGTTCCAGCGAGTCCACCGGGTAATCGAGGGCGAGCACTGATTGCAGTGTCTCTCCGATCCATGCCTGCGCGTTAAACGCGGGTATCACGACGGCAACGATAGGCTTCCCCATGAGCATGATGGATCACTACGCTCGCCGGGCGAGAAAATTGCCCATCCCATCATCTGCCGTGGCATCGGATCGGGCAAAGGGCGACACCGTTAGTCCGGCGGCTTCGAGCATCCGAGTCAGCTTCGCATTAGCAGGCAAACCGTCTTTGCTAAGGGCTGCTTCGAACACGACCACCCGCAGCGCCGGGTTCCGCAGCAAGGACGGCGCTCCGCCGAAGACCATCGCTTCTGCGCCCTCAACATCCACCTTCATCACGTTCGGGTAGGCCACATCACCGCGTGCCACGAGATCATCCGCGCGAATAGCTTCGACCTCCTGACAATCCCAGCCGAGATCGGTGCGACATAGCGAGTTCATCCCTGAATTCTCCTCCGGTGCCTGTCCCATCATCACCCGGCCACCTGTGTCCGAAAGAGCGAGCGGCAGCACGTGCACATGGGCAAGTGAGTTGGCTTCCAGATGCTCTCGCAACCGAGCGAGCACACGTGGCTCAGGCTCAAAGGAGAGCACCTGTTTACACCGGCGTGCAGCGATCAACGTCATCGCGCCCACATTGGCCCCCACATCCCAGAAGACATCATCTGGGCGAAGCTCTGACTTCAGCAACTGCACTAGATCCGGCTCATAGTAGCCTTCCATGAAAATGGAGCGTTGAATGTAGTCCCGCAGACGCACCTTGATGACGAGGTCGCCATCATACTTGATCCAGACCGAGGGCTTGCAAAACCAACCCCACCAGTGGCCGAGTAGCTTGTTTTTGAACGGATGCTGCGCCCGCGTGAGATACCAGCGATACGCCTCACCTAGCGCAAGATCGAGATTTGTCATGGCGTGGAGTGCCCCCTTTCAATCGAAGTCAGTCCCGAAGACGCACATAGCGTAGCCAACCGACGGCGCGCTGCAATCCGGTGTCAAGCCGCACGCGCGGTGACCAGCCGAGCACACGCCTTGCGTTGTCGTGGATCAAGACCGGATTGCCAGGGCCATACAGTGCAATCTGCCAACTCGGTGGGCAGCACTCAGGCACCTCGCCTGAGGGCTCGACCTTCTGGATCATAGCACGGGCTGGCGTGCCATGGCGAATCTTGCGCAACCGCGCTGTGATACTTGGAAACCTGCGATCCGTGGTGCGCAGTAACCATGCCACGGGTGCCCATTTTTGCAGTGCCTCACTCAGGTCTCGACTGCGCAGCACCCCCTTAACTACATCACGCAGGCCACCTACCTTGACCGTATTCAACTCCTCAATCTCAGCCACGCTCATCGAGCGCAAACCCTTCGCCCAAGGTCCGAGCAACGGCTCCAGGAACTCGCGCCACGTCACGCAGCAATCTTGGATGATGAAGCGCTGGCTGTGGGCCTCGGTGCAGACTGCGGCGCGCAATAGCGCTTCGACAAAGTTGTCTACATAAACCACATTCGCCACTCCTGATCCCCCAGCCACCCAGACCAATCCGCCCGTGCGGGCAAGTTCCAGCGGTATCTCGGTGAAGGGCTTGCCACCAGGGCCAAAGATGCAGGCGGGCTCCAGCACCACGACACGCGTCTGCCCGAGTTCACCACTGCTAGCAAGGCGCAGCACTCGGCGCACCATTTCCGCCTTGGCTAGTTCGTAAGCAGATCCCGTGGCACGCAGCGATGCCGACTCATCCACGGGCGTGCTGGAAGGACCATAGACGGCCGTGGTTCCCACCAGCACGACGGATTCCACACCCTCCTTTGCAGCCGCTCGACACACGTTCTCTGCGCCCTCAATCGTGATGCGATCCGCATCTAACCCATCCGATCCATACGCGAGATGGAACACGTGCTTCGCTCCCCGGCATACCTCACGAATGCTCTCCAAATCAAGCAGATCACCCTTCACTTGCGTGGTGCTCAGCCGACCTGCCATGGCACCGGAGCGGAAGGATCTCACCAGGGCCACAAGCTCATGGCAGCCGCTGCGAGCCAGCGCTCCGACCAAACGCGTGCCGACGAAGCCCGTCGCCCCAGTGACGACGATCTTCCCCGACACCGCCTGAAGCGCCTCCGCAGAGACGTCCACCGTGTGCAACTCTGGTTCGAGCAAATGCCGATGTGCCATGGCCCAATCAATCAGCTGCCCCGTCGCCACCGCATCCGCCACCGGCACTGGTGGTGAAGATCGCACTGCAACAGCGCGAGCGAACACGCCCAGTTGCTCCGCAAAGCATCCCATCAGTGTTTGCTCCCAGCGGCTGGTCTCGAACGGTTGATCCATGGTTAACCGCCCCCGCATTCCATTGACTATCCAGTCGCAACCATCGGGCCTCGTCTTATCAAACACCAAATCTCCGCGCGTTCCTTTGACGACCAGAGTATTGCGTAGTTTGCGTGAATACGAGACGACCATACGCACGGGGATCGAGCCGGCCAGGAGGTCAAACACCGAATTCGCTTCGACACCGCCATCTGCATCATCCGCGTATCGTGCTGCCGATAACGTGCCGAATATCCAGGCCAGCAGGTCCAAGTAATGAACGCCAATGTTCAATAGAACACCGCCATTCGCCCGGGTGAAGTAACCGCCGGAATCGGAGTCCCAATCAAACGGATTGCCATCTTCGACATGAACCGCCAAAACATCCCCCACCATCTTCTGGGCGAGTGCCCGGCGTAAGGCCAGCACGCCAGGCAGATGCCGCATCACCATCCCCACCGAAAGCATCACGCCCGAGTTGGCCGTGAGCGTCGCGAGATGTTCGGCATCCGCTCCCGTCATCGCCAGCGGCTTCTCACAAAGCACAGGCAGACCCGCATGGATCGCACGCGCGACCGCTGCGGCATGAAGTGAGTTGGGCAAGGCAATCAAAACGGCATCGAAGCGCTCGGAGACTCCCGGCTCCGCAAGAACATCTTGAAAGTCCCCTTGCCGAGTGCGAACGCCAGGCACCGATGCCGCCAGCTTGGCCAGACTCTGCTGCGAGCGATCCACCACTAGAGCCCCGTTCAGCCATCCCTGCGCCTCTAGCGCGGGGAGATGATAATACCCCACTACGGGTCCACCTCCCAGCACGAGAACTCGAAAAACTGTATCAACCATCATCGTTTCTTTTCCACGCTGAACTGATAATCGAGTTCCACGAACCCACGATTCTGCGCTGGATAGGGCGGCACCCTACAGCCCGTCCGGCCGGCGAGCACCACCAGATCGCGAAGCGCAAACAACTCATCCTTCGACTGATCCGAACGGAAATAGTATCCGACCTCATAGACTCCCTCCATGAAAGGAAGATCGGGGATCTGAATCTGATATTCTGCCGTCTCTCCTGGCTCCAATCGGCAGACATCGTCCTGCAATCGAAGATCGATAATGGCCACACGCTGTCCGCTATCCGCATGAATGATCACGCACGACTCGTGCAACTTGGTTCGCTCCTGCGCATGAAGTTTCACCCGAATGCTGATCGCCTCCCCACTGGGAATTGTTGAGGGCTTGACATCCAAAGCCTCAAGCTTCAGCGCAGCATCCAGCTTCAACTCCCCGCCCTGCTGGCGACTCTGAACCATGGCCGACAGATGCTGAACCACGACATCATGGGCGGCACCATCAGCCGCAATCCGCCCCTGCTTAAACAGTAGCACTCGCGGGCACAGTTCCTTCACCACGCCCATGTTGTGACTCACAAAGATGACCGTGCGGCCGCCTCCTCGTGCCACATCCTGCATCTTGCCCAAGCATTTTGCCTGGAACTGCGAATCGCCCACTGCCAGAACTTCATCGACAATCAATATATCCGGTTCCAGATGAGCGGCCACGGCGAAGGCCAGGCGCACATACATGCCGCTGCTGTAGCGCTTCACCGGCGTGTCCAGAAACTTCTCCACCTCGGCGAAAGCCACGATCTCGTCGAACTTCCCGCGGATCTCCGCGCGGGTCATGCCGAGGATCGCCCCGTTGAGGAAGATGTTCTCCCGCCCGGTCAGCTCGGGGTGGAAGCCCGTGCCCACTTCCAGCAGGCTCGCCACCCGGCCGCGCAAGGTGATGCGGCCCTTGGTCGGCTCGGTGATGCGGCTGAGAATCTTGAGCAGGGTGCTCTTGCCTGCGCCATTGCGCCCGATGATGCCGACCACTTCCCCCTGCTTGATCTCGAAGGACACGTCCTTGAGCGCCCAGAAGTCCTCCACGGCGGGTAAAGTAGAAAGTGGAGATTGGGAAAGCAGAGATCCTGCTTGGCCTTCAGCATTTCCAATTTCTGCTTTCTGCTTTCCGAATTTCAGCTTGGTCAGCGCACCTCTGGCTTTTTCCGCGATCACGTCCCGGAGCGCGGTGTAGCGCTCTCGCTGCTGGTGGTGCAGCCGGTAGCACTTGCCGAGATTCTCAACGGAGATGATGGCGGAACTCAAAGGAAAAGCAGAAAGTGGAGAGCAGAAAACAGAGGCAAAGCGCGGCGTCAGCGGGGGTTGCGGGTGCGGGTGATCATGGAGGTGATGATAGCAATCAGTTCGGAGGCTTCTACTTCGAGTGGTTGCGTCAGGGAGGGATCCATGCCGCAGTCTTCGCGCAGCAGTTCGATCCAGAGGGCCGATTCATCGGCCTCTTGCAGCGCTCCGCCGAGCTTGGACACGAATTCTTCCGCAGAGCGGGCGCGGGAGGCTTCGCGGACGTGCGCCGCCACCGAGGTGCCCGAACGCAACAACTGTTTGCCCAACGTGCGGACTTCTTCTCGCGCCTTCGGCAGTTGAATGAACAGACGGATGACGCTGGAGGCGAATCGCTTGGTCCGCCCGCAAAACTCTTCGGTCAAACGTCCACCCCGTGCTTTTTCTTTGCTTTCCACTTTCTCTTTTCTGCTTTGTCTTTTGCTAGATCACATCAGCGAAGGTCCTTTCGGTCTTCCGGAAATACCAAATGCCAAAGGCGCACAACGTGATGGTCACGACCAGCGAGGAAGCCAGCGTCCGGGCCTCCAGCGGGCTGGCTCCCTTCAGGCAGGCCCAGCGGAACCCCTCGATGACGCCGACCATCGGGTTGAGGTCATAAAGCCACCGCAGATAGTGCGGCACCCGCTCACTCCCAAAGCCCACCGGGGACACGTATAATCCAAACTGCACGATGAACGGCACGATGTAGCGGAAGTCCCGGTATTTGACGTTCAGCGCGCACACGAACAGCCCCGCCCCCAGCGCGGCGGCGAATGCCAGGAGGATGAACAGCGGCAAGGTCAGGATGCGCCAGTCGGGCGTGTATTGATAGCACACCATCAACACGGCGAGCATGCCCAGGGTGATGGCGAAATCGACCAGGCTCGTGATGATCGATCCGGCGGGCACGATCAGGCGCGGGAAATACACTTTCGAGATCAAGCCGGAGTTGGACAGCAGCGAGCCGCTCGCCTCGGAGAAGGCCGAGGCGAAGAACTGCCAGGGCATCATCGCTGCGCTGACGAACAGGGCGTAGGGGATGCCGCCGGGTGCGTCCAGCTTGGCGACGCGGTTAAATACCAGCGTGAAGACCACGATCGTGAGGAAGGGCCGGATCACCGCCCAAGCAACGCCGATGACCGTCTGCTTGTAGCGCACCGTGAGGTCGCGCCAAGCCAGGATGTAGAACAGCTCGCGAAAGTGCCACAGATCGTGCCAATACTGCTGCTCGGTGCGGCCAGCTTCGATGATCAACTCGTGGCGGGGTTCGCTCATGTCGTCTGCGGCCTCAGTGGTTCCAGCGGTAATACGCGAGCAAGGCCCATTCGTTCTCCATTGCCAACAGGCCCTCTTTCGTCCGCCACCAGTTGGTGACGGCGTAGTGCGGCCCCGGCACCGGGATGGTCACCGGCTCCATGCCCAACGGGGTCAACTGCCGCCGGGCCAGCCACGCCACCCGGCGCGTGGTGAAGGGCTCGGCGGGCAGCAGCAGCCGCCGCACTTGATTGGTCGCAGCCCACGCACGAATGACGGGCATCTCCTGCGACAACAGGCGGATTTCCTCGCCGATGAACTCGCGTGCCGACTCGGGCACGCCGGCCTTGTCCAACCAGCGGCGAC
>Ga0194123_10006465_pt1 | contig 12078 bp, 11 predicted proteins | sample TA2MahsurfametaG_5_FD_155479 | JGI IMG/M metagenome (GOLD analysis project Ga0194123, IMG submission 155479) | Freshwater microbial communities from Lake Tanganyika, Tanzania - TA2015023 Mahale A surface | ecosystem: Environmental > Aquatic > Freshwater > Lake | place: Tanzania: Lake Tanganyika... | reverse complement strand
AATTTAAAAAAAAAAAAAAAAAAAATTATTAAAAAAAAAAAAAAAAAAAAAAAAAAAAAAAAAAATAATTTTTTTTCATTAAAAAAAAAAAAATTTTAAAAAAAAAAAAAAAAACCTATAAAATAAATAATTAAAAAAACTATACTTAATATAAAAATTAAAAATAATAACTTCCAAAAAAGACTTTCTATATCTAAAAAATATATTTTTTTTAAAAAAGAAAGTTCTATTATAGATAAAAATTCCAAAATAATAATATTATTATTTAAAAATAAAAATAAGTTTAATATTAAAAAATAAAAAAATATTTGAATAACTAAAATTAAAGTATTTCTTATTTGAAAGTTTAAATTTTTTTTAAAAAAATTTATATTTGTATGTTTAAACATAAAAAAGTTTTAATAAAATGCGAAAAATGGGACTTAAACCCACAATCTTCTCTTTGGCAAAGAGATATTTAAATCAATTAAACTATTTTCGCGTTAATTTATGTTTTTTTTGGAGAAGGTAGGATTCGAACCTACGAAAATGTAACACATTAACAGATTTACAGTCTGTCGCTATTGACCACTCAGCCACCTCTCCAAAATCTCTTAAAAAAAAATTAAGAACAGATCCAACAAATTAAAATACCACCAGTTTTATTTTTTAGTGCTTCTATATCTGAAAGTATTCCTTTTGAAGTAGAAAGTATATAAGTTCCGCCCTTAACTTGTTGCTTTAAAAAAAATAATGTTCGGTAAGAGATTTTAATTGTACGAGAACCTGCTAAAAATGAAATTAAATTATAAATAACAGTTCCTGAATTTGTAAAATCTAAAGTAACTAAAATATTTAAATTTTCTTCTAATAGTTTAAAAGTTTTAATGTAGCCTAATTTTTGTAAACAAATAATTATTTCTAAATTTGTTTTTGTATTTTCTACAATAGCAAATTTTCGTTTATGTTGAATACCTTTTTTAATATTATTTAATAAATTAATTGTTGAAAGTTTCATAATTTTAAAATATTTACCAAGAAGATTTTTTAATACCAACAAGTAATCCTTGTTCGTAAAATTCTTTAATTTTATTTCGTCCTAATTTAAATAATTTTAAAACACTTCTTGGTCTACCAGAAATAATACATCTATTACGAATTTGCGTAATACTGCTTTTAGGAGTTAATTTTGCTAATTTTGTAAAAGCTTCTAATTGTTGTTTTTTATCATAAGATAAATTATTATACGCTAAATACTTAAGTAAACATCTTTCTATATAATATTTTTTAAATAAATTTCTTTTATTGTTATCTTTTAAAATTGTACTTTTTTTCATAAAATTTAATATATTGGCTTAATAAAAAAAAATAAACTAATTACAACTAATAAAAAAAATGCTAAAGAAATTGGTAAAATTCGTTTCCAACCTAAAGACATTAGTTGATCATATCTATATCGAGGTAATAATGCTCTTATAAAAATGAATAAAAATACAAAAAGTAAAGATTTAATCGATAAAAAGAATCCTGAAGACATTCCTAAAAATAACCATCCGCCAAAAAATAAAACAGTTATTAAAACAGACATTAAAATCATATTTGCATATTCTGCTAAAAAAAATAAAGCAAATCCCATAGCAGAATATTCAACATTATATCCGGCAACTAATTCTGCTTCTGCTTCAGGTAAATCAAAAGGATGTCTATTAGTCTCTGCAAGACTAATAATTAAAAACATAAGAAATGCTGGAAATAAAGGTATTACAAACCAAATATTTGACTGCGCAAATATAATATCTCGTAAATTAAAACTACCGGCACAAGCAACAACAGTTAACACAATAATACCTAAAGAAACTTCATAAGAAATCATTTGTGCAGAAGAACGTAAAGCTCCTAAAAAAGCATATTTCGAATTACTTGACCATCCTGCCATAATTATACCATAAACAGATAATGCAGAAATTGCAAAAATAAATAAAATTCCTATATTAAAATTTACAGGAATAGAATCAAAATTTGAATTTAGTGGAATTACCGACCAATTAATTAGACTCAAAGTAAAAGTTATAATTGGTGCAAATACAAAAATACCACCATTTGCTGATGTAGGTATAACAGTTTCTTTAATAAATAATTTTAAGCCATCAGCTAAAGGTTGTAGTAAACCTGCAAAACCAACAATATTTGGTCCTTTTCTACGTTGAACTGTTGCAATTATTTTTCTTTCAGCTAAGGTAAAATATGCAACCGCTATTAGGACAAATACAAAGATTAAAATTGGTTGAATTATTAATTTTATTATAAGTTTATTATCTAATTGTACATAGTTATTTATATTATATATTTGTTTTATTATCATAGGTTTTTTGTTTTGTGTTTAATTAATTAAAATATACTGCACATGCAGATTCAATTAATTGAAATAAAGGTGTTGTATAAATACCAAAAAATAATACACTTATTAATAAAATTAAATATATTAATAAATTATTTCCTGTTAAATCTTTTAAAATATTATCATTTAAAATTGGTTTATAATCTCCTCCAGACATTCTAGTAAACATCCAAAGACCGTAGATAGATGTTCCAATTGTAGATAAAAAAGCAATTAATCCAGCAAACCAATTATAAGAAAAAATACTAGTAAGTAAAAGAAATTCTCCTATAAACGCAGAAGTAAAAGGTAATCCCATATTAGCACAAGTAAAAAAAAATAATAAGGCAGTAAAATTTGGTAATTTTGAAATTAAACCTCCATAATACCAAATATTTCTTGTATGTGTTTGTTCATAAATATGTCCTATTAAAAAAAAAAGTGCGGAAGAAATTAATCCATGACTTATCATTTGATATATAGCTGCAGGTAATGCTAATAAATTTTGATTACAAAAAAAACCAAAAATAACTATATTCATATGTGCAATTGAAGAGTACGCAATTATACGTTTCATATCTGTTTGAGATATTGCACTGAAAGTTGCACTTAACATACCTGTTAAAGCTAAAGCAATTGGAAAAAATGCGAAATATTTAGATTCTTGTGGTAATAAAAATAAACAAAATCGTAACATTCCATATCCACCTAATTTAAGTAATAACGCTGCTAAAATTACAGAACCTATTGTTGGAGCTTCAACATGCGCTTCAGGTAACCATATATGAAAAGGCATCATAGGTATTTTAACTGCAAAACCTAAAAATAAACAAATCCAAATTATATTTAAATTAAATGTATTATTTGTTATATAAATTTGAGAAAGTATTTCTTTCATTAATAAAATATCAGAAGTTCCTGTAAAATATAATAAACCTATTAATCCTATTAATAAAAATAAAGATCCAAAAATTGTATACATAAATAATAAATAAGAAGCTCTTATTTTTCTTTCACGAGAACCATTAAAAATCATAAGTGCATACATAGGAAATAATAAAGCTTCAAAAAAAATATAAAATAAAATTGCATCAGTAACTAAAAAACAAGAAATGATAAAAAATTCAATTAAAAATAAACATATTATTGTTTGATTTAAATTTTTAAGATTATTTGTTTGAATATTACCATATATATTTATTTCTGAAGTTATTTTTTGATGAATATAAATATAAATTAATAAAAAAATAAATAAAGTTAAAAAAATAAATGATAAAGAAATTCCGTCACAAAAAATACTATTTATAGAATTAAAAAAATTTATATGTTTAAAAAAAAAATTTTGGTTTAATAAATTAATTTCTTCCATTTTGGAATTTAAATAAAAGATGAAAAAAATAATAAAAAAAAATAAATGTTGATCTATTAATTTTTTTAAGAAAAAAATTTGTGTTTTTAAATTATTTTTATTAAAAAATAAAAAATAAGTAATATTAAATAAAAAAAAAACAAAAATAAATAATTCCATTAAATTAACTTTTATAAAAATAAAATCAAAATTATATTTATTTGTTAAAAGAGAAATTTGGAAATGTAAATTTTTACTAAACTTATCAAAAAAAAAGTCATTTATCGGGTAGTTCATATAATCTATTTGATTAAATTTTGTGTTTATAAACATAATTAATTATCTATCAATTTCTCCAAAAACAATATCTATAGTTCCAATAACAGTTACAACATCAGCAAGCATATGTCCTTTTGTCATCATATTTAAGCCTTGTAAATGTGCAAAACCTGGAGCTTTTATATAACAACGATAAGGTTTATTTGTATTATTAGAAACTAAAAATACTCCAAATTCTCCTTTAGGAGCTTCTGTTGCAGTATAGGTTTCATTTGTTGGAATTTCAACGCCTTCTGTAAATAATTTAAACTGATGAATAACACTTTCCATTGAACGTTTCATTTGCATTCTGGAAGGCGGAACTATTTTATTATTATCAATTTTAATATTACCAGAAGGTATTTGATTTAAACATTGTTCAATTATTGAACAACTTTCACGAATTTCTTCTAATCGGACTAAATATCTAGAAAAACAATCACCGTTGTGTCCTACTATAATATTAAAATTTAATTTATTATAAATTTCATAAGGTTGATCAATTCTAAGATCCCAATCTAAACCAGAACCTCTTAACATAACACCACTAAAACCAAAATCAAGTGCTTGTTCAGGTGTTAATTTACCTACATCAACTAATCTTTGTTTCCAAATTCTATTTTCTGTTAAAACAGAATCTACTTCATTAATTCTATTTTGAAAGTCGAAAACAAATTTAGCGATATCATCTAGTAAACCTATAGGTAAATCTGCACTTACTCCGCCTGGACGAATATAAGCGGCATGCATTCTAGCACCAGAAACTCTTTCATAAAATTCCATTAATTTTTCGCGTTCTTCAAATAACCATAAAAGAGGAGTCATTGCACCAACATCCATAGCATGACAAGAAATTGCTAATAAATGGTTTAATATTCTTGTTAATTCTAAAAAAATAACTCGAATATATTGTGCACGTCTTGGAATTTCAATATTTAATAATCTTTCAATTGCTAAAGAATAAGTATGTTCATTTGCCATCATAGATACATAATCTAATCTATCAAAATATGGAAGACCTTGAATATAAGTTTTATATTCCATTAATTTTTCAGTTCCTCTATGGAGTAATCCTATGTGAGGATCTGCTTTACCAACAACTTCTCCGTTTAATTCTAAAACTAAACGTAAAACACCATGTGCTGCAGGATGTTGTGGACCAAAATTAATTGTGAAATCACGTATTGTTTTTTGATTTTTATTTTTTGTTAAATTTAGCATTTAATTAATTAATTTAAAAATTTAATTCCAACAGCAATATAAGTTCTTAAAAATGCTTTTAATACTTTAATTGTAGGTTCTGTTAATTGTTTTCTTAAACCAATGTATCGTAAAACTCTTGATAAATAAGGATTTTCTTTAACTGTTGATAACCAAAAATTTTCAAAACTACTTACAATATTTAAAGGTAATTTATCTAAAAATCCTTGAACTCCTAAAAAAATAATAATTACTTGTTCAGGCATAGGTAATGGTTTATATTGACCTTGTTTTAACATTTCAACTAATCTTGCACCTCGATGTAACTGTTGTTGAGTTATTTGATCTAAATCTGAACCAAATTGTGCAAATGCTGCAACTTCTCGATATTGTGCTAATTCTAATTTTAAAGATCCTGATACTTGTTTCATTGATTTAGGTTGTGCAGCTGATCCTACTCTACTTACAGATAATCCTACATTAACAGCTGGTCGTTGACCTTTATAAAATAATTCAGAATCTAAAAATATTTGACCATCGGTAATAGAAATTACGTTTGTTGGAATATATGCTGATACATCACCTGCTTGAGTTTCAATTACAGGTAAAGCTGTTAAAGAACCACCTTTAAAAATTTTTGACATTTTTGCAGCTCTTTCTAATAAACGAGAGTGTAAATAAAATACATCTCCAGGATATGCTTCTCGTCCAGGAGGTCTTCTTAAAAGTAAAGACATTTGTCTATAAGCAACAGCTTGTTTTGATAAATCATCGTAAATAATTAACGCATGAGCTCCATTATCTCTAAAATATTCACCCATAGTACATGCAGAATATGGTGCTAAAAATTGTAAAGGTGCAGAATCTGAAGCAGTTGCTGCTACAATAATTGTATATTTCATTGCATTATGGTTTTCTAATGTTCTAACTAATTGTGCAACTGTAGATCTTTTTTGACCAATAGCTACATAAATTGAGTGCATAGTATCACTAAATTTTTTAGTTCTATCAATTTTTTTTTGTTTATTTTTTTTTTGAGTAAAAAATCCTTCGTTAATTCTTGATTGATTAATTATAGTATCTATTGCAATTGCAGTTTTACCTGTTTGACGATCTCCAATAATTAATTCACGTTGACCTCTTCCTACAGGTGTTAAACTATCGATTGCTTTAATTCCAGTTTCCATTGGTTCATTAACAGATTGTCGAGGAATAATTCCAGGAGCTTTTACTTCTACTTTTCTAAATTCAGTTGAAGCTAAAGCTGCTTTTCCATCAATTGGTAAACCTAAACCGTCAACAACACGCCCTAATAATTCTTTACCTATTTTTACACTTACGATTGTACCTGTACCTTTAACTTTTTGACCTTGTTTAATTAATCTATCATCTCCAAAAATAACAATACCTACATTATTTTCTTCTAAGTTTAAGGCCATTCCTTTTAATGGTGTATTAATAAATTCTACCATTTCACCAGCTTGAACATTTGATAATTGAGCTGCTCTTGCAATACCATCACCTACTGAAATAACATAACCGTATTTTCCTGATTCTTTATTTAAATCATTTTTAGTATTAGTATTTGTAGTTGCTTTAAAATTATTATCTATTTTTGATAAAATTTTAGAAACAAAGTTTTTTGCTTTTTTTTGACTAGACGAATTATTTAATAATAAATTATTGTTTAAATTTATATTTAAAATTAAGTTTAACATTTAAAAAATTTAATTAGTTTAAATTATTGATAATTAAAAATTATTTTTTATTCCAAACATCTTTATATACAACTTTATCTCCATAAACAAATGAAATATATACAATATAGAAAAAAAATAAAGCTGCAATTGCAGATAAATAAGAACCTAAAGAAGCTACTGCATTCCATCCGCTATATGCATCTGGATAATCTGGAATTCTTCTAGGCATACCCGCTAATCCTAAAAAATGCATTGGAAAAAAAGTTAGATTTACTCCAACGAAAGTTAACCAAAAATGAATTTTACCTAAAATTTCTGGATAAGTTAATCCAAACATTTTGGAAAACCAAAAATAAAAAGCACCAAAAATTGCAAAAACTGCACCCATAGATAAAACATAATGAAAGTGTCCTACTACATAATATGTATCATGAAATGCTACATCAAGGCCACCATTAGATAAAGCAATACCAGTTAATCCTCCAATAGTAAATAAAAACAAGAAACCTAAAGCAAATAACATAGGAGTATTTAATTCAACACGACCTCCCCATAAAGTAGCAATCCAACTAAAAATTTTAATACCTGTAGGTACTCCAATAATCATAGTTGCAGCAGTAAAATAAGCTCTTGTATCTACATCCATACCTACTGTATACATATGATGAGCCCATACAATAAACCCTAAAATACCAATAGAAAGCATTGCATAAATCATACCAATATTTCCAAAAATTCGTTTATTTGCGATATGCGAAATAATATGACTTATTGCACCAAATCCAGGTAAAATTAAAATATAAACTTCAGGATGTCCAAAAAACCAAAATAAATGTTGATATAATATAGGATCTCCTCCTCCTGCAGGATCAAAAAAAGTTGTATTAAAATTTCTATCTGTTAATAACATTGTAATTGCTCCAGCAAAAACAGGTAATGAAAATAAAATTAAAAATGCTGTAATAAAAATAGACCATACGAATAATGGCATATTATGGAAATACATTCCAGGCATTCTCATATTTATTGTTGTTGTAATAAAATTAATAGCTCCTAAAATAGAACCTGCACCTGCAAGATGTAAACTAAAAATTGCAAGATCAACTGAAGGTCCTGAATGGTATTGAATACTTGCTAAAGGTGGATATACAGTCCATCCTGTACCTGCACCAGCTTCTACTAATGCAGACATTAATAATAAAAATAATGAAGGAGGCATTAACCAAAAACTAATATTATTTAATCTTGGAAAAGCCATATCTGGTGCACCTATTAAAATAGGAACTAACCAATTTCCAAAACCTCCAATTAAAACAGGCATTACTAAATAAAAAACCATAATAAATGCGTGTGCTGTAACAATAACATTATATAATTGGTGATTTCCAGATAATACTTGAACACCAGGTTGAGCTAATTCTAATCTAATAAAAACAGATAAAACTGTTCCTAATACACCAGCTATAGCACCGAATAATAGATATAAAACTCCGATGTCTTTATGGTTAGTTGAATATAACCATCGTTTTGTATTTGAAGCAAGATCAAAGGTGAAAGGCATTACATTTAGTTTATTTATATTTTTTACAAAGTTTGACATAGTTTGTGTGTGTGTTTAGTGTAAATTTAAAGCATCGCTTAAGTAAATACAAGTTAGAATTGCAAAAACATAAGCTTGAATAAGAGCTACACCTATCTCTAATCCAATTAATAATAAGATTACAACTAATGGAAAATAATGTGCAATATATGTAATTCCTGGAATACCTAACATAGTCCAAGAAAATCCTACAATTACTTTTAATAATGTATGTCCAGCCATCATATTTGCGAATAATCGAACAGCTAAACTTACAACTCTAAAACTATAAGAAATAAATTCTAGAGGAACTAATAATGGAGCTAAAGCTATTGGAGCACCTGAAGGTAAAAATAAACTTAAAAAATTAATTTTATGTTTTTTAATTCCCACTATATTTATGGTTAAAAATCCAATCATAGATAAAGATAATGTTATAATAATTTGACTTGTAACTGTATAACTATAAGGTACCATTCCTACTAAATTAGCGAAAATTATAAAAATATATAAAGTAAATACTAAAGGAAAAAAATTTAAACCTTCTTTTCCTAAATTTTCTTTTACCATAGAATACGCCATTTTAAAAATTGTTTCATAAATTACTTGAATTCTACTTGGAATAATAAAATCATAATTATATTGCCAAATAAGTTTAAATAATCCAACAATTAATGAAAAAATTAATAATAAAATAATAGTTATATTTGTAATAGAAAAATCTAAAAATGAGTAAGGAAATAATTTAACAAAAGGAAAAATTAAAAAAGTAAAAATTATAAAATAAATTGCATTAGTTAAAAAAAAAAATAACTTTTTAATTAATAAAAAAAGACCAAATAAATTACTAAATTTTAATATATTTATATATTTATTAATATATTCTGCATTTAAAAAATTTAAATCTCCTATAAAAAGGTATTTATAAATATTTAAAAATTTATTTGAAGGTAAAAAACTTTTAATTTGTAATTTACTAAAATAATCAATTTTAGTTATGTAATTATATTTTAAATTCATTTTTTTTTCATGAACTTGAGTTAAAAAATATATTGTAAATGCATTAATATATGAAATAACTTGTGTTACTTGTAATTTTAATAATTGTATATTTATTAAATTTTTTTTTAATAAAATTGCTTTATTTTTAAATAATGAAGTTGAAATTGATTTAATAAAAAAATTTAATTCATTTATAAAAATATTATATTTTATTAATACAAGAGATAACATATTAATTGAATCTGAATTTTTTAAATTAAGATTTATAAAATTTTTTTTTAAATCAATAATAATATCTTTGCTTAAAACTTTTAAAAGTAAAATACCCTGATATAAAAAAATAAAACTTAAAAAAAATTTAATATTCATAGATACAAAAAAATACTTATCTCCAATATTATTATTAAAAGAATATAATGCGATTTTACTATTATTTGATACATTATAATCTAATAATGGAGAAATATTTGTTAAATATTTAAAAATCGAAGAGATTTGAAATAATGAAAAAATATCCCTTGAAAATATATGCGATGCTACTAAAATAGTATTAACTTTATCTTTTAAATCAACAGAGTATAAAAAAAAATCACCAATATTTGTTAACATTAAATTATTTAAATAATTTAAAAAAAATAAAGAATAATTTAAAAAATTTGAAGGATTTTTTTTAACTGAATCAAATGCATTATATTCTGAAACATTTAAATCTAATGAATTATTTGGATTTATATTCCAAATATATTGTATTTTAAAATCATTAAAAAAAATCGAAAAAAATTGAAGAAAATATATATTTAAAGAATTATTTTCTTGAAAATTTAATAAATTTTCAAAAAATAAACTATTTGTATTAAAAATAAGATCTATTCCGAAAAAATGATAAAATGCTTTGTTATAATTTTCAAAAAAATTTAACATTTTTTCATACGAGTTTATAAATGTTCCTATGATAGGTATTACATTTGTTATTTCAAATTGTTCTAACGGACTAAAGATAAACATATTAAAATTAAATAATTAAGCACCACCCCACCAATAAACAGAAACAAATAGGAATAACCAAACAACATCTACAAAATGCCAATACCATGCTGCTGCTTCAAAACCTAAATGATGTTCTTTTGTGAAATGTCCTTTAATTAATCTATATAAACATACAGATAGAAATAAAGTTCCAATTAATACATGAAAACCATGAAAACCGGTTGACATAAAAAAAGTTGAACCATAAATTCCACTTGAAATTGTAAAAGGAGCTTGTATATATTCAAATACTTGAATTACTGTAAAAATTAATGCTAAAATTATTGTTAAAAATAAAGAAATAACAGATTCTTGTTTATTTCCAGAAATAATTGAATGATGTGTCCAAGTAACAGTTGCTCCAGAAGTTAATAATAATAATGTATTTAATAAAGGTAATCCAAATGCTGAAATAGGTTCAATTCCTATTGGAGGCCATACGCATCCAATTGCTATTGTAGGAGCTAAACTTGAATGAAAAAATCCCCAAAAAAATGCTACAAAAAACATTATTTCAGAAATTATGAATAAAATCATACCTATTCTTAAACCTTTTTGAACATAAGTTGTATGTTTACCTTCAAAAGTAGATTCTCGAATTACGTCTCTCCACCAAATAGCCATACAAGAGATTAAACAAATTATACCAAAAATAAATAAAAAATAACCTAAAGAATATTTATGCATATACATAGTTAATCCAAAGGTTACAAATAAACTCGAAAATCCTGTTAATAATGGCCAAGGACTTTGAGTTACAATATGATAAGGATGTCTTTGTGTTTGTGTTATTGTTGTTTTCATATATATTGTAAATTATTTATATTATTTAAAAAAATAATATTAAAAAAATTTAAGAAAGATTCTTTAAAATTTACTATATTTAATATAGGCGAATAATGGGATTTGAACCCACGACTTACAGATCCACAGACTGTTGCTCTAACCTCTGAGCTATATACGCCAACTTTAAAAAAAATTTATATTTTTAAATTTCTTTTGATAAAGGTAATTTAATTTAAAGCTCTATAAACAAAAGAAGGATTCATAGATCTTACTAAATTAATTTCAGAAATTTTTGGTTTTCTAATTAACATTGTTGAAAAAGTATGAAAATTAAATTGTAAGTATTTTGGAAAAATTACTTGTTTATAATAAATACGTTTTTTTAAAAAGCGTATTCGTGTATATTTATCAAATTTATATAATGAAGAATAAATATGTCTTCTAACTGCTAAATGAGATCGTGACATAAAATTATATTTTTTTTGTTTATATTTTTTTATAAAAATTCGACGTTTCATTTGTTTAATTAAACGAAACCATTCTCTATATGTTTTAACATTAATTGAAATAATATCTCCAGGTTTAACAATAAAATTAGGTGAAGTTACAACTTTTTCATTTACTGCAATTTTACCATGTAAAACCATTTGTCTTCCGTGTAATATAGATTTACTTAATAATGATCTATAAGTTAAAGTATCTAATCTTTGTTCTAAAGTAGATATAAAATTTTTTTCTTTTTTTTTTTATTTTTTATATTTTG
>Ga0194123_10006463_pt1 | contig 12082 bp, 8 predicted proteins | sample TA2MahsurfametaG_5_FD_155479 | JGI IMG/M metagenome (GOLD analysis project Ga0194123, IMG submission 155479) | Freshwater microbial communities from Lake Tanganyika, Tanzania - TA2015023 Mahale A surface | ecosystem: Environmental > Aquatic > Freshwater > Lake | place: Tanzania: Lake Tanganyika... | reverse complement strand
CGGATCGGATGCGGTTGCGGATTGGCCCATCTTGAACGCCTTGGTGAATACGGCGGGGGGGGCATCTTGGGTAAGCCTGCATCACGGCGGAGGGGTGGGGATGGGTTATTCCATTCATTGCGGGATGGTCATTGTGGCCGATGGCAGCGAGGCTGCCGAGGAGCGATTACGTAGGGTTTTGCACAACGATCCGGGAATGGGGGTTATCCGCCATCTGGACGCTGGCTATACCACCGCTGTACAAACGGCCCGTGAGCACGGTTTACGGCTCACAGATCGCTTGAGGTAATCCAAAGGCGTCAATTATATATGATTGTAGCTGCTGGGCATAGGCCAAAAGGGGCGTTTATGAATTCGTTAATTAGATGGACGCAAAAGTTTTGAAAACGAGGGGGGCGTATCTTTACATTAAATAGAGTATCTTTTTTCTAAAATTAAAATGAAAAATTTCTATAAAATAGCTTGTTTTACGGTCCTGATTGGACTTATGGCGCAAACGGCTCTGGGCCAAAGCCAATGCCTCAATGCACCAACGGTAACGACGGACTCGGTTTCAGGGGTTAGTTCATCGGGGGCTACTGTCCATGGTCAAGTAAGTTCAGACGGTGGCACGAGGGTTCGCGAAAGGGGAGCCTGCTACGGCACTTCAACCGGCCCCACGGTGGGGAATAGTCGAGCTTTATCTGGATTTGGGACAGGGTCATATTCCGCTGCGATAAGTGGATTGAGTCATTCAACGCAATATTACACACGGGCCTATGCCACGAACGCTGTGGGCACGGCTTATGGAAATGAGGTGAGCTTCACGACCTTGGTAGCGATTCCTCAACCATGTCCCGGAGTTTCCACGGTAACCGATATCGATGGGAATGTCTATCAAGGAATCCAGATAGGGACTCAGTGCTGGACACAGAGTAATTTGAAGGTTAGTAAGTACAGGAACGGGGATAATATCCCTACGGGTTTAAGTAACAGTGCTTGGCAGAATACGACAAGCGGGGCGTATGCGATATACAACAACAACCCCGTAAATGATGGATTGTATGGGAAGTTGTACAATCATTATGCAGTTACGGATAGTAGGGGCTTATGCCCTACGGGTTGGCATGTACCCTCTGATGGGGAGTGGAAAGTTTTGACAAAGTATTTGGATCCAACCGCGGATACGAACTCGACTAGTTTTACGGCAAGTACAACAGCCGGAGGAGCATTGAAGAGCACAGCGACGCAACCCACCCCTGGGGGTTGGATTTCACCGAATACGGGAGCGACGAATTCATCGGGCTTCACTGCCCTGCCGGGCGGCCATCGGAACTTCCTCGGAGGTTTCAGCCTCATGACCGAAAGCGGATGTTGGTGGTCCTCCTCCGTCTCGTCCGGGTCCCTTGCCTGGTTCCGCATCCTGGACTACGACGGCCCCATCCACCGCTTCACCTTCAACCGTACCTACGGCTTCTCGGTTCGCTGCTGCAGGGATTAGGCTAGTGTGTAGGGGGATTCGACTCTTTGACCATTGCCCCCGACCTAAGGGAGGGGGCATCGTGAAGCGATAAGGGTACAATTCCCCCCGCCCGCCGCTCTAAGCGGGGGCGGGGGTCGCCCGTAAATTTACTTTAGGCTTAACTCATGGACCATCAATCGCAAGCCAGCGAAAAATGAGGCTTCATAACAATAGGGGTTAAATGGGATTTCGAGGTTCAACCTCTAAACTTTGAAGCTCTTGGGTCAAAACCCGTTGAAGGGCATGGCTGATACCGACCAAGGGCAGGCGAACAATGCTCTTGCAGAGGCCCAATTCTTGGAGGAGAAACTTGATGCCGGCTGGGCTGCCTTCGCGGAAAACCGCGGTCATGATCGGTAACAATTGGTGATGGATTTGGCGGGCCGCCTGAAAGTCACCCTTCAGGGCATGGCGAACCATCGTGCTGAAGGATTGAGGCAGGGCATTTCCGATGACCGAAATCACACCGTCCAAGCCCAAGGCCATCAAAGGAAGGGAAATGGCGTCATCACCGGAATACACCTTGAAGGAGGCCGGTTTGGAACGCATGATTTCCATGATTTGGCCCCAGTCTCCGGAGGCTTCTTTGGTTGCAACAATGTTGGGGAAATCCGAGGCAAGCCGTAAAGTGGTTTCGGCGGTCAAGGAACATCCGGTGCGGGCGGGGACATTGTACAGGACGATGGGTTTGTCGGTGGACAAAGCGAGTTCCCGGTAATGAGCATACAGCCCTTCTTGGGTGGGCCTGTTGTAATACGGTGTTACCGAAAGCAAGGCATCCACCCCATTCAAGTCAAAGGCCTTCAATTGATCAAGCAATTCCCTAGTATCGTTACCGCCCATCCCGCACCACAAGGGCAAGCGTCCTGCCAACTGCTCCCGAACCAGGTCGAGCACTTGCATTCGTTCTTCTTTGGACAAGGTGGGCGTCTCACCGGTGGTGCCCAAGGCGACCACGAAATCCACGCCGCCGTTCACGAGGTGATCCACAACGGACGCGATGCCTTCGGGATCAGGATTGCCTTGGATGTCAAAGGGGGTGACGACCGCAATACCGGTACCGCGTGGAAGGCTTGGGTTCATAGGCGTTATGGATGGTGCTGAAGTTTCTCGCGATGAATTTGATGCAAACCCAAATGCTCCAAATGCTGAAGCAGGGAGCGAAGGCTTGGTTTGGCGCCTGCGAGTTTAAGCCCCAGTTCTAAATTATAGGGCGGGGAAGGTTGGTTGCGGTTGACACCGATTTTGATTTGGGCATTGGTGACCATGACCAGGTATTCCAAAGGCGGATTCTCCACGGGGCACAAATTGATGCATAAATCAAAGGGCCTGGATTTGGCCAACGAGACAATGCGATCCGGCGGCAAAAGGGTGTTGGTGAGTTCTTGGCTATGGAAACTGTTCAGATCGGCTTGAGCATGACGCACCAAGCCCAAGGTTTGGCAAAAGAAATCCGGGCGACGGTATTGGGCAACCAGTTTGGCAAGATCCATCTGCCAGGCATCGTTCCCATCGTACAAGACTAACCAGCCCCCTCGGTTCAGTTGGTTCTTCCCATGGACGGTTGCAGGCGTCGCCGCAGAAAATTCCGTGGACAAATTCTTGATCAGGCGCTCAAACATCCATTTCCGAAGGAACATGGGGGGTTTGAAAGGGAGTTTATCAAAATCAGTGGCCATGATACCCTGCAAGATACGAAGGGCATTCAACCTGCTAAGGCTCTCTTGTGCTGTTCCCCTGCAGGATTTTTAAAATTTCTTCTTCGCTGAGGAGGCGGATGCCCAATTCCTCTGCTTTGCGAAGCTTGGAGGGTCCAGCCTCTGCCCCTGCAACCAGGAAGTCCAATTTGCTGCTGATCGAACTGAGGTTCGTTCCGCCCGCATCTTCGATGCGTTGCTTCAAGGTTTCTCGATCAACATGCTCAAAGCGTCCGGTGACCAGCAGTTTCTTGTTTTCGAGGGGACGGGGTTCCATGACCGAATGGATGCCCTGCTCGAAGGCCGAGGAGGCTGGGGAAGTTCTGGACCTATAGGTCATGGACAAGCCCTGGGATGCCAATCGAGCCCATAAGGATTGATTCAGAGGGTCCGCAAACCAAGCAAGAATTTGGTCAGCGGATTTCTCGCCAATTTCATGGATCCTCATCAATTCCTCACGAGTAGCTGTCGAAAGATTGGCCATGTTTTGAAATTTCCTGGCCAGGGTCAGCGACGCGACTTCGCCAATTCCACGTAGGCCCAAAGCAAAGAGCACCTTTTCGAAAGGAGTTTTTTTGGAATCCTCAATAGATTGAAGCAAACGAGTTCGGCTACGTTCTCCCATACGTTCCATGGGGGATAATTGCTCCTGGGTCAGGGCATACAAATCCGCCGCGTCATGTATGATATGCTGTTGTAACAAAGCACTTAAGGTTTCCGGGCCAAGATGTTCAATATTCATGGCCTTGCGCGATACAAAATGCTCCAGCCTGCCCAAAATTTGCGGCGGACAATCCCGATGATTTTCGCAATAATGCAGGGCGTCATGTCCGACCAAGGTTGTCCCGCATTCGGGACAGTTGTCCGGAAATCCTACCCGTACAGCCCCTGCAGGCCTTAATTCCGGAACCACATCGGTTATTTTGGGGATGATGTCTCCTCCTTTCTCCAGGTGAACGGTGTCACCGATATGCAGCTCAAGTCGACGTATCTCGGCATCGTTGTAGAGCGAAGCCCTTTGCACCGTGGTTCCCGCCACCTCAACGGGCTGAAGGTGGGCGACCGGGGTGATGACACCGGTTCTCCCGACCTGAAATTGAACATGGTGGAGGATGGTTTGAACCGATTGTGCAGGGTACTTGTAGGCGATGGCCCAGCGTGGTGATTTGGCCGTGTAGCCTAATTCTTCGCGTTGTCCGAACTGGTCCACCTTGACCACCACCCCGTCGATATCAAAGGGCAATGCAGCTCGGCCGTTATGCCAACGATGAATGAAATCCAGAATCTCCTCAAACGAAGAGGGCCCTATGCGATGGTCGGAAACCGGAAAGCCCCATGCGGCCAGCAAGTCCATCCTAAGGTGATGATGGGCCTTGCCTTGCAAAAACTCAAAGTCCCCATCCAATTGATAACATAAGGCGGATAATTTTCGACGCCGCACTTGGTTGCTGTCAAGGAGTTTGAGGGTTCCGGATGCGAAATTGCGGGGATTGGCATAGGTCTCTTCGCCTAATTCGCGTTTGCTGCGATTGATTTGCTCGAAGGCTGAACGGTCCATGTAGATTTCACCCCGGATTTCCATGGCCTCTGCAGGGGCTGTTGGATTCAGACGGAGAGGAATGGATTCTATGGTCCGAACATTGGTCGTCACGTCATCGCCTCGCAGCCCATCCCCTCGGGTGACGGCGTATTCGAGCTTGCGGTTTCGGTAATGCAAGGAAATGGCGACTCCATCGATCTTTAATTCAGCGCAATATTGCGGGTTGAAGCCCAAGGACTTGCAGCAGCGATCATGAAAGCTCTGCAAGTCTTCCTCGCTGTAGGTATTGCCCAAGGATAACATGGGTCGAAGGTGTTCTCGGGTTTCAAATCCGGTCATGACGCCACCGCCTACACGTTGGGTAGGGGAGTCGTCCTCCATCCACTGGGGGTACTTGCTTTCCAGCTGTTCCAGTTCTTGGAGCAGATGATCAAAGTCTTGATCCGAAATTATCGACTGGTCCTGGAGGTAATAGGCGTGGTTGTATTGGCGCAAAAGGGCAGCCAATTCCCGCATTCTGAGCCAATCCGGATGCCTCTCAGGATCCATGCCTACTCGCTGTCGGTCCCGTAGACGCCCATGCTGCTGAAACGCTCCACGCGGGCCGCAATTCGGGTTTGGCTGTCCATGCTTTGCAGTTCCTTGAGGTTTTTGAGCAGGTATTTCTTCAGGGTTGCAGCCATTCCTTCCCGGTCCCTGTGGGCACCACCCAAAGGTTCGGGGACAATTTCGTCCACCAAGCCGTTGGCAAGCATGGCCTCAGCGGTTAGTTTCAAGGCTTCAGCTGCTTTTTCTTTGTGGTCCCAGCTTCGCCACAGAATGCTGCTGCAGGATTCAGGGGAAATTACGGAGTACCATGTGTTCTCCAGCATCAATACCCGGTCCCCAACGCCGATTCCAATCGCGCCGCCTGAGGCTCCTTCGCCCACAATGACGACGATGACAGGGACTTTGAGCTTGAACATCTCCCGGATATTGCGGGCGATGGCCTCTGCCTGACCCCGCTCTTCTGCTTCAATGCCGGGGAATGCCCCGGGAGTGTCGATCAAGGTTACAACAGGCTTGTTAAATTTCTCCGCCATCTTCATGAGGCGGAGTGCTTTACGGTATCCTTCAGGATTGGCCATCCCGAAATTTCGGTATTGACGCATCTTGGTGTTGATGCCTTTTTGGTGACCGATGAACATGATGGTCTCTCCATCCATTTTGGCAAAGCCGCCTACAATGGCCTTGTCATCCCCATATGCACGATCTCCGTGGAGCTCCACGAAATCGGTGCACATATGCTCTACATAGAAAAGGGTGTACGGTCGATCCAGGTGCCGGGACATTTGCACCTTTTGCCAACCGGTCATATTGCTGTACAATTGACGTTTGGCCTTGATGATTTGGGCTTCCAAAGCTCTAATCGGTCCACTGACATCGCTCTTGCCTTTGTCTTGGATTTGCGTGAGCTTCAGGAGTTCTTCTTCAAGGTCCTGTATGGGTTTTTCGAAGTCAAGCCAAGTAGGGGCTGGTTTGGATTGGGGTGTAGGATTGGACATGGTTTAATCAATCATTGAACAAGAAAGCGAATTCTATTTCGGCCTCGTGCGCTACGGTATTCCAGGAGGTACAATCCAGGCTCGAGCAGTCCGCGCAGGTTTAGTTCTTCCCTTCCTAAGTTGGCGTTTTCGATGAGGCCTTGATGCATAATTTGTCCGTTCGTATGAAGGATCCGGTAGGATGCAGGAGACTCATCGGAGGGGAATTCCAAGGTAAAGTTTCCTTGGCTCGGATTGGGATACAAACGCAAGGCAGATCGGGCATTCAAATCATTGAGGGAACTTCGGTCAAGGCTCACCCTCCAACGTGTAGAATCTGTATGCGTAATTAAATTCTCAAAATATTCATTGACAGCGGCATGGGTTGCCTGCAGGTATATGGCCGTATCGCTGGTTCTGCTGTAGAAGATTCGCATTAACGGTTGGTAGGAGGAATCCCTGGCGATGCTTAGGGACAAATTCTGGGAAATTCCAATGATGCGTGGCTGTTGATTGGCCAAGGTGTACTGCCAAACCGGTGAACTCGGGGCGGCGAGGGACAGGATTTGCAGGGGGCGAATGCCGTGAATGGAGAAGTCAAGAGCCGTTAAGCGATGTTGCGGATTACGAATTCCGATATCGACAAAGCGTTGGACAGTGTCAATGGCCAGAATTTTGGTGGAATGCGTCTGGGCAGATTGGATACCTCGTGGGAACTGGCAATTCTGTCCGGTGTTATTGTTCATTAAGCAATTTCCAAGCAAGGCAGCATCCCAAACATTCAAAACCGAATCCCCGCTCAAATCCGCACAGTTGGAGAAGGGTAATTGTTGATGCACCAAACCCGTCAGGTAATAGGGCATATCGGTGCTGGATCGTATGCTGTCTTGGTTGATATCCCCTGCGATGGCAGTCCCTGAACATATTCCCCGGCAATCCCGAACGGCATTCCCATAAACCACCCCTTGGCAATCGGTATAGGGTGCACAGTTGGGGTACTTGCTGTATTGTTTGAGGCCGTTGCTATCCGTATAGATCCGGACACAAACTTGGGCCCAATTGTTCAGATAATTCATTTCGATACGACCCAAGGCGTCAGGAGATTGATCCCAATTCACTTTGGCAGCCAGGATATAATCTCCGGTGGGCACATCGGTGATGTCAATCCACTGACAATCTAAGCTGCGGGTATAAATATCGCCGCATCCTGCGGTAATCCCCATGTTGCTGCATCCATATTTAGCAGGGATACCCGATGGACATGAAAGGTCCATTACGCAGAATCCGTTTTTGAAACCTACGGGAATACGGTTACCCACCGTGGGATATAACACATATTCGGCATATCCTTCGTAGTGGGCATGGCCATGGCAGTTGACGGTATTGAATTGCCCGGGATGCGTAGAAGGACTGCCAATGAAGTAGTCCGTAATGCCTACATTGCGGATATCCGTGGTAAACCTGATCAGGGTCCTGCTCCCGTACCCGGTCAGGCAGTTTTCGGCCACCCAACAATTGCCAACATTGGCGTTGATGGTCGAGCGTTGCAAAGAATTCTCAAAGGCTGACTGCACAAATTCCAAATCAGGACCGGGCGGACAAAGTGGATTGGGGTAGTAGTAGCAGGTCGTGGATACCGTGGCCATGGGGTCGTAATTGCAGGCCAGTGAATCCATGCATCCAGGAATGGGGCCGTCGTATTGCAAGCGAAAAGCGATAGGTCCGGTACAAGAATTATCTCCGCCGATGCGCATATAATAAATTCTCCCGGTATCCAGGAATGCCATAACTTCCGCGCGGATACCGCAGGCGGTTGAGGAGTCGTTGAAGAAAACGGTTCCCATATTGTCGTTGGCCAATACCGGAACATTGCATTGGTTATAGACCCAAATACGGGTATTGAAACTTGGATTGGCTGGACAAGTGCTGATTCGATAGCGCCCTCTGACGGGGGCCGTATAAGCGTACCAGGAGTTTCGAACCGGGGCGCTGTGATTCCCGGTATCAATGGCAAGGGCCGTCTGGCAACTCTGTGTGGGAGCGCAATTCAAGGAACGGACATCGCTGTGGGTGAATTGTCCCCCGCTCGCCAGGAGATTGCCGTTCCACCACAACTGAAATAAACCATTTCCGTGCCCGCAGCATAATCCATCACCGTACGAATCCATCATGGTAAACGTCAAGCATGATGTGTTAGGAATGCATAGGGTATCCCGGTAATAGGTTGCAGTCTGGGTGAAATATCCGGTATCTCGAAAGGCAAGCACCGCTCCGCTTTGATTCTGCAGGCGGTAGGAGGACTCTCGAGGGTAATTATCGGTACGAATCACCACGATAAGTTGCGAGGTTCCGGTAGGGCAGGCCTGGGCGTATGATGAAAAGATGGGGCCATAACACGCCCAAACAATCACCGAGAAGGCAGCTGAAACCTTGGAGCTGACCTTGTTCGTGGGCGTCCATCGAAAAGGAAAGCGAATAGAGGGGAGGATGTTGGAGAACATACGTGGTTTTTAACTACTTGAAAAAGGAATAATCAAAGTTAACCCCAAAAACGCCCTCAAAGGCCGAGGTTGCCCAGGGCCCATTGCTCCACTACTGCAGGCAAATGGGTTTGCTCCAGGCGGTGGATTCGCTCCGAAAGGGCATGAACCGTATCCTCTGGGTGCACCGGACAGCGAAAAGAGGCGATTGCGGCGCCTTCATCGTAGGCCTCGTTCACTAAGTGAATGGTGATGCCGGATTCGCTTCGACCAGCATCCAAAACCGCTTGATGAACGCGTTCGCCGTACATGCCCTTCCCACCAAAATCCGGGAGCAAGGAGGGGTGAACATTGAGGATGCGTTGGGGATAGGCTCGCAAAAGAAATTCCGGAATACGCCACAGGAATCCTGCTAGCACCATCGCGTCGATTTGGAAGGCCTTTAATTGATCCAAAAGATCTTGCTCCTGCCGCCAACTTTCCTTGCCGATCAGGATGGAGGGAACCTTGAGGGCCGATGCTTTGCTCAGGACAGGGGCATCAGCCTTGTTGCAAACTACCAAGGCCACTCGAATTCGAGGATGGGATTTGAAGAAACGGATAAGGTTCTCGGCATTGGTGCCTTGGCCACTGGCCCAAACGGCAAGCCGGATCAGGGATTCGGCCATTGCCAGATACGGGTTTTGAGAAGGCGAAGCATCTGAAGCATGTAGGAAGGCGGAAGCATGCGGTGCAATTCGATGGAAGACAGGGTGTAGGAACCGCCGGTCTGGGGATTGACTTTGACCCCCATGCATACCGTGGAGCCGTTGTACAAGGGAAAGGGAGGGGCAGGGTTGTTGTCGTCTCGTAACAACAAATTAATTTTATAGAGGGGGATGGACGAAGCGCCCAGCCTGAGTGGGCGATTCCCCGAACTGAAACCTTGATGGGTCATGGTCGGCAGGGTCCAGGGCTGACCGTTCCATTGTCCTGACAAAGGCAAAAGACTCGATGTATCGGTGACCAGGAAGCTGTAGCCTGCAGGAATTTCTTGAACCGAATCAATGGGGGATGATTCGTAAGCTGGAGTCCAAGCCGGCGTCCCTGCATCTGCTTTGGCGGCCAGGAGCACATGGCCTCCTTGGGCCAAAACGTTACCCAAGGTTCTGGAGGAGAATTGCATCGCCAAATCGAAATCAGGGGCTATCCAAAGGATGCGTCCAAAACGCCCAAAAATTCTGGCCTGTACCCGGTTGTTGATGGAAAGCTGGGTGTAGCGGTTTCCGATTTTTTGAAAAAGTCGTAATTCTTCCACCCCTCCGAAGCCCAAACTATCCAACCAGGCTTTGTAGTGCAGGGATAGGGTATCGACATTCAGGGTGGGGTTGGGATCGTTGCCGTAAGCATTCACCAACAAGAGGGAAGCCACGCAACTCTTGACCATGGTTGGACGGCTGACCACCCATGGTGAAGCAGACAAGGATTGGTCCACAGCACGGATATACAATCGGTTGGTATCGTTTTCGAGGAGTCCGCCCAGGCGTTTGGCCAAGGGCAGGTCGTTCGGGCCAACGTAAATCTGGCAGAGACCAGAATTATTGGCCCATTCCAAAATGCACTCGGTGTAAGCATTGTGGATGCGAACGGTATCGTTGCTGAGAGTATCGTTCAGACAAATTTCGTAATACAAGATGGTGGAGTCTCCATCGCTGTCCGCACCCTGCCAACGATAACCCAAAACGGGACATGAAACCAAGGGGAATGCCCCAGCAAGCGGCGAGCCTCCGTCGGGATTGTAGTTGAAACTGACTTGGGGAGCAGTGTTACGCAGAGGCAGTATAAGCCTGGCCGGTTCAGGATCCGCGGCACCCTCCAAATCCACAGCTCTGATTTGCAATTCAAAATCGGCAGTATCCGGACCTGCTGGGAGGTTCAAACGGACCAAGGTATCGTTGGCCTTGGTCCATGCCCAAGGCTGGTTGACCAATGGGCGTAATCCTACTCTAAAATCGTAATGATCCACCACACCGTCCGGATCCAGGCCCCACCAATGCAGTTGCACCGAGGTGGGCAGGCGGTTCGGTCCGCTGCGCTGAATGCTGTCCACCACCGCGTAGGTTTCGGGAGCTTGGTTGGGCAATAAATCACCCATCCATTCCGATCGGCAGGATACCAAAATTTGCAAGAGGCATCCAAGGCCGATCAGGGTCAGGTTACGTTTCCACATAGACCCGACAAAGGTAAGGCAAAGCCCTACTTGACTTCCTCGTAATCCACGTCGGTGACATCCTCCGTAGCGCCTTGGCCGGAAGCTGTTCCCCCAGGTCCTTGGGCAGACCCGTTAGGATCGCCTTGAGCACCCTGCTGACTGGCTTGATACATGTCCGCCGAGGCGGCTTCCCATTGCTTGTTGAGCTCAGCACTGGCCTCGGTGATGGCGGTGAAATCCTTGGAGGCGTGGGCTTTCTTAAGGTTTTCGAGGGCTGTTTCGATGCCGCTACGCTTTTCGGCGGGGATCTTGTCTCCGTACTCTTTGAGTTGTTTCTCGGTGGAGAAAATCAAGGAGTCGGCAGAATTCATGGTATCCGCTTCTTGACGGCGCTGTTCGTCTGTGGAGGCATTCGCCGCAGCTTCTTGCTTCATGCGCTCGATTTCTTCCTTGCTGAGCCCAGAGGATGCTTCGATACGAATTTTTTGTTCTTTCCCTGTGGCTTTGTCTTTGGCGGAGACATTGAGGATTCCGTTGGCATCGATATCGAAGGTGACTTCAATTTGGGGAACACCACGGGGCGCTGGGGGAATACCGTCCAAATGGAATCGCCCAATGGTTTTGTTATCAGGGGCCATAGGGCGCTCGCCTTGCAACACGTGGATTTCAACCGATGGTTGAGAATCGGCGGCTGTGGAGAATACCTGGCTTTTCTTGGTCGGGATGGTGGTGTTGGATTCAATCAGACGGGTCATGACGTTGCCCATGGTTTCGATACCCAGGGAGAGCGGGGTCACATCCAACAAGAGAACCCCTTCGACATCGCCGGTGAGGACTCCGCCCTGAATGGCAGCTCCTACGGCAACAACCTCATCGGGATTGACCCCTTTGGAAGGTTTTTTGCCGAAGAAGGATTCCACAACTTCTTGGATTTTGGGGATACGGGTAGATCCGCCAACGAGGATGACTTCGTCGATATCCGAGGTGGAGTAGCCCGAATCCTTGAGGGCCCTTTTGCAGGGTTCCAAGGTTCTTTGGACCAAAGCATCAGCCAGTTGTTCGAACTTGGCTCGACTTAATTTGCGGACCAAGTGCTTGGGTACGCCGTCAACCACGGTGATATAGGGGAGGTTGATTTCGGTATCGCTCG
>Ga0194123_10006459_pt1 | contig 12093 bp, 10 predicted proteins | sample TA2MahsurfametaG_5_FD_155479 | JGI IMG/M metagenome (GOLD analysis project Ga0194123, IMG submission 155479) | Freshwater microbial communities from Lake Tanganyika, Tanzania - TA2015023 Mahale A surface | ecosystem: Environmental > Aquatic > Freshwater > Lake | place: Tanzania: Lake Tanganyika... | reverse complement strand
TCAAGCGTCAGCCGTACCGGCGGATGGATTACCTCCGACTTCATTGACGCGTATGTCGAACTGCATCGTTTGGGAATTGCCCACAGTGTCGAAGTCTGGAACAACGACCATCAGCTTGTCGGCGGTCTGTATGGGGTGCGACTCGAGCGGTTCTTTGCGGGCGAATCCATGTTCCATCTTGAGCGAGACGCATCAAAGGTTGCGCTGTGGTTCTTGGTCGAAATGATGCAAATGGCTGGCATGTCGCTACTTGACACCCAGTGGGCCACCGATCATCTGCGTTCCCTAGGGGTCTCGGAGGTGCCACGAAACGAGTATCTGGCGCGCCTCGATGCCGCCACCTCCCCACACCACTGACACTGTCGCCTCAGTCATCTGACTCACGCCTGCACCAGACCGCAGGTCTTGCAGGCATACTTTGGGGGTGTCAACACCTCGTCACGATGACGCGTGGCTCATGCGGACGTATTCCGGTCACTCCACCGCCAAGGCCTCGAACGAGCTGTATCGCACCAACTTGGCAAAAGGTCAGACCGGCTTGTCCATTGCTTTCGACCTGCCGACACAAACGGGGTACGACCCTGATCATCTACTCGCTCGCGGAGAAGTCGGCAAAGTCGGTGTTCCTGTCGCTCACCTAGGGCACATGCGCACGCTGCTCGACGGAATTCCACCCGGAACAATGAACACGTCGATGACCATCAACGCAACTGCTGCGTGGCTGTTGTCGTTGTATGTGGCCAATGCTGAAGAGCAAGGTGTCACCACGAAAGAACTTCGCGGAACAACGCAGAACGACATCGTCAAGGAATATCTCTCGCGAGGTACCTACATCTTTCCCCCCGATGCATCACGTCGCCTGATTGTCGACATGGTTGCATGGTGCACGCACAATGCACCGAAGTGGAACGCGATGAACGTGTGCTCGTATCACTTGCAGGAAGCAGGTGCGACCCCGGTTCAGGAGATTGCCTACTCGCTTGCCACGGCTATTGATGTGCTCGATGCTGTCCGCGCAAGTGGTCAAGTTGATGACAATCAATTCGACCAAGTCTTCGGTTCAATTTCGTTTTTTGTGAACGCCGGAATTCGATTCATCGAAGAAGTGTGCAAGATGCGGGCGTTCACCGAGCTTTGGGATCGCGTCGGAAGAGAGCGTTACGGCGTGAAAGATGCCAAGGCTCGTCGCTTCCGCTACGGAGTTCAGGTGAACTCGCTCGGACTCACCGAGGCGCAACCTGAGAACAATGTTCAGCGCATTGTGCTTGAAATGTTGGCTGTCACCTTGTCGAAGCGCGCACGTGCTCGAAGTGTGCAGCTACCAGCATGGAACGAAGCCCTCGGACTTCCTCGGCCGTGGGATCAGCAGTGGTCACTTCGCATGCAACAAGTGTTGGCTTTCGAGACTGACCTACTTGAATACGACGACATCTTCGACGGTTCACACGTCGTTGAATCTCGAACAGCGCAGTTGCGCGACGCCGCATGGGCTGAGTTGAACGAGGTTCTCGACATGGGCGGTGCTTTTGCTGCCATTGACGAACTGAAAGGTCGTCTCGTCCGCTCAATGGCTGACCGCACACGCCGGATCGAAGCGGGTGACCAAGTTGTGGTCGGGGTCAACGCGTACACCGAGAGCGAAGCCTCTCCCCTTGGTGGCAACGACAACATTCTCACCGTCAATCCAGCCGTTGAGGCCGAGACCATCGCTGATGTCAATGCTTGGCGCACCGCGCGCGATGCCGCCAGGGTGCAGGCGGCGCTCAACGACCTTCGTCGCGCCGCTGAGGGCACCACCAACATCATGACTGCCTCCATCGAACTGGCTCGTGCTGGCGGCACCACCGGTGAGTGGGCACGCGTGCTGCGAGAAGTATTCGGCGAATACCGAGCCCCAACCGGTGTGTCGGCCGCCGTTGGTCGACGCTCACATGAGTTGGCGGACGTGGCGTCATTTGTGAAGACGCTGGCGGGCGGCCCGCCAAAATTTCTGGTGGCCAAGCCCGGTCTCGATGGCCATTCAAACGGTGCTGAACAAATTGCCGTGGCTGCACGTGACGCAGGAATGGAAGTTGTCTATAGCGGAATCCGACTCACCCCGGAACAAATCGCTGCAAGTGCGCGAGACGAAGATCCTGATGTCGTGGGATTGTCCATTCTCTCTGGTTCACACATGGAACTCGTACCAACAGTCATCAAGATGTTGCGCAGCGAAGGTGTCGATGCTCCGGTCATCGTCGGTGGAATCATTCCAGAGTCAGACCGACCCATACTTCGCGATCAAGGTGTGGCGGCTGTATACACACCGAAGGACTATGACGTTGCACGAATCATGCGTGAAATCGCCGACTTGGCGGCGTCACACCGCGCGAATTAGATCTTCGTGTCAGACCTAGGCGCGCTCGCGCTCGATAAACGCTTCCAGCTCTGGTCCGCTTTCAAAACTGGTGATGAGTGCGTACCGAGGTGTCTTGCCGTTGTGCACAACCACATGCCACAAGCGTTGTGTGTCGACAACGAAACGTGACCCACGCGCGAGAGGAACACGGCGCTCTGTGCTCGGATCTGGCAAACCATCAGCATCATTGTCCATGAGCAACATGTAGCTATCGGGGCTGTCAGTCAACTCGAGCCACGAACGCACTACCCAGCCTTCATTGTCCGGATTGAAGCGATTGTTGTCATCACGGTGGAAACTACGTATTGCGGTGTCGCGATCTTGTGGCTCGAGTTTGATGATGCGAACTCGACCAAAATTCGCGCCGACATTGGATACATACGACTTCAACGTGGGGGCCTTGTCAGCATTCGACGTCCAAAGCGCGTCTTTGTCGGTTTTTCCTTTGTCCCAGAAACCTCGACAGTCGAGTTGGCCGTCTGCTGATGCAAGTGGTGCAAAGTTGGTGTCACCACCACTCTTCCAATCCATGTACTCAAGCGATACCCACTCATGGTCAGGAACCGTGAATGGTGCTGGCTTCAGCGCGACGAAACCAGACTCTTGCAAACACGCCAGTCGCTTGTGTGGTGTCTCGAGCGGAATCGACACTGACCAATGTTCTTTTGTCGGCCAGAAAGTTGCGGTCATGGTTCAAGTGTAACTATCAGGGCGGCATGGTTGTTGTTGCACCAATCGGCACGAAGCCTGTGCTTGGTGGGAGCAACAACACGGTGCCAACCGGCACACGGTCGGGGTTCTTGATCTTGTTCAGTTCCACGAGAGCAGGTGCACTGATGTTGAACTTCTGGGCAATCGTGAACAATGAGTCACCGTTCTGCACCGTGTACTCGCGTCGTACAAAGGTGGTTGTGGTCTGTGGAACTGTTGTTGTAGTGGTTTTGGCAGATGATTCGTCGCCATCAGATTGACCAACTTTGAAATATGCCGACAAAAACGACAAGGCAGCAAAAGCGATTGTCGCCCACAAGAGATACATGTGGAGCGGCTTTCGCAGGAACATCAACTCAATGCTAGTTGTGCAAGGTCTACGACAACCGTCAGTGCGAGTTGATGACTACGCAGCGCGCTCGGTGACATACACAGCAAGTGCGATGAGCGCATCGTTGGCCTCACCGGCAGGGATCGCTGAGTTGATTGCTTCGATTGCAGCGTCGCGAAGCTCATCAATGAGAGTTTCCATGGCGGCCAATGCTCCACACTCAGTGATGACGGCTTGGATTCGGGCCACGGCCTCAGCACTCAGGTCAGGTTGACCGACCATAGAAAGAATTTCACTCTGAGCAGCATTCGCCATATCGAAAGCACGCGCGAGAAGCGGAGTGGGCTTTCCTTCTCGAAGATCATTGCCCACCGGCTTGCCGGTGACCGTTGAGTCTCCGAACACGCCAAGCACGTCGTCGCGCATTTGAAAGGCATCACCCAGCGGCAAGCCAACGCGAGAGAGAGCCTCGACTGTGGTTGCCACATCTGAAGGGCCGGCCAAAAGTGCGCCGATATGAAGTGGGCGCTCGACGGTGTACTTACCACTCTTATAGCGACAGATTCGATCAGCAACCACTCGACGACGCTCATGTCGTGCAGAGCCGAGCATGTCGAGATACTGACCGACATTCAGTTCCAGACGAAGTTCATGCCACATCGACCTCACATCTCGTGACACCTCGCCGAACAATTCATCTGACATGACGAAAGCAAGGTCTCCGATGAGAATGGTTGCTCCCTCGCCAAATCGTCGTGACTCACCTGCCCATTTCTCCGCCTCGTGCTGTTGCGCGAGCGTCACATGCGTGGTTGGCACACCGCGTCGAGAATCTGCACCGTCCATGATGTCGTCGTGAAACAGTGCAAAGCCGTGCAACAATTCAATTGCGGAGCCGACTTCGATGATGCGCTTGTCTGAAGGGTTGCCTCCATGGGCGACGAACGCCCAATACGCAAACGCCGGGCGTAAACGCTTGCCGCCACTCAGTGTGAGGCGCCGGATCTCCTGCATGGGAAGTGCAAGGTCTTGGTCAAGAGATGTCCACCGCTCGTGGTGAGCACGAATGGAAGTATCGAGGCACTCTTCGACTTGAGATGCCACCGCAGTCAACTGCGGAGGGGGTGCTGGGCTCACCAGAACAGGCTAGGTCAACCTTTGCAGAAGTTGCGAGTGCGGTACATCACTCGTCGTCTTCATCGTCTTCGTCATCATCGAACTCTTCGTCGAGGTCATCGTCATCGATATCGATGTCAGGAAGGTTGGCCACAACTTCATCAATGGCGAGCTGAGCCGAGGTGATCCGCTCATTACACCAAGTGACCAAATACGACGCCCGCTCAACTTTTGATGCAAGAACATCGACGTCGACCGCCGGCCCGTCGATTTCTCCGAGAATCTTCTCCAATTCACGAAGGGCCTCGGCGTAGCCCTTCGGCTCTGCCTGCGAATTTGATGAGGCCGCAACTTTTGACGATGCGGACTTCTTTGGTGAGCTCATTGTTCTACCTCCGTAATGGTGCTGCGCACTGTTCCTCTGTGGACTGTGGTGACTAATTCCTCGCCTCGCGACACGGAAGACACATCACGGACGATGTTGCCTCGCGAGTCACGTGTGATCGACCAACCGCGCGCCAAGGTTGCAGATGGATCAAGAAGTCGTACTTTTTGATCGGCGAGTACAACTTTCTGACGCTGACGCTCGAGATTGTTCTTTGGAATTGTACGAAGGCGCTCTGTTGACACGGTCAGCCGCGTGCGCGAACGCTGAAGTGCGCTACGAGTGGCGTTCGCTATGCGAGCAGCTGTGTCTTGAAGGTCGACCAAGAAGGACGACACGTGTTCGATGACGGCGTCGGCGCAGGCAGTGGGTGTTTTGCAAGCCGTGTGAGCAACTTCATCGGCGATGCTGCGGTCGATCTGGTGACCGATTCCTGTGAACACAGGATGTTGGCACCGCGCAATGGCGAGGGCAATGCTCTCTTCGTCGAAAGCTGCGAGATCAGACTTCGAACCTCCACCACGCATGAGCAACACAATGTCGATGTCGGCACGTTGCGAGAAATAATCGAGGGCCTGCACCACCATTGGTGCGGCCTGTTCTCCTTGAACGCGCACCGCACAAAAGTTCACATGGAACGCGATGCCCGATTCACTCAGATGTTGTCGCGCATCGGCCCAGCCTGCAGCCTCAGCACTTGAGATGATGCCGAGGCGAAGGGGAACCAATGGCAAAGGTCTGCGCTTGTTCTTTTCGGTGACTCCGGAATCACGCAGTTTTCGCAGCAACTCTTCGCGCTTCAGTGCCAGATCACCCAACGTGAAAGTGGTATCCACGTCGCGAGCGATGAGAGACAATTTGCCGAACGGCCCGTAATAATCAGGTGACCCCTGCAACTTGACCTTCATGCCGTTCTTCAGCTGCAGTCCTTGCTCGGACAGTTTCCGGTTGACGCGCGAAAGATCGTTTCGGAAGAGATTGACGTTCAGTGTCATCTTTCCCTTTGACGATTGCTCAACCAATGTGAAATACATGTTCGGCCCGGTCTGCTTGAGCCCTTCAATTTCTCCTTCAACCCATACCCCGCCGTCGAAGGCCTGTTTCATGACTTGGTTCAATACATCGACGAACTGCGCAACCGTGAACGAGGGACGCCCGTCATCGTGCAAGAGATCATTCTGGGAGGAGACCGCCACGTCCCACTTCTATCACTGGGGTGCAGCAGCTGAGATGTAGCCCTCGGACCCGCCGGCTCGGACTTGAGCGGCGTAATGACCGTCTCTGGCCATCAACTCGTCGTGGGTACCCTGCTCCACCACCCGTCCGGCATCGATCACAACAATGCGGTCAGCGTCACGAATGGTGCTCAGACGATGGGCGATGATGAGGGCCGTGCGACCGCGCATGGCCACATCAAGTGCCTCTTGAACCAAAGCCTCGTTCTCGTTATCGAGATGACTGGTGGCTTCGTCAAGGATCATGATCGCAGGGTTCTTCAACAACAGTCGGGCTATCGCCAAGCGCTGTTTCTCGCCACCAGACATGCGGTAGCCGCGCTCGCCGACAACAGTCGCATATCCGTCGGGAAGCGCCGCAATTGTGTCGTGGATCCGCGCCGCAGTGCACGCGGCAATCACTTCGTCGGTTGTGGCGTCAGGTCGTGCGTACAGCAAATTCGACTCGATCGTCTCATGAAAGAGATGCGGGTCTTGCGACACGACGCCGATGGCACCACGCAACGACACTTCTGTCAGATCACGGACGTCGTGTCCGTCAATGAGCACTCGTCCACGAGTTGTGTCATACAGGCGCGGAACAAGACTTGCGATAGTGGTCTTTCCTGAACCACTGGCGCCGACCAATGCAACCGTTTCACCGGAGTGCACGCTGAAGCTGACATCGTGCAACACATCAACATCAGGGTCACTTCCCTGCATAACGCCACTTGCCTCGAGCGAAGGTATGGACACGGTCGCACCTGGCGGATAGCGGAATCCGACATGATCAAAGATGATGTCTCCGCGAGGTTGAATGAGATCGAAGGCACTAGGCCGGTCAACTATTGCGACAGGCGCATCGAGAACTTCGAAGACACGATCAAAACTGACAAACGCAGTCATCACTTCTATGCGAGCGTTCGTCAGACCGGTGAGTGGCTGATAGATGCGTTGTACAAGTGTCGCCATCGCAACCAATGTTCCGGCGGTGAGCGCACCGTCGAGAACGAGATGTGCTCCGATGCCGTACACCGCCGCGGCACCAAGAGCCCCGACAAGTCCGAGCGCAACGAAGAAGACCCGGCCGTAGATCGCACTTCGCACTCCTGTGTCGCGAACACCCGCAGCACTCGTGCTGAATGACTCACTCTCTCGTGTCTTGCTGCCGAATAACTTCACCAACATTGCACCAGACACATTGAAGCGCTCACTCATCTGAGTGTTCATCTGTGCATTCAGCTCCATCTGCTCGCGAGCAATCAAACCAAGCCGCAGACCTACTCGTTTTGCAGGGACGATGAAGAGCGGAAGAACAACCAGTGAGATGAGTGTGAGTCTCCATTCGAGAGCGAACATTGCCACCAAAGTGGTGAAAAGTACGACAACGTTGGAGACGACGCTGCCGAGAGTTGAGGTGACAGCAGTTTGGGCTCCAATCACGTCGTTGTTCAAACGACTGATGAGAGCGCCGGTTTGAGTGCGTGTGAAGAAGGCAATCGGCATCTGCTGCACTTTCGTGAACAGCGCAACACGGAGGTCATAGATAAGTCCTTCACCAATACGGGCACTGAACCAACGCTGTGAGATTGCGAGTACAGCATCACCAACTGCCGCCACCACAATCAATGATGCGAGCCACGTGATGAGTGAACGATCACGATCGGGTATGGCGTCATCGAGAATGGCGCGGAAGAGAAATGGGGGCACAAGTCCGAGAAGTGCCGCGCCAAGGATCGAACCAAGAAACGCAGAGATTTCCCAGCGATACGGCGCAACAAATGCCCATGCGCGAATGAGCGATGACCGCCGCACACGCGCACCTCGCACCGTGGACGGGTCGCTGGGCAACATGTGATGAGGTCCTATTCGCACGTCGTCAGGCTACGGCGCAATGTGTCATAGAACCCCTAGTGTGACTGTGATGTCACCAAGGGCTCACAGCTCACTCAGACGAATCAACACCATGTTTCTTGCCGTGTCTATGGCAGCACTTGCATCGTGTGGTGGCGGCACAAGCGGCAACGACACAACGAGCTCTGTTCCCGACTCCACCGCAGATTCGGTGACCGACACCACTTCTTCCACGACGAAATACTCCATCACGTGGACAGACTGCGACGAGTTGAAGTGTGCACGGATGAATGTGCCCTACGACTACGACAATCCTGAAATCGGATCCTTCTCGCTCAACATCGTGATGCGACCAGCAACCAAGAAAGCTCAGCGCATCGGCTCGATGCTGGTGAACCCCGGCGGACCGGGCTTTGGTGGAACCGAGATCGCGCGCAATACTGCGTACTACTTGACCGATTCTCTTCTCGACTATTTCGACATTGTTGGCTGGGACCCTCGAGGTACTGGTGACACCACCCCATCCGTTGATTGTGTAGACAACTTCGACCTGTACATGAAGGCGGACAGCTCGCCCGACGACGAAGCCGAAAAGCAAGCGCTCATCGCTGAGCAGCAGGCCTTTGTGGATGAATGTGAGAAGAAGTCAGGGGAAATTCTTCCGTACCTCTCGACAGCTTCTACTGCACGTGACATGAATTCCATTCGCATCGCACTCGGCGAAGAAAAAATCACATACTTCGGATTTTCATATGGAAGCGAACTCGGTGCCACGTGGGCAACCATGTTCCCAAGCACGGTTCGTGCAGCGGTTCTTGATGGTGCGTCTGAGCCGAACATCTCCGGCATAGACAGCACATTGCGCCAAGCAGCTGGCTTCGAGCAACAGCTCACTCGATTCCTGGCACAGTGTTCAGCTACCCCAAAGTGTCCGTTCTACAACGGCGGTAACGCCTTCAAAGCGTTTGATCGTCTCATCGTTGACCTTGACAACAAACCACTTGTCGTGACCCCAGATCGAGTTGCAGTGAGTCAGTCAGTTGCCTACACGGCTGTTTCTCAAGCGATGTATTCAAGTGCTCTATGGCCCGATCTCGAGAAAGCACTAGACGAGGCGCGGAATGGCGATGGTGCCGGCCTCCTGAAGTTGTACGACTCCTACTACCAACGAAAAGAAGATGGCACCTTCTCAAATGAGCTCGAAGCCTTCCTTGCAATCAGTTGTCTTGATGATCCTGGCCCGAAGACCGTTGAAGAGAACGACTCATACAACAGCCAGTTCCTTGAAACCGCACCCCGCATCGGACCAAGTTTCATCAACAGCTATCAGTGCGCTCTGTGGCCGGTGGAACAAGCAGAGACCGTCACGATCACGGGCAAAGGTGCTGGCCCCATCGTGGTCATCGGTACCACCGGCGATGCCGCAACCCCGCTTGAAAGCTCTCGCAAGATGGCGACAACTCTTGAAGAAGGAATCTTCATCAAAGTGACTGCGGAACGGCACACCGGATACGGGGTCAATTATTGCGTTGTCAACGCTGCTGATGACTACCTCATCAATCTCAAACTTCCGACGAAGGGTCTGAGTTGTTGACCCCCATCAACTGACATTGATCAGTCGATGACAGCCGTCGCTTTCGTTGCCGCACCAAAGAAGCCTGCAAACAACTGTTGAAGCTCTGATTTCACCATTGTCAACGACGTCCCTGCTGCAGTTGAATACTCAAGTGTCCACGCTCGCCCATCAGGTGCAACTGCAATCGAGATATGTACATACAAAGGCGTATTCGTGCCTTGGCTGGCTGCACGCAACTCAACTGAGGCTGCATCGACGAAACCATTCACTGCCACGGGTGTGACTTGTCCTGCTTTGACATTCACCAACATGTCGCTCACCGTTGTGTCGAGATATTCGGCAAGTTTGTTCGACGCTGAATTGCCAACTTGAGATTTCAAAGACACCGTGAAGGTCGCCACGCTTGAATCACGCTGAACGACCGCACTGTCTTCAGACTCCGACAGCATCACGAAGCCAGATGGCGTGAGAATCGGAAGTCCCGACAGGTTGATTTCGTCGCCGGTGAGATCAGCGGGGTCAACGAGCGGTGCAATTGTCGTTGTGGGTGGAACCGTCGTTGTCACGACTGGATCAAGCGGCACGTCGGGTATCTCAATGGTTGACGGTGTTGGTGCAGTCGCAGGCGGGATGTTCGCATCGATTGATAAGTCGATTGATGGGTCGAGAATCACCTGCTCGGTTCCGGTCACCTGCGGTGTGTCGTCACTTCCGAATGCTCGACCAATGAGGACGACAAGAAGTGAAAGGACAAACGCCAGCACAACAACGCCCAGAACCGCTGTCGACTGAGAATTCTTGCCGTCCTTGCCTGACGGATCAGATACGGCAGAAAGTTGTGCGCTCATGATGCAATTCCTTCAGTTGCCATGTCGCGTCTCGCAGCTTTCGAAGCCGCTCGTGTTGCCGTGCCACAGGCCGTGCAGAAACTGGCACCGTCAAGCAATGGCATGCGACATGCCGGACAGAACCCAATGCCCTTGTTCGACCCTTTTGGCACAAGGTCTCGGGCAGCTGCCTCGGTGGCGGCCTCAATGAGAGCGAGATGCAATGTCATACGAACTCGCGTCAGCAAGTACGCAGCAACGACTGCCGACCACAACACACTGGCAACCGTCTGTGTCACACCATCTGTCAACTGCGTGATTGCATCCTGTATTGACAAGTAAGCAAAGAGACCGATAATCACCGTGGCGGTGATTCGAGAATGTCGTTGCGAGAACCGACCAGGCCCTTCGCCAATGCCTGCAAAGGCCGCCAGACAGATTCCGACGAAAGAACCGACGATGAGTGGCTTGAAAACTCCTGCAACCAACACTTGCGTCGTCCAGTACAACGTGTCGACTTCGTCCTGTCGCCACGCACCGGTTGAGATCAATGACCAAAACACTGAGAGCGACTCGGCGGCAGCAAATGTTGCTCCACTGGCAACACCGAACGTCATGGCGTCAATGAGATCGTCGTAATCATCCTGACGGGCGAGAAGAATCGGTCCGGCTTGTGCAAGCAGCACCACGCCGACCGCTACGGGAAGCGAATAGCGAAGCAGTTGCATGGCATCGTAGCTACCTGACGCAGAGGCTGCTCGGTCTGATGCCACTTGCCATGTCATCCAGATACGCGTGAAAAGAACACCGGTGATGATTGACGCAAGTGTGGTGGCGAAGAAGGTCAACGCCGGTTGGTCTTCCCACTCGTTCACGTCTCGGAAATAAAACATGTAAAGACATGGCATGGAGACGCTCGCCATGACGAGTGCCAGCGAAACAAAACCAGCAAGCATGAGAACGACAGGTGCTGCAATAACGAGCACAAGTGCGAACCTGTAGGTCTGAGGCATGGTGCCATTTGCTTGCGGCATGATCGACGTGATGACATTCAACGAACGAACTGTCTCGCCCGGTTGTACTGCGTATGAGTCGGTGCGATTCTTGCCCTGCCCGTATCGGTCGGCACCACATGCGAAGCAATACCGTGCGACGTCGGGTAGTTCGCGGTTGCACTGTGCACAAGTCGCCATGATCAGCAGTCCCCTTCAATTGTTGGTGCCGTCACTTCGTCACCGTTCCTTGTTCGATAACTAGGTCACCTTCAGCAGTGGGGTCATACACCGACATCGCCAGGGCATAGGTACCCGCTGGTGTCGGTGAAACTGTCACTGGCGATGTCGCAGCAACACCCAAGGCGACCTCGCTTTCAGCGACAGTCAGCAGGAACTCACCACCAGCTCCGGTCTCCAGCGAATCCCAGTAATAGATCACCGGTGCGAGCAGGTCGCCCGCCTCGGCTTTCAGTACCGCCGACCCATTGCGTTCAGTGATTTTGAGAGCGCCTGGTTTCAATTTCTTCCCAGCAATCTTCAATGGTGCCACCACTCGAACTTCCACCTGCTCAGTGGTACTTGCTCGCACCAAGATTGCGTCGAAGAACACTTGCTTGCCTGTGTTGTCGATGTACGCCGAGACAACTTGATCGCCAAGCATGAATTGAACATGGCCAAAGGCCGCT
>Ga0194123_10006458_pt1 | contig 12101 bp, 11 predicted proteins | sample TA2MahsurfametaG_5_FD_155479 | JGI IMG/M metagenome (GOLD analysis project Ga0194123, IMG submission 155479) | Freshwater microbial communities from Lake Tanganyika, Tanzania - TA2015023 Mahale A surface | ecosystem: Environmental > Aquatic > Freshwater > Lake | place: Tanzania: Lake Tanganyika... | reverse complement strand
AATAATTTAGTTTGTGAGGCCTCTGGCCGAACTGAGGACCCTTTACGGGTCCGAAGTCATTTTACGAAGTAAAATGACAATGGGTCAAAATTGTTAAAAATTGATTTTTTATTTCAATAAAATAGTTAGTTTTATAAATATGACAAACAATACTGTTTCTCAAAATATTCCTCTGGAAAACAACAAGGGAATTATTAAAAATATTCCTATGGCACAGCCAGCTTCATTTAATAATTTTGTTCGATTTCAATTACCACAACCAGGTGTTAATAATGCAAAATTCTATCGCACAACTCACTTTATAGAAGGTAAAAAACATCGTATGTTACATGTTTCTCCTAATTTCTATACAACCCCTCAATCATTTTCTTATGATATATACGGGTCTGACGGATTCCGTCTTGAAGAATCGATTACTATTAACAAAAGTAGTTCTAATAAAAAATTGTTTTTCACATTTTCAGTTACTCTTGGTGAAACTTATTTTATCAAAGTTATTGCTCATTATCAAAATGGCCCAGACAGAAATTATGGTTTTCAAGAATTTATTCTTTTCTACCGTCTGGAAGATGACTTTGAACAATCCGACTCAGATAAAGAAGAAGATGATATGGAAATTTCTAAAAAACAAAAAGACCCAAATCCTTCCCCACAACCAACCGAAGAAAACAATGAAACTGATGAAAACAATGAAACTGATGAAAATTTAGTTGTAACTGATAAAGAAATTGATGATATTAAAAATTATTTATATGAAACCACCAAAAATACTGGATTGAATTTCAAAGGAAATGAAGAAGAAGAGGATGAAATAGATTATTCAACTCTTTAAAAAATTATAAACATGGGAAATTTTTCCCTTATGTATTCACATAAGGAAAACTAACTTAAAAATAATATAATTATTTTAATTATTCAATGAATGATAAAACAAGTACACAATCACCTTCTTTACAACAAGTTTTACAATTAATATTGAAAATAAATTCAGATGTTGATGAACTCAAAAAAGATATGGCAAAAGCAAAGGGTGACATCAGAATTCTTTATAACTTATATGAAAATGCTCCAAAAGGAGAACCTGGACCAGCCGGAAAACCTGGTGAAAAAGGAGAACCTGGGCGCATAGGTCCTCCAGGTGCTCCTGGTCCAATCGGTCCTCCAGGAGAAATTAGAGGTGAAAAAGGTGTAAAAGGCCCACCTGGGCCTATTGGTGATAGAGGAGAAAGGGGTGATAAAGGAGAAAAAGGTCAGCCAGGTCCTTTTGGTGACAAAGGAGAACGTGGTGAAAAAGGTGAACTTGGTGAAAAAGGATTGCCAGGAGAACCTGGACCTCCTGGAATAATTGGAATACCAGGTGATAAAGGTGAAAAAGGTGCTCCTGGAGAAGTCGGTGACAAAGGCGATAAAGGTCCAAGAGGAGATAAAGGAGATAAAGGTGAAACCGGACCATTTGGCGATAAAGGAGAACGTGGTGATAAAGGTGAAAAAGGTGCTCCTGGAATAATTGGGAATCCAGGCGAACCAGGTAAAAGAGGACTTATGGGAGTAAAAGGAATCCCTGGACCTCGTGGAATCCAAGGTGATAAAGGAGAAAGAGGTGAAAAAGGTCCTCCAGGTGATAGAGGTGAACCAGGTGAACCTGGCGAAACCGGTTATATGGGCATTCCTGGAGAACCAGGCGAAAAAGGTGAGCCAGGAGAAAACGGACGTCCAGGTGATTCAGGAGAACCTGGATTTCCAGGAGAACCAGGAAGACCAGGAGAAGCAGGTATTCCTGGTGACCAAGGTGAAAAAGGATTGCCAGGTGAACCTGGAGATAAAGGTGAAAAGGGTGAAAAAGGTCCAACTGGATTACAGGGTGAAAAAGGTGAAAAAGGACCTCCAGGTGAAAGAGGTGATAAGGGGGATAAGGGGGATAAGGGAGATAAGGGAGATAAAGGATTTGCTGGACCTATTGGTGATAAGGGTCCTAGAGGAGATAAGGGATTACGGGGTGACCCAGGAGAAAGGGGAGAAAAGGGATACATGGGACATCGCGGACCACCAGGAGATAAGGGACAAATTGGAGAGCCAGGAAATAAAGGAGAAACTGGAGAACTTGGACCACCAGGAGATAGGGGAGATAAAGGCGATAAGGGAGAGGTTGGACCGATGGGAGATAAGGGAGATAAAGGGGAGGCTGGTTTGGCTGGAGAAGCTGGAGAACCTGGAGACCCAGGAATGCCAGGAGAAATGGGAGAAAGAGGTGCTCCTGGAATTCCTGGAGAAAGAGGATTGCCAGGTGATAAAGGGCCTAGAGGAGATAAGGGAGATAAAGGAGAAAAAGGTGAGCCAGGTGAAAGAGGTCTTGAAGGAAAACCTGGAGAAAGAGGTCCCAGAGGTGATAAAGGAGAAAAAGGCCCTATCGGCGAAAAAGGTTTACCAGGTGATAAAGGCCCTCGCGGTGATAAAGGAGAAAGAGGCGAAAAAGGACCAAACGGAGAACCTGGCCCTCTGGGTGAACCTGGACAACCGGGTGAAGCTGGTGAAAAAGGTTTGCCAGGAGAAAGAGGACCAAGAGGAGAACCTGGACCTCGTGGATATAGAGGTGAATAAATTTTATGGTGGATAATTTAGAAAAATATTTTTACCAATATCTGGCAAAAATATTATGTATTGATTTTATAAGTAAATTAAATATGGGAAATTGTGGAAGTCAATTATCAAATAATCCTCCTCAGCTTACAACACCGATTGCTCCTGCTCAAAATAATCCACCAGGAACATCTGGAAGTAATGCTGGAGTAAATAATGCAATAAAACATGCAAAAGCAGCTGCAAACATGTTAAAATCAAATGCAGCTACAGCTGGAATAAATCAGGATAAAATAAATGCAGTCGTAAAAGCTGTTGCAAATCTAGATTCCATTAAAACAAAAGAACAAGCTCAAAAAGTTTTAAATGCAGTTGCTAATGCACAAGCTGCAATTCTAAAAAAAGGAGGAAAAAAAATAAAAGGTGGGAAACCAAATAATAATAATACAGGAGCAGCTGCTTCTTCTGGAAATAGAAATGCTCCAGCTCCTTCTGGAAATAGCAATGCTCCAGCTCCTTCTGGAAATAGCAATTCTCCAGCTCCTTCTGGAAATAGCAATGCTCCTTCTTCTGGAAATCCAGCTGAGAATGTTCAAAAAAATTTAAGTACAATTGAAAAAAATGCACAAAATTTATTAAGTAAATTACCTTCTGGAACATCATCTGGAAATAATAAAAAATCTTCTCAGCCTACAGCTCCAGCTTCATCAACAACACAAGCTGGACCATCATCTCCAGGGGCAATGCCTACAACGGCTGCTGCGGCAGCTGCAGCGACTGCCGCAGCGACTGGTGCACCTGTTTCATCTGGAAATAACGCACCTAAACAAGGAAATAATACACCACCACAAGAAGCAGATCCAGAACCACCAACAGAAGCAGAAGAACAAGAACAACCAACAGAAGAACAAGATCCAGAAGCAAATGAACCTGGAAATGGAAATAATGGAAATAATGGTGAACAAAGTGGAGGAGGTAGAAGACGGAAGCATGTTAAGGATAAGAAACCAAAAAAGGAGAAAAAAATCAAAAAATCAACAAAAGAAAAACCTAAAAAATCTAAAAAAACAAAAAAATCTAAAAAATAATTTAGGTTAAATTTTTATCTTTGTTATAAATAGTAATGGGTCAAGCTCCTTCATCTGGCGGTAGTGCAAAACCAATGCAAATGTCTAATCAACCACAACAATTTCAGCTCGCAGAAATGTCTGGCGGAAAAAAGACTAAATCTAAGAGCAAAGCTAATAAGTCTTCTGGTGGTGCAAAAACAAAAACAAAATCCAAATCCAAAAGCAAATCCAAAAGCAAATCTAAAAGCAAATCCAAGAGCAAATCAAAAAAATGATTTAGTAAAAAAAAATAAAAATATTTGAATAATATATAATGGGTGCAACACAATCTAAAAATATGTCATCAATGATGATGGGTGAATCTTCAAAGAAGAAATCTAAAAAACTTAAATCTAAGAAATCAAAATCTTCTTCTAGTTCAAAATCTTCTTCTAGTTCTTCTGGTAAGAAAAAATCTAGTTCTGGGAAGAAAAAGAAGACTTCAAAGAAATAGAATATTCCTATTATTATGGGTGTATCATCCTCAAAAAAATCTAATGAAGTATTACCTTCATTAGAAATCAAAGAAATTGAATTTATTTTTCAACGACATGCCACAACATGTTCCAACATTCTTTATCAAACTCTAGAATCTTCCCCATTATTCCGAAGTAAAATGTCCGAAAATACTGATATTAGTAATATTGGTGTCCAGCAATGTTTACAAACAGCTGATTTTCTTTCTCGTTGCAAAAAATTTAATAAAGATATTATCTTTTCAGAAGCTAACACAATCCAGGAAATTTTAAGTGATAAAGAATTTCCAGATAAAAATACAATAACAATTTTCTGCTGTTCTGAACTTATAAGAACTCAAGAAACATTGTTTTTATCATTTTTAAAATACATGCCAGATTATTTGAAAAAACAAAAAATATTAATTTTACCCTGGCTTAACGAAAAAAAAGAACCATTACCAAAAAAATTAAATAAAGAAAATTACCCAAACACTCCTCAAAAAACAAAAGAAAAATGGAAACAATTTACTGAAAAAATGAGCAACTTAACCCCAGAATTTGCCGCTAATTTAGGAAGGAATAATCTGGAATTAAACTTACAATTCAATTTTGATGATATTTTTGATTATGAAAATGTACAAAATATAAAAACAAAAAATCGTATGCCAATTCCAGAAGATTTTTTATCAAATCTACCCTCAATAATTTCCAAATACATCAAAAAATATAAATTACATGGTAACAGAATAAGATTAATTTGTGTAACTCATCTTAAAACAGGTGAAAATTTAATAAAATATTTGATTCCTAACAATAATTTTAAATTACAACAATTTTTGAATTGCGAAATTATCAAACTACCTCCATATAATTTGGAAGCCAGAAAAATCCTGGATTTAAAAAACTTTGCAAACCATCGATTATTCCCCGTTGGATTCTATAGTCATTATATCCAGAAAAAAGTTGAAATGATAAATAAACGAAAAAAAATATATATTTATCCGTATTATATATTAAATTTTTCAGAACTGAAAATATTTTTTATTCTAGCAGATATATTAACACAAAAAATCCAGACATTTTCAAAACAGCTGGAAACTATTCCAGAAGAACCATTACAAAATTTTCTGGGATTATCTGGAGAAGAATATAATGAGAGATTAAAAATATATCATAATATTTTCGAAAAATTAGTTGAATTTATGAATAAAGGAAATTACTATTATGATTATGAAAACTTAAAGAAACAAATGCGAACTATTCCAAATAATTCAACTGTTCATGAATATTTTATTGATTCTGAAAAATCTCTGGATAAATTGCATGAATATTTATTTGATTTTTGCAAAAATAAATTGAGAAATTATAAACCTAGATTATTAGGTAAAATTAAATAAGTTTGAAATTAAAGAAAATTTAATTTCAATAAATATGAATCTTCAATTTCTTGCTGAAAATGTTTTTGTTATTTCTCTTGTAAATCGCCAAGATAGGCGCAAAAAAGTTTCCACAGAACTTAAAAATCAAAAAATATCATTCCAATTTTATGATGCAATTGCTGATGAAAATCCAATTTATGGTTGTACTGCAAGCCACATAAATGTTATTAAAATTGCTAAGGAAAAGAAATTGCCGTATGTTTTAATTTTTGAGGATGATGCCCAATTTGTTCGACCTTTTAAATTACCAGTTCTTCCAGAATCATGGGACATGCTTTTTCTTGGAGGCTGTGTTAACAAAATTTATGATGAATATTATTATTCCTGGAAAAAATGTTCCAATTGGTATGCTCATGCATACATTGTAAAAGCTTCTTTATATGACCGTATTATTGAAGAGGCTAGTCAAAACATGGATAAGCGTTTAATTGATGAGTATTATTGTGAGTATTTGCATCCTCATATTAATTCTTATTGTTTATATCCGACAATGGTTACACAGGGAGAGGATTATAGTGATATTTTGAAAACAAATTTGGACAGACATCAGAAGGTTATGAATTTTGATAAGTTGGTTGAGATGAAGAATCCAAATCCTCCGCAATTTCCGGAAATATATTGTATCAATTTGAAAGAGCGAAATGATAGGTATGAATATATGAATGAATTATTTCGTAAGAATAATTTGAAGGTTACATTTTATAGGCCAGAGCGAAATACTGAGTCTGGAGCTGTAGGATGTCGAGAGTCGCATTTGGCAGTTTTGAAAGAGGCAAAAAAGCGTGGATTGCCGAATGTTTTAATTTTTGAAGATGATATTGATATTCTGGATGACATAAGATTTTCTACTATCCCAAATAAATGGGACATGTTTTATCTTGGCGGTAACTGGGTTGATATTCTGGATAAGTCGGAATCAGACCATTATTGTAAAATAAGAAGCTGGAGTACTTATGCATATGCAGTTAGTGCACCATTTTTTGATACATTAATAAAAGGTCTTTCATCAACTGAAAAGGAAATTGACAGATATTATCTGGAAAATATTCATCCAAACTATAATTGTTATATGGCAAAGCCACAGTTGGTGGTACCAAGTGAGAAATTCCAGGAATCTGATATTATGGGTAAGGAGATGGATTATAGTTTTTTGAGAGAATCTGTTAAATTGAATCTGGGAGAGAAAAATGTTTCAAAACCAAGTAAGTTGAAGATAAAAGAATTGAAGAAATTTACTGATGATGATTTGCCAACTGTTTCAATTATTACTCCGACAAGAAATAGACCTCATTTTATGAAATTAGCAGTTTATAATTTTTATACTCAAAATTATCCCAAAGATAAATTGGAATGGATTATTATTGATGAATCAAATCCTCCAGTAAAAGAACACATTCCAGCTGATGAAAGAATAAAGTATTATCATATAAAAGATGAGGATAGAAAGTTTTTATTTCAGCAGTGGACAAATCAAATAAGGAAGGGGTTGGTGAAGCCAGGAAAGACTGAAAAGCAGGTATCAAATGCAAAGATTGATAAGGTAATCGTTCCACATAAGATGGAATATGGAGATTTTTACAAATTTCGTTTGCCAATTGGAATGAAGAGGAATATGGGAGTAAATTGGGCTTCAAATAGAGTTATAGTTCATATGGATGATGATGATTTTTATCCAATACATAGTGTTAGACTTCGTGTTGATGTTTTACTCCAGACAAATAAGCCATGTGTAAGTTGTTCGGCTATCGCTAATTTTAATATTTGTAAGATGATATCGATGATTAATGTACCACCTTATGATATGAGTTATGAGAAGAGGACAAGTGAGGCTTCTCTGGCGTATTATAAGACTTTTTGGGAGAAACAGCGATATGAGGCGAAAGCTGTAAGTAGTGAAGGAGAGTCATTTTTGAAAGGAAGAACTGAACAGGTTGTTGATGTTGATTGGAATGGAATTATAATTAGTTTAAGACACAGTGGAAATATAAGTAATAGGAATGAGTTGACTGAGGAGCCAAATGGCTGGCATTTTGGTACAATTGATGATAAGTTATTTTTATTTTTGACTTCTCTGGATGAGCCATGGTTGGAGAAGCAGCAAAAAATGCAAGAGGAAAAAGAAAAGGCAGAACAATTGGTTCCAATTGTTGAGGAATAAATAATTATATTTTTTTAAGGAAGTATTGCTTTATTATTACGTCTATTATTCATTTGTGGTCTATTTGCTTCTGGCTGAGAAGTGTTTTGCATTTGTTGTACATTTTGAGGTTGCGAAGTATTTTGTGTTGTGTTTGAATTTTGAGAAGCTTCAGTTGCACCCATAACTAATTCAGATAATGTATTTGATGCAGATGTTGCAGTATTTCTTGCTGGCTTTTGATAATTTCTTACTGGGTCAGTATATACATCAATATTTCCAGTTTTCTCTTTGATTTCTGAAAATATCTTTTCTAATTTACTGGAATTATTCCTGGAAGTATTATTACCTCTAGAAGTATTATTTCCTCTGGAAGTATTATTTCCTCTGGAAGTATTATTTCCTCTGGAAGTATTGTTTGCTCTAGAAGTATTATTTCCTCTGGGAGTGTTGTTACTTCTGGGAGTGTTGTTACTTCTTGGAGTGTTGTTACTTCTGGGAGTGTTGTTGCTTTTTGGTTGTTCAATACTCATGTTTACTTCGTAATTTTTGATATCATTATTTGAGATAAATTCAACACCCATTAATTCTTCCAATGATTTTGGAGAAATAAAAACGTTTTTGATTTCATTCTTTAATTCAACTCTATTTTTATTATTGTTATTTTTTTTATTGTTTGTTGTACTAGTATTTAAGTACTGAAAGTTTTGTTCAAGCTTGTTCTGTAAATGGGTGAGTAGTTCTTCTTTTTTATCTGGCTCGTTTTTCAAAGCGGAGTTAATACCGACAAGATAATCATCTAATTTTTGGACGTAAGACATTAATTTATTGCTGTTCTTTTTGTTTTGTAAATCAACTTTTTGTTGTTCAACAGTCGATTCTAGTTTATCAATTTTGTTGAGTAGTTCTTGTTTTTCATTAACAAGTTGAGCAATTGTTTTGATTAATTTGCTGAGATTATTCTTAACTTCGTTAATGTTGACATTACTGTTATTTTTTGAACCAATATTTATAATTGGTTTGTTGTTATTATTATTTGTTTTTGTATTAGCTTGAGGCTTTTCGGAACTTCCAGGTAAAAAAAATGATGCAATTTGATTTAAAGCCATGTTTTATTTTATATAGATTTTAATTTATATAAAATATTTTCATAATATGTTTTTCTTGTGGAAAATAACTAAAATTTTAGGAATTTGAACTTTATTATTTTTACCTAAATTTCCATGTTGTTGTTTTAACATTTGAACATTATCCAAAAAACTAGCCATATCATTCGGTTTGTGTTTTGTAGTATTTTTTAGCATCATTTTTGTTCTCATAGGAAAATGTGCACTCGTAGGCATAGGAAAATGAGTTGTCATATTTCTGGGCATTGAAAAATGCATTGGCATTGGAACATGTTCTTCTATATTATTATTATTATTATTGTTGTTATTATTGTTGTTATTCTTATTGTTATTGTTATTGTTATTGTTGTTATTATTGTTATTGTTATTGTTATTGTTGTTATTAAAATGAAGAGAAAATGGTTTTTTGTTGATATGGAGGTTTTGGATGATTCTTTTGTTTGTTTCAGATTTTGGGGCTAAACTTATATTTTGGGTTAATTTTTGTTTATCATTTTTGAGGGTTTTAATGATATGTTTTAAGAGTTCATTTTCTGCTACGAGATTTTTTACGGATTCGATGTGATTAAATAATATTTTTTGAGTTTTACGTTTTTCCATAAGATATAATAATATTTTAATTCTTAATGATTTATATATTCATTTTTGTAATAATTTTGATACTTATTATTTTTATTTTTAAAAATTTTGTAAATAAACATTTTTGGTTTAAGTACAGTAAACATTCATTATCTTCAAATATTTTTTTTGCGAGTGGCGAGTTTAATCGTGGAGAAAAATGTTGCAATGATTTAAGTACTATTGATTTAGATGAATTTGAAAATCTTTATAAAAATTATTTTCCGAATGTAAAAATTACGAAGCAAATCATTAGAAATTTTTTTAAGTTGATGCCAGACCCTTTAATAATATATAAAAAGGAAGACAAGTTAGTTGCTTCAGTTTTTAATGCACTTATTCCAGTAAAATACAAGGGAAATATTTATAAATCTAATTTTGTAGATTATGGTGTTGTTGATAAAACATGTAGGAATAAGAAGATATATCAGGGTTTAATGAATCAGGTTTCAGTTTATACTACAAAAATGAATGTAAAATTTGTTTGTTTTAAAATTGATTTAAGACCAATTCCTTCATTCCAGGATTATAATATGGTATCCGATTATTATATTTTTAGGAAAAAGAGGCAAATGAATCCAGTAGAAAATGTGAAGATATTATATTCTGTTCCAGAGGATAAAAGAATTGATGATTATTTTGCAAATAATTTTGATTTTTATCCAGCAAATATTAATAATTTTTTAATAACAAATGATGAAAGATTAACCTTTATTGTAGAAGATAAGGTAATATTTAATTTAAGATTTAATTCTCCCCAGAATTTAGAGTTATTGTATATAATTTTTTTAGAATATCTTCAAAGTGAAGAGGAAGTTGCTCATTTAATTGAAAAAGCAACATCATTTATAAATAATAACTTTAATTTCAATAAGTTATTTGTGGATGGAGTAGGAATGAATTTATTGTATATAAGAGTTATGTCAAAATATTTGGAAAATTTACATCCAACATATCATTATATATTGGGTATGGAAGAAAAGTTGAAAATAGAAAGATATTATTATTATTTTTAGATATTTCCGGTATAGAAGCCATTGAGGCCAGATAAATCTTTGTTTTCGAATGCAAGAGCTGGATTTTGTTGATAAATTGGAGGAGGAGGAACAGGTTTATATATTAAGTCAACGCGTTGAGGGAACATATCTGTTTTGAGAATCATTCCACCGTTTTTAAATCTGGCGAGATATCTGCGCATGGGGTCTGTTGGGAGCATGTTACCGGTTTCACCAAGACAAGTATCTGGGGATTTTTCTATATTGTCTGGATTTTGAACTAAATCTATATTTTGCCAGTTCATAAATGTGAGTGAAATTCCAATGTCAAAATTTTGGTCAGTGTCATAATTCTTATTATCAATTTTTGGATTATAAATATTTTCTTTGTTTGAGCTATTTAATTTTACAGCCATTGTTAAATTGAATTTTGAAGTTTGTATTGCTTGGTCTCTGGAACCGAATTTAAGAACAATTCCACCGTAAGGTCCACTGTTACTATCAATTTCTAGATATGTAAGATTTGAAGAAATTGTTCCAGCGATTCCATTAACAAGTTCATTTAATGAAGAATCGACTGGTTTTCTATTTGTTAAAATAATAATTCTGTTCATTGCTTTAGAAACAAGTATATTTCCAATTTTAGCACGTTGTGCACTGTAATAGAAATCCATTAATCTTTTTGCAAGAACATATTTGATTTGAGAAGCGATTTGATATTCTAATTTTTCATTTTCTTGGAATTGTAGATTCAAAAACAGAAATATGGGTGCATCACTTTTAAGCCAGGCTAAGTCATTTATCATTTTTAAACATTCAATAAAATCTAAATGTTGTTCTTCTGGAGGAGAATCTGGCAAAAATGAGAAAACGGTTTCTTGAACAATTCTATCTTTTTTTACTACATCTGTTGTTACAACGTTGCCAACTATTATTCTGGCATCATCTGCAAATGGGTTATTCGTTGCACTTTTAAAGAATAAATCGAGATTGAGACCTCTTGCACCTTTGGAGATAACATTACTAATTGCGTTATAGCTGACAACATCAAAAGTATTTCCACAAGGTTGGTAAGATTTGTATGAACATGCATAGAAATAATCTCTTAATCCGTAATCTTTCATTTTATTGTATTGAGGACTGAAATATTGTTTAGTTATTGGTTTTTGGATAATTACTGGATAATATTTTTCATAAATAGTTAAACATTTTTTAATTCTATCTTTATGAATATTATTGAAATCCATTTGTTTTATTTCTTTATTTGAAGCGGTTACTAATGATATTAAAAAAATAATAAGGAATACAATACCAATAATTGAGCCAGAGGCAATAATAAATATTAAGATAACATTGAGATAAGGTTTTATTTTATTAACAAAATCACACCATTTTGACATTGGTTAATTATTAGAAGAAAAATAATCTGAGATTTTTTTTGTTTTTTTGTCTTCAGATTCATCATTTTTTTCTCCAACTTTTGGTAAATAACCAGTTAGAAAATCCATTTTTTGTTCAATTTTGTTTAATTTATACATTTTTTTATGTTCTAATTTTTCTTTTGGTTTTATATTATGATATGAATTATATAATTCTATATATTTTTCGTCATTATCTTCATCTATATGAATGTTTTTGTAA
>Ga0194123_10006453_pt1 | contig 12109 bp, 7 predicted proteins | sample TA2MahsurfametaG_5_FD_155479 | JGI IMG/M metagenome (GOLD analysis project Ga0194123, IMG submission 155479) | Freshwater microbial communities from Lake Tanganyika, Tanzania - TA2015023 Mahale A surface | ecosystem: Environmental > Aquatic > Freshwater > Lake | place: Tanzania: Lake Tanganyika... | reverse complement strand
ATGCCGTTGTGGACGAGACGGATGCGCCCCGTGGCGTCGGCATGCGGGTGGGCGTTGGCTTCGGTCGGCGCCCCGTGCGTCGCCCAGCGGGTGTGCGCGATGCCGACGCCGCAACGTGACTGCAGTTCATCGGACCAGTCCGCCCGGACCTTGTCCGCGAGCCGGGCGACCTTGCCGACCGCCCGCAGGGTGAGGAGATGACCGCCGTCCTGCAGGGTGAGCCCCGCGGAATCATACCCGCGATACTCCAGCCGCCGCAGGCCGCCCAGGAGCACCGGGGCGGCGGAGGAACGACCGACGTAGCCGACGATGCCGCACATGGTCAGGAAAGGAGGTCCTTGGCGACGATGGCGCCGGGCAAGGTCATGGTCTTCGGCCAGAGCTTACGCCCCGGATAGAGCGACGTGTGGATGCCGGTATGCACGCCGTCCCCGACGATGACGCCGAGCTTGCGTCGGCCGGTGTCGACCATGCGTCCGGCGACGGGGGTGCGGTGCGTGCCGCCGTCATGCCGGAGGTTCGAGGTGATCGTGCCCGCGCCGAAGTTCACCTTCTCGCCGAGGATCGAATCGCCGACGTAGGAGAGGTGGCCGACGTTGGTGCCGGGGAGGAGGATGGAGTTCTTGATCTCGACGGCCTGGCCGACGTGGCACTTGTCGCCGATGGACGTCGAGCCGCGGAGATAGCAGTTCGGTCCGACCTTGCAGTTCTCCCCGATGATGACGTCGCCTTCGATGACGACGCCGGGCAGGATCTTCGTGCCTTTGCCGACGTGCAGGCGTCCGTCGACGTAGAGGGAGGAGTGAGCGCCGGCTGGCCTTTCGTAATGCTGCCGGGCCGTCATGGCCTCGGCGTTGGCCCGAAGGAGATCCCAGGCGTAAGAGATCGCGAAGGATTGGGTGGCGCGAAGCTCCCGTCCGCCGTTTCTCCGGGCGATCAGGACGACGCCGTCCGCCATGGTCAACGCCCCGTACGAACCGTCGGCGACGAAGGCCGCCAGTTCCGTCGAGGCGAACCAAGCGGCGGCATGGACGACCAGGTCTGCTTCCGGCCCCGTGGCCTCGGTCAACCCCGCCGCCACCAAAGCGGCAGCCTGATGCTGTCGCAACGCGAGGTTGGCCAGGGGGAAATCACCGAGCGCCCGGGTCAGGGTCAGCGGGTGACAGCCGGGCGTCTCGCCGGCTTCGCTCAGTCGGAAGGTGGCCATCTCAGAGGTGGGCGAAATCCGCCTCGACGGCGGCCTTGAAGGCAAGCGACCAGCGGTCGACTTCGCCCTGGTCGCGGTGCTCGACGAGGATACGGAGCTTGTTCTCGGTGCCCGAGTAGCGGATGAGGTGGCGGCCGGCGTCGCCGAAGGCGGCGTCCGCCTTGCGGATCTCCTCCTGCAGCAAGGTCAGCTGGCCGAGGGGCACGCGCGAACGCACCTTCAGGTTCACCAGCGACTGCGGATATTCGCGCATGCCCGCCGCGAGGTCGGCCAGCGTGGCCCCCTTCTTGCGCATGAAGCGCAAGACCTGCAGCGCGCTGAGGATGCCGTCGCCGGTCGAGGCGTAGTCGGCGAAGATGAGGTGCCCGGAATTCTCGCCGCCGAAGGAATAGCCGCCCTTGCGGAGCGCCTCGATGACGTGCCGGTCGCTGACGGCCGTGGTCACCACGCCGACGCCCGCCTTGCGCATGGTCTCGTGCAGGCCGAGGTTCGACATCACGGTGCAGACCATGGTGTTTCCGCTGAGCTTGCCTTCTTCCTTCAGGGCCAGCGCGCAGAGCGCGAGGATGCGGTCGCCGGAGACGCTGGCGCCGCTGGCGTCGCTGAAGATCACCCGGTCCGCGTCGCCGTCGAGCGAGATGCCGACGTCGGCGCCCTGCTCTTTCACGACCTTCCCGGCGAACTCCGGATAGAGGGCGCCTACGCCGGCGTTGATGTTGATGCCGTCCGGTTCGACGCCGAGCTTCACGACCTTCGCGCCGAGCTCCTTGAAGATCAGGGGAGCCAGGAGATAGCCGGCGCCATGGCCGCAATCCACGACGACCTTCATGCCCTCGAGGCCGGCGTTGCCCAGGCTGTGTTTGACGAACTCGATGTAGCGGCCGCGGGCGTCGTCGATGCGGTAGGCCTTGCCGATCTTGTCGCCGGTCACGCCGTTCGCCTTGACGTCGTAAAGGACCTCCTGCTCGACCAGGGCTTCGAGGTCGTCGGAAAGCTTGAATCCATCCGGGCCGAAGATCTTCAGGCCGTTGTCCTCATAAGGATTGTGCGAGGCGGTGAGCATGATGCCGGCGCCGCAGCCCATGGACTTGGTGAGATGCGCCACCGCCGGCGTCGGCATCGGACCGACCAAGAAGACGTCCATGCCGCTGGAGACGAGTCCGCTGGTCAGCGCGGTCTCGAGCATGTAGCCCGATATCCGGGTGTCTTTGCCGATGATGACGCGGTTGTGGTTGGCCCCGCTCGATCGGAGCACGCGCGAAATCGCCTGGCCGATGCGCAGGGCTATTTCCGGCGTGATGGGATATTCGTTCGCCCGTCCGCGTATTCCGTCCGTACCGAAGAGTTTGGTCGCCATGGTCTTGATTCGGGGGGTAAACCGAGAGTTTGGCAAGATTAAATGAGCGAAAAACATCCTTTATGACAGATATGAGCGTTTCGTTCATTAAATTTAAACGAAGCTTAATCAACGGACATAATCGGCGGAGTTGTCCTCCGAGGATAAGACCGAAAGGCATCGAGCGAGCAAATGTGCATCTATGATGCATGTCCGATTCTTGCGCGAGTAAATCGGCCGAGCGCCGGAATAAACGACGGAGATTGGGATGAGGAAGCGACCCTACCCCTTAATCCTCATTCGACAGGAACTAGGCGTGGACGTTGAGTGTCTTTCACCCCGATGCGTCCGAAGCACGCCCACCCCCTGCTCCTCCTGCTGGGCGCCGCCGTCGCTTGCGCGGCCGACGCGCCGGTGGACTTCAATCGCGAGGTGCGCCCGATCCTTTCCGACCGCTGTTACGGTTGCCACGGTCCCGACGCGGACAAGGGCCGCAAGGCCGGCCTGCGCCTCGATGAGTTCGCCGGCGCCACCAAGGAGCTCAAGAGCGGTGACCGCGCGGTGGTGCCAGGAGACACCGAGAAGAGCGCCCTGGTGCAGCGGATCCTGAGCGATGACGAAGAAGACGTGATGCCTCCGCCCGAGCTGCACCGTCCGTTGTCCCGGCAGGAGAAAGTCGTGCTCATCCGTTGGGTCAGACAAGGCGCGAAGTATGATCCGCACTGGGCCTTCGTCCCTCCGCAGCCGCACCCCACCCCGAAGATCGCCGATACATCCTGGCCGAAGGACCCGCTGGACGCCTTCGTGGCGGCGGAAGCGGCCAAGCAAGGCCTCCGCCCTTCGCCTCCCGCCGACCGCGCGACGCTCCTCCGGCGCGCTTCGTTCGCGCTGACCGGGCTGCCGCCGACGGTCGCCGAGGTCGAGGCCTTCCTGGCCGACGCATCCCCCGACGCTTACGAACGGCGCGTCGACGCGATGCTCGCCTCTCCTCGCTTCGGCGAACATCTCGCCGTGGCCTGGCTCGATCTCTCGCGCTACGCCGACACCTGGGGTTACACGGGCGACAAGCCGATGTTCGCCTGGCCCTGGCGCGACTGGGTGCTCAAGGCCTTCAACGACAACAAGCCTTACGACCAATTCCTGACCGAACAGCTCGCGGGCGACCTGCTCCCGGATCCCACCCAAGACCAGCGCGTGGCGACGGCGTTCAACCGCATCCACCGCATGACCTTCGAAGGCGGCTCGATCGCGGAGGAATTCCGACAGGACGGCATCAACGACCGCGTGATGACCGCCGGCTACGGCTTCATGGGACTGACCATGGAATGTTCGCGCTGCCATGACCATAAGTATGACCCGATCTCCCAGCGGGATTACTTCTCCATGGCGGCGATGTTCGGCGACCAGAACGAGAACGGTCTCCTGTCCTACCACGGCGAGGTGCCCCCGCCCTTCGTGCGGCTGTTCAAGTCCGACGAAGAGCGCCGCAAGGGGGACGAACTGCGCGCCGCCGTAATGGCCGCCGAGCATGCCCTCCTCACCACGCGCTCGGCTTCCGCCAAGGCCGACGTGACGGTGCCGGCGCCGGTCGCCCATTTCCCTCTCGAGGCCTTCACGAAGTCGGGCGTCGAGGACGTCGTCGCCGGCGGCAAGCCCGCCAAGTTCGAGCGCCGTGGTTCCCCCGAAGACCTGCAGCTCGTGCCTGGAGCCAAAGGCCAGGCGGTGAAGTTCGACGGCGACGCGGGCTTCATCCTGCCGGAGTTCAAGCAGCTGGGGCGTTTCGACGCCTTAACGTTCTCGGCCTTCCTCCGTCTCGGCGAAAAGAACGCCCGGGCGACGGTCCTCCACTCGACGGGCTTCTACACGGGCGACGGCGACGCGACGGGCATCGAGCTGCTGGTCACCCAGGGCAAGCTCCGCTGGAGCATGATCCATCTCTGGCCCAACAGCGCGGCGTCCGTCGAGACGGTCGACGCGTTGCCGGTGGACCAATGGCGCCGCGTGACGGCGACCTATGACGGTTCGTCGAAAGCCGCCGGTCTGCGCCTTTACCTCGACGGACGTGAAGTGAGGACGACGGTCGTCCGCGACACGCTCCGCGCCAAGCCCCGCGACAACGCCCTGGAGATCGGCTCGCGTTCCCGTGACGCGGGCTTCCGCCACGGCTCCCTCGACGAGGTCCAGCTCTGGCGGATGGCGCTGACGCCCGCCGAAGTCGCCGTCCACCACGGCCTCGCCGCCGAGTCGCTGCCCGCCTCGGTCCACGCCGAGCACGCCCGCCTCCGCGCCGACCCGGCTTACGCCCAAGCCTGGGAGCGCGCCCAACAGGCCCGACGCGCCCTCGCCGCCCATGAGGAGAGCGCCCCGGCCTTCTTCGCGATGGAGCACTCCCCCCTTGCGCCCAAGGCCTACGTGCTGACCCGCGGCGAATACGACAAGCCCGACCTGACGAAGCCCTGCGAGCCGGGCGTGCCGACGCGCATCTTCCCCTGGGATTCGACGCTCCCGAAGAATCGGCTCGGCCTGGCCAGATGGCTGACCGATCCGAAGCACCCGCTGACCTCCCGCGTGGTCATCAATCGTCTGTGGGCCCAGGTCTTCGGCGCGGGACTCGTGGCCTCCAGCGAAAACCTCGGCATGCAGGGCGATCTGCCGACCCACCCCGAACTCCTCGACACCTTGGCCGTCGACTTCGTCCGCGGCGGCTGGGATACGAAGGCGATGCTCCGCCGCCTGGTGCTGAGCGCGACGTTCCGTCAGTCCTCCACCCCGACGGCCGAAGCGCGCGAGAAAGACCCGGCCAACAAGTATCTCGCCCGGGGTCCGGTGCTCCGCCTGACCGCCGAGATGGTCCGTGACCAGGCCTTGCTGGCCTCGGGTCAGCTGGTCGAGAAGGTCGGCGGCGAAAGCGTCCAGGAGTCGGCCAACCGTCGCAGCCTCTACACCTTCCGCAAGCGGACGGCCCCGCCCGACAACATGCTCATCTTCGACGCGGGCTCGCGCGAAGTCTGCCAGCCGAAGCGGCTGAACACCAACACGCCCCTGCAGGCCCTGGTGCTGCTGAATAACCCTGGCTTCGTCGAAGCCGCCAAGCAGCTCGCGGCGCGCGTCAGCCGGTCCTCCGCCGACCCCGCCGCCCAGATCGCCGAAGCCTTCCGGCACGTGTGCACCCGCGCGCCTCGTCCCGCGGAGCTCGCCGCCCTGACCGAACTCTACGCCGCGCAGAAGGCCAACCCGCCGCAGTTCTCTCCGCCGCCGAGCGAACCGCCGTCCGTCCCGAAGGCGGAGACGAAGAAGGCCGATCCCAAGGCGAAGAAGAAGCCCGCCCCGCCGCCGGCGCCGGTCCTTCCGAAGCTGCCGGCCGATCCGGCCTTGGCCGCTCTCACCCTCGTCTGCTCCACCATCTTGGCGAGCGACGCCGCCGTCACTTCCCGCTGATCATGTCCGCCGAACCCCTCTCCTACGACGGTCTGATGCAGGCCACGCGCCGGCACTTCCTCGGCACGTCCGCCCTCGGTCTCGGCGCCCTCGCGCTCCGCGGCATCGTCGGCGACGCCCAGGCGGCGCCCTTGCCGAAGGGCACGCACTTCCCCGCCAAGGCGAAGCGCGTCATCTATCTCTTCCAGGCCGGCGGCCCCTCGCAGTTCGAGACCCTCGACCCGAAGCCGCTGCTGCGCGAGAAGCATACCCAACCCCTGCCCGACTCCGTCCGCCAAGGCCAGCGCCTGACCGGCATGAGCGGTTACCAGGCCACCCTGCCGTTGGCGGGTTCGTTCACGGGTTTCAAGAAGTACGGCCAGAGCGGCGTCGAATACAGCGACCTGCTGAGCCATACGGGCGGAGTCGCGGACGACCTCTGCGTGATCCGGACCATGCACACGGAGGCGATCAATCACGATCCGGCGATCACGTTCTTCTGCTCAGGCAACCAGGTCGCCGGCCGCCCGTCGATGGGCGCGTGGGCTTCGTACGGCCTCGGCAGCATGAACGAGAACCTGCCGGCCTTCATCGTCCTGGTCTCCCAGGATGCCACGAAAGACCAGCCGCTGTATTCCCGTCTCTGGGGATCCGGCTTCCTGCCCTCCGAACACCAAGGCGTGCAGTTCAAGGCCGGCAAGGAGCCCGTCCTGTTCCTGACGAATCCCGAAGGGGTCTCGCCGCACGCCCGCCGCGGCATGCTCGACGCGCTCGGCAAGCTCAACGCCGACCAGCGCGCCGCGGAACTGGACCCGGAAGTCGACGCCCGACTGGCCCAGGCCGAGATGGCCTACCGCATGCAGACCAGCGTGCCCGAGGTCGCCGATCTTTCGAAGGAATCTCCGGCGACGCTCGCGATGTACGGGGAGAGCGTGAATACGCCCGGCTCGTTCGCCGCCAACTGCCTGCAGGCCCGCCGGCTCGTCGAGAAGGGCGTACGCTTCGTCCAGCTCTTCCACCAGGGCTGGGACAACCACGGCGGCCTCCCCGGCGGCATCAAGCGCCAGTGCCAGCAGACCGACCAGGCTTCGGCGGCCCTGATCAAGGACCTGAAGCAACGCGGACTCCTCGAGGATACGCTCGTGATCTGGGGCGGCGAATTCGGTCGCACGGCCTATAGCCAGGGTAAGATCACCAAGGACTCCTACGGTCGCGACCACCACCCGCGTTGCTTCAGCCTCTGGATGGCCGGCGGCGGCGTCAAAGGCGGCCACGTCCACGGTCAGACCGATGAGTTCGGCTACAACATCGTCAAGGACCCGGTCCATGTGCATGACCTGCACGCCACGATGCAGCACCTGCTCGGCGTCGACCATGAGCGGCAGACCTTCAAGTTCCAAGGCCGCTACTACCGCCTGACGGACGTCGCCGGACACGTGGTCAAAGCCGTGATTGCCTAACGGTCCCGGCGACCCCACTAGTGTCGGGGTGTCCTCCGCCACGCCGGCTCCCGCATCTGCCATCGCCTCCCGGTCCTTCCGGTTCTACCTGGCGTCGATCGTCCTGGGCACCCTCGCCATCCAGATCCAGAACGTCGCGGTCGCCTGGCAGGTCTTCCGCCTGACCAAGGACGAGGGCGCCAACACGGCGCTCGCGCTCGGCGCGATCGGCCTCGCCGAAGTCATCCCCTTCGTGAGCGCGGTGCTCTTCGCCGGCCACGTGGCCGACACGAACAACCGCCGACGCATCGCCATCGGCGCCCTGTCCGCGATGCTGGGCCTAGGCCTGCTGCTCTTCATCCCTGAATTCCTGACCGTCCGCTGGGCCCAGCTGACCCTCATCTACGGGGTCATCGTCTTCGGCGGCCTCGCCCGCAGCTTCCTCACGACCGCCCGCCAGGCCCTCATCGCCGAGATCCTGCCGCGCGAGCTGATCCCCGGCGGCGTCCGCTGGCGCAATACGCTCTTCGAGCTGGCCTGCGTGCTCGGCCCCGGCCTCGCCGGCCTGATGGTCTGGCTGGGCGAGAAGAACGGCCTCGCCCACGCGGAGAACGTCGCCTACGCGGCCATGACCCTCTGCTTCGCGATCTCGCTGAGCCTGACCATCGCGCTCCGTCCGACGCAGACGCTGCAGTCGCGCAAGCCTGAGCCGATCTTCACGAGCCTCCGTCAGGGCATCGACTTCATGCTGAGCCAGCGGGTGATGCTCGGGGCGTTCACGATGGACCTCTTCGCCGTGCTGCTCGGCGGCGCCGTCGCCCTGCTGCCGATCTTCGCCGACATGCTCCAGGTCGGCGCGTTCGGTTTCGGCCTGCTCCGCGCGGCTTCCTCGATCGGCGCGGTGCTGATGTCGCTCTACCTCATCGTCCGTCCGCCGCTCCGCCACGCCGGCCCTGCCCTCTACGGTTCGTTCGCCGTCTTCGGCCTGAGCACGATCGGGTTCGCGCTGTCCATCGCGCTGGCGAGCCTGCTGGGCCTCGGCCTGACCGCGGCCTTCGTGTTCTCGATCCTCTTTCTCCTCGTCGCCGGGGCGGCGGACGCGGTGAATGTCATCATCCGCCAGACGATCCTGCAGACGTCCGTGCCTCCCGAGATGATGGGGCGGGTCTCCGCGGTGACCGCGGTCTTCATCGGTTGCTCCAACGAACTGGGCATGGCCGAGTCCGGCCTGGCCGCCCGCCTCATGGGCACGGTCAACTCGGTGGTCTTCGGGGGCCTGGCGACGTTCGGCGTGATGGGCCTGACCCACTGGCGTTTCCCCGAGCTTTGGCGGCTCCGGAAAGTCGGCCACGAGCCCGTCCGCTGAGTCTCTTGGGCTTGCGGGGACCGCGGCGGCTGTCTCATATCGGGACACCCCTATGAAGCTCCTCCGCCTGCTCCCTTGCCTGCTGGCCCTCAGCCTGTTCGGCGCCGACCCCAAGAAGCCCGATCACGACGCCCAATACGTCCTCGGTCCTGACTCCCAGGAGCAGGCCGGCGTGCCCAAGGGCGTCGTGACCGAATACGAGCTGGGCGATTCGAAGACGTTCCCGGGTTACGGCCGCAAGTGGGCCCTCTACGTGCCCGCGCAATACCAGCCCGGCCAGGAGGCCGCGCTGATGGTCTTCCAGGACGGCCTCGGCTACGCGACCCGCAACGGCGCCTGGCGCGTGCCCGTGGTCTTCGACAACCTGATCGCCCAGAAGAAGATGCCGGTGACCATCGCGCTCTTCATTAATCCCGGCTTCATCCCCGACCCCAAGAATCCGAAGGGCAAGGACAAGAAGGGCCGCCCGCTCGGTAAGTCCAACCGCTCCTTCGAATACGACAGCGTCACCGACCTCTACGTGAAGTTCCTCCTCGAGGAGATGATCCCGCTCGCCGAATCGAAGGGCGTGAAGTTCTCCAAGGATCCGGCCCGTCGCGCCATCGCCGGCTCCTCCTCCGGCGGCATCTGCGCCTTCAACGCCGCCTGGCATCGTCCCGACGCCTTCAGCAAGGTCTTCACGACGATCGGCAGCTTCACCAAGATCCGCGCCAACATCAGCGGCGGCAAGGAGACCGGCGGCGACGTCTACCCGGAATGGGTCCGCACGAACCCCCGTAAGAACATCCGCGTCTACCAGCAGGAAGGCGCCAACGACCTCCTCAACGAACACGGCAGCTGGCCCGAGGCCAACCGCAAGATGGCCGCGGCGCTCAAGGAGAAGGGTTACGACCACGTCTACGTCGAAGGCCAAGGCACCCACAACAGCCGCCATGGCGCGATGCTCCTGCCCGAGGCGCTGACCTGGCTCTGGCGCGACGTCCGCTAAGCCGATGCGCTCCGCCCTGCTCGCCCTGCTCGCCTGCGCCGGCCTCGCCGACGCCGCCGAGCCGACCTTCCAGCCCCTGCTCGACCCTCAGCTCACCCAGTGGGAGAAGTGGCTCGGCCCGGTCCATCGCGCTTACGAAGTCCCGGGCTACGTCCGCGGCGCCAAGCCGAAGGACGATCCGGTCCTGGGCCTCAACAACGACCCGCTCAAGGTCTTCACGACCCGTCAGGTCGACGGCGAGACGGTCCTGCACATCACCGGCCAGGTCTTCGGCGCGCTGACGACCCTCAGGTCCTACGAAAACTTCCACCTCCGCACCGAACAGCGCTGGGGCCAGATGCGCTGGGAGCCCCGCCTGCAGGCGGTCCGCGACAACGGCATCCTCATCTTCTGCGTCGGCGAACACGGCGCCCAGGGGAAATACTGGATGCGCAGCCAGGAACTGCAGGTCCAGGAAGGCGATATCGGCGACTGGTGGCCGCTGGCCGGCGCGATGGCCGATATCCCGATCCGCACCGACGACCCGGTGAAGAAGCGCGTCTACGCCCCGCGCGGCAAGGTTACCGCGGTCGACGCCCGCGTGTGGCATGGCACGGAATACCCGGAGAAGCCTTTCGGCGAATGGAACGTGATCGAGTGCTATGCCCTGAACGGGGACGCGGTCTTCCGCCTCAACGGCCAGACGGTCAACGTGCTCCTCAATTCCCGCTACCGCGAGAAGGGCTCGACCGTCGAGATTCCGCTCAAGTCGGGCAAGTTGCAGATCCAGTCCGAAGCCGCCGAGTGCCAATACCGCCGCCTCGAGATCCGTCCGCTGACCGCCTGGCCGGCCGACGTCGCCCGCGACCTGCCCCCGCGCTGAACGCGCCCTTCGTCCGCCGATGCTCCGTGCCCTCGACTTGCGCAAGGACTTCGGCGGACTGACCGTGCTTCACCCGACGTCGGTCGGTTTCCGGCCCGGCGAGGTGCACGCGCTCATGGGCGAGAACGGCGCCGGTAAGTCGACGCTGATGAAGGTGCTCGCGGGACTCTACCGTCCGGACGGCGGCCACGTGGAATGGCGCGGCGCCCGCACGGACTTCGCCTCACCGCACGACGCCTTGGTCGCAGGCATCGCGATGATCCATCAGGAGCTGATGCCGATCCCCGACCTGACGGTCGCCGAGAACATCACGCTCGGGGCCGAACCCTGCGGACGACTCGGCCTGGTCGATCGCCCGGCCCAGCGGCGGCGCGCCCGGGAACTACTGCAGGAACTCGAAGCCGAAATCGACCCATCCCGGCTGATGCGCACGCTGACGGTGGCGCAGACGCAGGTCGTCGAGATCGCCAAGGCGCTCGGCCGTCAGGCCGACGTGATCCTGATGGATGAACCGACGGCCGCCCTCTCCGACCATGAGGTCGCCGCCCTTTTCCGGGCCATCGCCCGCCTGAAGGCCCGCGGCGTGGCCATCGTCTACACGACGCATAAGATGGACGAGGTCTTCCGGCTGGCCGACCGCATCTCGGTCCTCCGAGACGGCCGCCTGGTCGGCACGGCTCCCGCCTCGGAACTGGACCCGTCGAAGCTCATCTCGCTCATGGTCGGACGCGAGATGGCCGACGTCTTCCCGCCGCGGAACACCCCGACGGAAGAAATCCTGCTCGAGGTCGCCGGACTCACCCGCGAGCCGGCCTACCGCGACGTCAGCTTCCGGGTGCGTCGCGGCGAAGTGGTCGCCCTCGCGGGCCTGATGGGCGCCGGCCGGACCGAAGTGGTCAGCGCGCTCTACGGCCTCCAGCCCGCGAGCAGCGGCGCCCTTCGCTTCAAAGGAAAACCATTGTCGGTCAGTTCACCGCAGGACGCGCTCGCCGCCGGCATCGGCATGGTGACCGAGGACCGCAAAGGGCTCGGACTCATCCCGGCCTTGGGCGTCGACCAGAACATCACGCTCACGGCCCTCCGCACGCTTTGCCGTGGCCAGCTCATCGACCACCGCGCCGAGGCGGCCGTCGTCGGGTCGAAGATCGACGAACTCTCCGTGAAAGCCAGCCGCCCGTCCCAACCCATCGCCCAGCTCAGCGGGGGCAACCAGCAGAAGGCCCTGCTCGCCCGCTGCCTGTTGGGCGACCCGGACCTCATCATCCTCGATGAGCCTACCCGCGGCATCGACATCGGCGCCAAGTCCGAGGTCTACGCCCTGATCCAGAAACTGGCCCGCGCCGGCAAGGGGGTGGTCTTGGTCTCCTCCGAACTCCCCGAAGTCCTTTCCCTGGCCCATCGCATCATCGTCCTGCGCCGCGGCTCCGTCGCCGCCACGCTCGACGCCGCCCGGGCCGACCAGGAAACCGTGCTCCGTCACGCCATGCCTTTATC
>Ga0194123_10006447_pt1 | contig 12122 bp, 11 predicted proteins | sample TA2MahsurfametaG_5_FD_155479 | JGI IMG/M metagenome (GOLD analysis project Ga0194123, IMG submission 155479) | Freshwater microbial communities from Lake Tanganyika, Tanzania - TA2015023 Mahale A surface | ecosystem: Environmental > Aquatic > Freshwater > Lake | place: Tanzania: Lake Tanganyika... | reverse complement strand
TCAAAAAATTATGAATAGATAAACTTAGATTGGAACTATTGGAATAATAGGATGGTGCATTTATTTTTGGATAGCGTAATATTCTATCAATGATTCCATGCTTTATACAATAATTGGGATCTATAAACAAATCGCGAGAAATGAATTTATCAATTTCATCATTCGTTAATTTTGTTCGTTTGCGAAGTAGTTCAATGTAATTTATCATTTTTGTATATGCATATGTTTTAGTTTTCACTGTATTTGCCATTTTACCGAATGTCATTCCTGCTGCATCATGAATAAGATATTCTGAATAATCAATCATTACGCGGTATGGAGCTAGTAATTGTAAATCAGTTGCTGCGGAAGCACACATTGATTCAACAATTACACATAATGGTAACCGTTGTGTTTGACTAAAAACATTGAATATATTTGTTGAAGCATCAGAACCTCCAGGAGAACACAAATGAATCACTATGGGCTTTGGAATAGATTTTACTCCCGATTCAGAAACAACTGTTTTTGAAGCATCCATCAGAAGCTTTTGTAAATTACCGACAGATTCATTTGAAACATCAGAATAAAAATAAATATGCTGGACCTTATCCGAATATAAATCACTGTCACTCATTTTATTGAAAGTTTCTTTTGATATTCGTACCCACTCATCATAGATAACATCGCTTGAAATTGTATTTTTAAGAATTTCTATCATTATATTTATAAAGAAAATCTTTCTTATTGATATTTCGTTTTATTCCATGAAATATTTTAATTTCCTAGAATATGAAAGAATACACTTTTAAATTATATGATAATTTTTTGCCGAATCCCAATGTAATCCATAAAAATAATATAATCGTAAATTTTCATTATTGCAACTTATCGGAACTTTCTTGGCTAGACGAAGATTTTAATGATAATATTTTCTATTTGCCCGATTGGATAATTTCCTTCGACGCCAGTTATAACTCAATCTACGCATTTTACAAGGGCAGTTCCCACGATTATCTTTTGCCCAAAGAACTCCAAATATTAAACCTAAGTTTCAACAAATTGGACTTTATGCCGGACAAAATCCCCGCGTCATTAATTGCCCTTAATGTTAGCAATAACACCATCAAATACATCCCCAAATTGCCACAAAATATTCAAGTGGTAAATGCATCCCACAACACTATAAAGTGGTTTGACCAAGAATTACCTGAATTACAAAAATTAAACTTGGCACATAATCGCATCCATTTATTTAAATTTGACAGGCTGCGGGAAAATCTCCAATTTTTAGACCTTAGTAGCAATCAGCTGAAATCCATTGAAGGCGGGATATTTCCTAAAGGAATCAAAATCCTTAGATTACGGGATAACCGCATAGAGGTCATCCCTGAATTACCGGAAAGATTGGAGGAATTTGATATTAGTGATAACAAACTTAAAGTTCTCCCGAATTATCCAAAGAGCATGAAGATTTTAGATGTTAGCTCCAATTACATGGAAGTAATTTCAGACGATCTCATGGATTGCTCTGAATTAGAGAGGCTCAACTACGAAAAAAACGATAAAATTGAGCTCTCATTCGAATTATTGAAATGGATTGATGTTCAATTTCACAAGTCACACCAAGAAGAGCAGCAAATAGAGCCCAGTTTTTTACAAAAATTATACAGTCAGAATTATGAGGAAGTACAAACAGTTTATAAGGATTCCCAGAATGCCCACAATGTGAAAATTAGGAATGACATTATCGTCAGTATGGAGAAAATACTAGAAGATCCCATCCCAGAGGTTTCGTTTGAGGATTCTTGTTTAGGTCTCCTGGATAAATTCAAATTGGAGGACAGCCACACAATTCTTTTGAACTCCAATATTGGAGAAATTGGGCTAAAAGGACGGAAATATACTTTGGCGGAGTTATTTCCGTATATATACCAACGAATTAACCACCATCAATACAAGGATTCCATTGTTCATATTTTAGAAGGAGAGATTCAAAGGACTAAGAACGTCTGCTTCTCTGGTAAAATAGAGGCATATGTTTGCGCATTAGCCAGTTTCTATGATGATGTTAAATTTTCACCTTCTATGTCGGACATGATCCTGGCGAAGATTGAATTGATTAAAAATAGACTACATAAGGACCGTATCCCAGCGGATTCTCTGCATTATCAGGTAGAATTGCGTTTTTATTTAGAGCAGGAATTAGATGGGCACGAAGATAAAGCAGTTTGGCTGTCTCCCATCGATGATTGTATAGAAGATTTAGTGGCAACTCTGGAAAACCATTATGGCAAAGACATTCTGGAAATTTTGAATATTATAAAGATGAAGAAGCCCATTAAAAATTATTTCATGGAGTTGCGGAAAAATAGGAATAATGTAGTATTATAATCTGTAATGTATAATAATAATTTAAGAAATGAAGTAAAAGAATCGAACAGATATTTTTTAGATGAAATCCTGCAAACCACGTATGCATACCGCAAACAAATGGATCTGAAAATTGAGAGACTATTAATTTCAAAAAGACTGGAATTGGAGACCCAATTGAATAGTGTTTTTGGTCAAGTCATTTATAATTGGAAGATGAAGGCGCGGAATTGCGCCTTAAAAGGTAAAAATTTTGCCAATTTATTCTTCTTCAACAAACCGGAAGAGAGTGATTTATTTTTTATAAAGAATGAATTATACGAAAAAATGCAATTGGAGCCCCCATTCTTGCGTTTGGAAGCTTTCTTCAAAGATTTCGGTTTTGAATTCAAATTACTGCGTAAGAATGGTATTCTATTGGCGCAAATAAGTTGGGAAAAGTATTTTGAAGAAGAGAAAACAAGCATCATTCATGATGAAGACGAAATCTAATCTTTCAAAAACTCAATAAATGTCCGCTCCATATTATCGCCGTATTTTTGTAGAATATTTGTAATGTCACATGGGCGGAATTTGTGGTCCTGGAGGCGATCATAGTATTTTTCCCATTTTTCTTCAAATTGAGAAACAAGATTTCCTCCTGGATAAAAATCATCGTGAGCTTTATACCAGTTCTGGATGATTTGATACATCACTTTTCTTGATGGTCTCCCGAATTTGATTCTAAGATCAATGCGCCCTGGTCTGAGGAAAGCCTCATCTAGGGTTTCTGGGTGGTTAGTAGTGAAAATAATGATTCGCCCAGGTTGGTTGTTAATACCATCCATAATATTGAGAACACTGGAAAGTGTGATATCGCGACTCTTGGAAGGGTCCGGTTTTGGTAGGGACACATTTGGAGCCGTCATATCATCTTGACTGGCAATGGCGCATAATATCGCCTTTGCTTCTTCTGATTGGAAGCTCGCCATATTCTTTTGGAATTCATCATTCCGCTTTTGGGCTTTCATGATGAATTCTTCGCTCTCTTTCTGGATTAATTTTCTTGATTTCGCCACATCTGTCATGCAATCGAAATCTTCGGCGACCATAATTACTTTATCAACGCTCATATCTTTGTTGTCATAGCCGATGCAATGAATGCATTTCTCTAGATCATCAATTGTTTTCATACGATTAAATTGACAGTCTTTGATACTTCGGTTAAAATAGTTTGCAAGGGCGACAATAAATGAGGTTTTGCCACATCCTGGTTCGCCTTCTAAGAGGATACCAAGCTGATAGGGCTTGCCAATTTTTTCGTATAATTCGCGCTCTTTCATGAATTTCTCCAAGAAATGGACGACCTCTTCTTTTTCTTCGAAAAAGACGTGGTCCAATGTGCGCTTATTCATAAATTCAGTGACCAGCCATTTGAGACCAATTTCTGGGTCACTGCCATCAAATGTAAAAATATATTTTTTGCGATTCGATTTTTCGCGCTGTTCTCGCTCATATTCATCCGTAATTTTCTCAATATATTGGAGTAATTCCTGACAATTCATATGCTCGGACCATATTTCAATTTGGTATTCTTCTTTGTTAATATTCGTCTTCTTGTCGCCACTTTCGATATTGTTATAGAAAGTATTTACTTCACAGAAAATTCCAGTGTCAATTTCAAAAGAGGACTTCTGATCAACAATAAAATTGAATTCCTCCTCATCTTTTTTTTCAAAATAGCGGGTGGAATCGCGAACTTGAAGTTCTTTTATTTTTTGAATAAGTTTTTTGTTCTTTTCGGTCGACATGGATTTTAATATTTTGTGAAGAACTGCCTTGAAACGTTGGCTGAAATCAAATCTAATGTGTAGATAGCGCATTTCACGAAAAATATGTCCCGTGATAAGAATGCGCTTTGGTCTTTTCCATAAGAAATATATTTTTTTTCCAATATTCATATTTGGCATTCTCCATTCAGTCACAAATCCAATAAATTTGCCTGTAATTGCAGTGAGAATTGTAAGCATAATCATTCGCACAACGGCGTCAATATAGGGGTTTCCTGACTCAATTTGAGAAATAATATTCATTTTCAGGGAATCCTTAAGTAAAGCTTCAAAATTAAAATTGTCCATTTTATTAGTTGATTGAAAAAGTATTTATCGTTTTTTAAATCAATTTTTTGTTTCTTATAATATAATAATGCTAGGAACTATTATAAAATTATTTGCGGATTTGAGTGCGTACTTTTTTTATTTAAGAACATTTAAGCGAGAGAATCACTATTTGGCAAGTTGTATTTTACACCATATTAAACAAGGTGGAAATGTATTCTGGAAGTTGAGCCAGTGGGTATGTTCGCGTCTAGAATTCCAATATGACTTGGCTGGGAATTATCTTATTGACGAATTGGGAAAATTCTACGAAAATTGCCCTGCCCATGATTTTGAAATATCACGCGAAATTATTGAAAGATTCTATGAGGACTCATTGGAGAATGTTTTTCAGTTCATTGATAAAACCCCAATTGCAAGTGGTAGCATTGGGCAAGTCTATGATGCAGTTTTGAAGACTGGGCAAAGGGTTGCAATAAAAATCAGGCATCCGTGTATCCGGGAAAATATATTGAAACTTTGTTGGTATATTCGGTATATTCCGAGGTCTATTTTGCGTTTTGATATAGATGGATTGGAAGAATACCTTTTATACCAGACAGATTTCAAAAAAGAATACAAGAATTTGAGAAGATTGGAGGGGAAATTTAGGAATGCAAAGTATGTGCATTTTCCTACTCCTTTTGGTGCAGAAGAGGATATTATTGTGATGGAATTTATTGAAGGCGAAAGAGTTGATGTTTTTTATAAAAATTGCGAGAAAGATGAACATTGGGAAGTTATGGTTAAATTTTGGTTGTTTATTCGGGAATCTATATTATTGCGGAATTTCTGCCATGCGGATTTACACAAAGGAAATTGGAAAATTCTTGAAGGAAAACTCATTATTTATGATCTTGGAATAATAATAGATGATCGCCAATATTTCGATGATTACAAGAAAATATGGGAGGGTTTAGAATCAAGACAGCCCCGCATATTTGCGCCATTTTTTATGAAAAATATTACGAATTTAGAGAAATCGGCGGATGAAGTAGAGGCGGAATTTATTGAATATATGGATGAAAGAATGGATATGGATGCTCTCTATTTTTCGGGGGATATCCGCTTGATTATGAATTTCATAAATGAACGGGGGTATATTCTTCGGTTTCACATGATTAGTTTTTTAATATCATTCTATTTGGCGATGAGTAATTTTAAGAATTTTGCATTCACAAAGACGAACAAATGCTACATTGAGGGACATTTAGATATATTAAATATTTTAAAAACAAAGTGCGACACTTATAATAATTCCCCTCTGAAAAAAAGAATATTAGAAGATGAAGCGATTTTCCTGGAGAATAATAAAGAGCGATTAAGGAAAATACGCCAATCTAGAGAAATGGAAATTGATATTGGTGAGTCCTCAGAAGAGGAGAATTCCAGTTCCGATTTTGTCGATATATAAAAATGATTCGTGGAATAATTTTTAGAAATATGGCGTGCATAGAGTACGCCTTGGGAAAATATCAATTTTTAACGGATTGGAGCCAATTTTATGACGGCAAAGAAGTTTCTAAAAAATGCTGTGTTGCATCAGAGGAATATTTCTACAAAAATATTTTTGCATTTCTTCAATTAGAAGTAAAAGAGATTTCAGTTGGCAAAATACTTACTTTTCCAAAAGTAAGTGTTATTTTACCAGTCTATCAAGGAGAGAAAACTGTGAGGATGGCAGTGAAATCTATTATTAAGCAGACTTATAAGAATATAGAATTGATAATTATAAATGATGGATCAACTGATGGGACAGAAGAAATTATTTTAGAAATGATGGAGAAATATTCACAGATAAAATATATAAAAAATGGGGAGAATAGGGGTGTCTATTTTTCCAGGAATATTGGAATAAAAGAGAGTGCAGGAGATTTTATTACAATGCAAGATGCTGATGATATTAGCGATAATTATCGTATTGAAAAATCAATTGGGCATATAATTCAGGGTGGATTCGAGTTTATTTTGGCAAATGGGCAATATATACCTGAATTAGGGGGTCAAGTGAGTCCTGTTCGCGTAACTATGGCGACATTTATGTGTGGGAAAGATTTTTTTGAGAAATATGGGATATATGATGAAAATACGAGACATAGTGGAGATTTAGAGCTATTAGATAGAGCCTATTTTAAAAAATATGGGGAATATAAATTTGATAATTTTTGGTATTGGCTGAATTACACACCTGATTATGATAATTTCTATGGGCATATTTATGAAAATTTATATTATATTGGAATAGATGGAGATAGAATTACAAACCAGAATAAAATTAAAAAAAGACTCCAATATTTGAATCATCGTCGAAAAGAATTTAAAAATATGTAGCTTAATAATATGGCTTCTAAAAATATAAATTTACAGGAAGTAATTAAGAGAGATCTATATAATAAATTTGGTGATTTTCTTGGTGATATTAAGAAAAAAATAAATAATGATTTAACAGAAGAAAATAAAAAAAAGCTATTGAAACAAATAACTTGTATAATTTTATTATTTCAAATGGATAATTTATATAAAGATATTACTAATGTAAGTGGTATAGAATCTATTTTGGGATTATTTGGTTTATCAGAAAAAAGTGCAATAATTATTCGTAAAATGGGGACAAAAAGTATAAATATTGCGTCATTGGCTTTATTAATTTTTACATACTTTAGTACAAAATAGCGGATTTTTTTTTTTTCATTTCTATTTTATATTATATGAAAATTCACAAATTAAGTGATAAAGAGATTTCGTCTCTTAGAGTCCCAATTGAAAAATATGAGGAAAACCTGAAATTTAAAGAATTTAAGGAAAATGCATCTGAGTTACTGGGAAATAGAAATGCAAAATACTTGAAGTATTTACTAATTGTCTATGTTCTTATTGACTTATTTAGAGTATCTAAAAATGAGGAAAAAAATGGACTAATGAAGTTAATGGAAAAAATTGGATTTAGCGATGATACAATTCAGAAAATTGATAAAGGTCTAAAATATGGACTTCCTGTAAGCTATTTTTCTATGTTATTATTGAATAAAAAAGTTAGTGATTCGTAATATAAAATATTATCAACTTTTCTTATTATATATTTGAATGGGATTAAGTCTTCATATATATCTACATTACAATGAATCTCATTATTCTTCATAGTATTTAATAATTTTTCAAAATCTTCAATAATTGGATGTAAAATATATTCTTTAATAATCTTATTATCTTTTATAATTTCAATTTTATTATTTGATTTTATATTTATTTTAGTTGATTCAGAATGTGAGAGATTATTTTCATAAATTATTGTAATATTTCTGAATAATTTTACTTTAATTGGAAATTCATTATTATTTATTTTTATAGAATACATACTTCTAAAAATAAAAAAAAATACGGTTTTTTTTCTAAATAAAAAAATAGAATATATTATGAATTCTTTATTAATTGAATTAGAACCAAATGAAAAATTATATTTGGAATTAAATGATAAATTATTATTAGATAAATTAATAAAAGAAATTTTTGATTTTATTACTGGTCTTCATGTTTATATTCAGGATACCTATTATTTTATGGATATTAAAGAAGAGAAAGACACTAGTTTTTCTGGAATTGAACTTCCTAGGGGTTGCAAATTAATAATGGAAAATCAATCTAAAAAATCAAAATTTACCATTCATGCAAATGCAAATATTAAGAATATTAACATGATAGAGGATAAAAAACATGATAATTCAAATGAAATTTTAAACTGGAATGCAAAAGAAATTAAAACTATAAATATTCCTAATGCATCTCATTCATTATTAATTAATAATATAAAAAATATGAAAATAAATTATTTTGATAAAACAAGTGATTTATTATTAAAAATTATTGAAGAATGTAGTTCTAATTCTACAACTGGAAATTTTAGTTTTCATTTTACATTTATGGATGGTAGAGAGTTTCTTAAACTATTTCATTATCAAATGTTTGTTATATTAAAAAAATTTATAGAAAAAGTTGTTGTAGGTCATAAAGATTTTAAAGATAATCATTATATAATCAATATTTTAGTTTTTATAAATGATATGAATATTAAAGAATTAGGTTCAGCAATGATTCATAAATATGTGAAAAATAATGATGATAATTTAATATTACCAACAAAAGCAATATTAAGAATAAATAGAAATTTTTATCAAAAGAAAAAAAAGAAAAAATAAATATAAAATTAATACAGACTATATTTCATGAACTTATACATTGTTTAGGATTTGGTTATTGGGATTTATTTGGAAAAAATAAAAATATATTAGAAAATCCGAAAATAATAGAAGTTTATAAAAATATATTTAATAATTCTGAATTAGAAGAATTACCGATGACAAAAGATAAATCTCATTATTCTTCTTATAATTTACCTTTAATAAAAAATGGAAAACTATGGAGTATTATACCGGCTTTAAAATATGAATTATTGGGAGATAATGATACTGATATTAATGTTTTTACAAAATTAACTGCATCTATACTTGATTCAATTGGATATAAAATAAATTATTATTTTTGTGATGAATATCCTTTTACTCCATTAGCAAATATATTAGATATTGAATATGGACAGCCAACATCAAATCATTTTGCAAATGGCTATGAAAAATACATTATTCTTTTAAAGAGTGGAAATATAAAAGTTTCCGGAATAGAATGTTATTCAATTCGAGAAAATACAGAATATATTATTAAAAATAGCCATAACTATGAAATTTTTTTGGTTTCTAAATTAGATGTAAGTAAGAAATTTTTATTAAGTGAAAAAGAAGGTGCTGAATACTTTGATAATTATATTAGAATAGTGCCAAATAGGCTTACTCCAAATCTTTTCTTTTTAGTAAGTAGTATAACTTTCGGAGGAATTCCTTTTGTAAAAATTACCATGGACGATAAAATTGATTATTCAAATTGCTATAACAATAATTCATTAAAAAAAAGTATTGAAGAATTTATCGGATGTTCCCAATAGCCCGCCATCTTCTGGCACTTTCATAAGGCTGTCCATCATTGAAAAATGTATTTCCAATATATGGGTTTCCAGTTGCGACTGGAACTCCACCATTATACATATATTGCGCACATTCCGCAAAAAGGGGTCCGTCGGAGTTGCCTAATACACAGCTTCCATAGCCATTTGGATCAATACACCAGCCACAATTATTGCAACTAAGGCACTGATTCATTCCTTTTTTTCCAATGCGATTACAGTCGCGACATCCTCCTTCTGCAAAATTTTCAGAGAAGAACCCTTCCCGGATTTGAGCAACGCCTTTGGATAATAAAATGAAATATACGATAAGTAATACGACAACTATTAGAGAGCTAACTATATATTTATACATTATTTTATTGAATATTTTAATTTATCGATAAAATTACTGACCCCTTCATATGTGAAAAACATGACCCCTTGACCAGGTGCAACACGTAGCATTCTTGCTAAACTACCTCTCCAGAATCCACTTATTCCGGAGGTTTTATAAATATTTTTGATGATTGGAATTATACGTTCTTTTTTTCCTTCTTGCATTTGAGTTTTCAGTACATCTGCAGGTGTAGATATAATGACTGAAAAAATACCAGCAAAAACGCCTCCCTGAAGAGAATGATATGGGCTAAATTGCTTGTTTTTTTGCATAATATAATCCTTGTAATGTTGATAAAATAAAAATCGACTGGCTTGATTCAGAGATTGGCGCATAAGTGTTGGAGTGTATCCCTGATAGAGTCCATTGAAACCTTCTTGTTTAATAATATGTTTTGTAGATAATTTCGGGTTCTTTATCATTTTTGTTTTTATTGTTTCCGATGGGACAGTGACAAGAGTAGATTCTATGAAACCGGCGAATAATCCAGAAGCGATTATATTGGCATTTCCAGTAATATTTTTGCTATGCAAATAATTTTTGGAGTAATCATATGCGTAAAATCTGGAAATAACTTTCGGAATATTGAAAAAAAGAACCGGTGAAAGCCCACGATAAAATGACAGTAAGCCACCTGTTTTATAAATATTGGCGGCAGTTTGGCGAATTGTTTGCTGATTACCTTGAAATTGCATCTGAGTTTTTAAATTTTCAAATGGCCACGTAATGATTGCTTCTGCTGTTCCTGCTAAACTACCCCCAATAATATTTTTCATCTTTTCATTTGACATTCTTTAATATAGAAAAAATTGATTCAAAAATGGTTTAAAATTATTTCAATATATTATAAAAACGCATGGCAAATATGGAATCTATCCAGAAACAAGGTGAATTAATCAGTTATAAATTATGTGAGCTTGATGACTCACATCCAAAATGTGAAAATGTCCCTGAATTAAAAATTGCATTAATGAATCATCAAAAAACATCAATCTATCACGCGGAAATGATTGAGCGCAATGAAGGAATAAGAATTGAGTATAAAGAGCCAGAATATTCATCATTTTACAGCAAAGACGAGGATATTGACCCACACCGAAATATCTATTTTAATTTTGGAATTATTGCCTGTAAAGTGGGCTCAGGAAAATCTTTTGTTGCATTGGCGATTATTATTCGCAATCCTTTGCTGAATTTTAATCGTATGGTGAGTTCTCATTACAATAGTGGTTGTTTCTCTTTTAAGAAAGTCAATACAATAAATTATACGGTTTCTACAAATGTCATTTTGGTGCCCCATAATTTATTTCATCAATGGCAAGAATATTTAACAAATGTGACTAGTTTGGATGTTATTTATATTTCTTCAAAAATTACTTTTGATAAATTTGCATTGAATGCACCAAGTTCTGAAAATTTTGAGAGCTTGACTTCAAACAAGGTGTATTTAATTTCGGCGAAACAGTGGAATAATTTTGCAGAGGTTTGGAATACTAATATTAAGAAAAAGGTGAGTCGTATTTTCGTGGATGAGGTGCATTCTATTAATCTTCCAAATTCAATTCGAATCAAAGCGAATTTTTTGTGGTTTATTACTTCGTCTGTGAATGATATTAATAATCATAGGAATTATGGATTTATTCGTGATACGATTGAGAATTATAATATGTTGGATGGGCAACTTTGCAATTATACAAAGATCAAAAATAGGGATGACTATATTGATTCAAGTTTGCGGCTATTACCTAGTAAGGAAAGAGTAATTAAATGTCGATCATCCATTATCTTGAATATTTTCGAAGGAATAATCAATCAAGAAGTCAAAGATATGCTATTGGCAGAGGATATCCAGGGTGTTGTGAATTATTTAGGTATTACATCTATTAATAACCAAGATATTGTGAATGTTCTTTGCTCAAATATGGAGAAAGACCTGGAAAATGCGAAACTAATGTATCGAGCGAAGGAGCAGATGCATTATTTGAATGAACAGGCGAAAACGGAATCACTGCAAAAAGCCCAGGAAAAAATAACGGCAATAGAAGCGAAAATTAGTGGGGTTAAACAGAGAATTATTGAATCTAATATTGACCCAATTATGTTTATGGAAATTGAGAATCCTGTGATTACAGCTTGTTGCAATAATAAATTTGACCTAGAATCAATAACAAATTATTATGACTATCAGCTTAAAAATACAGGAAGAAGTGGCAGTATTAATTGTCCTTTATGTAGAAAACCACTG
>Ga0194123_10006444_pt1 | contig 12127 bp, 8 predicted proteins | sample TA2MahsurfametaG_5_FD_155479 | JGI IMG/M metagenome (GOLD analysis project Ga0194123, IMG submission 155479) | Freshwater microbial communities from Lake Tanganyika, Tanzania - TA2015023 Mahale A surface | ecosystem: Environmental > Aquatic > Freshwater > Lake | place: Tanzania: Lake Tanganyika... | reverse complement strand
CTCGCTGTAACGACGCATAGCCCTGCTACATCAAGCCCCCTTGGTGATCGAAATGGAGAGGCATCAACTTTGCTGGCAGAGGGGGGTTTCCTGCCTCTTAATAAAAATCGATATCTCCTTGAGCATCTTTGTTGCCTTGTAGCTAGAGAATATCGCTAAACCAGAAGCGATATATTGTCGAACTGATTGCTCATTTACATGTTCTCATGATTGCCCTAAAATGCACTGTACAGTTGGGTTGATCCGCTTTCGGGCAATCCACTCAACTTTCTCCCCCTGAGTTAGATCTGTGCATCTTAAGCTTCTTGACGTTGTCTATATACATCGAAGCCCCTATGCCTTCGGCCTTGAATTGGGAAAAATACTCGCTATAACCTATGCGGGTGATACCCCTCTTGACCAAAACAAACAATTGTATTCCCCACGGTGCATGCATATCGATGCGCTGACTACACAGGTTACCAATCAGATTCTTACATCAGCACTAGTTATTGACTCGATAAGTCTTTCCATGCTGGCAGAAGGGCAACCTCTCGCAAACGGTATCGATATTCTCGTCGTCTTTAATTCTAGTGAAAATCTATCAAGACCCTGTCTAGCTTTCCAGTTAAATGGCTACGTGAGGTGGCATCAGCTTGAATGCCGTTGTGTGAACCTGGTCAATTCCCTAAACCCAGCATCTTCATCTGCAGAAATCCGGGTTTACAAGAAGAACATATATATCAAGACTCAACAGGAAAAGTATATTGTTGGATGTGAGTCGGACAACGTCTTGGACGAGTATCGTATTGTGCCGTTCGGCAATAGACCTTTTCAAATTCAACTGGAATCCATACTACAATCTATATCTGATGCAGTAACCCATAGGACTCCATTATCATTCCTGCGTATTGGTGATGGTGATGTATATTTTGCCAATGCTCTTCCAGTCGGTTCAGCCTCACCTGGCAAGCGGGCACTAACTCTAAACTATTGTCAAAAGGACAACCTTGATTCTTGCCGCAAGAGTCTCTGGCTGAATGACTTCATCTGCGTAGAGAAATGGCCTGCAAATAACGGAGCCATTCGCCTAATGATTCTTCTTGAACCGTTCTATCGACTTCTTGAGTTCATAGGAATTAAAGTTCACATACGGAATAGAGCTGTCGTCTCAATTATTTCTCAATTCCTCTGGTTCACGTCTAGAGCATTAGCTGGAAAATCTATAAGTCGACTTCTCAGCCCAGTCACAACTCTAATAGCTAGCTTACTCCATTTTAAGAATACTATAAATACTGGTGCTGGGGACCAAACCTATAACTTTGAAGTATTATACGCACTTGTGGCTTCAAGAGCTATCTTCAGATCATTCCCGAACTCTATTATGCTCGTTGGTCAATCCGAAAAGCTAGCAGTCATAGAAGAACTAGTTAAACGTTCTGAGTATCGCCACTATCTAGGCATTGAAGACTTCTGCGGGTATGTGCCGGTTCCAAAAATCGGAGCCGCTGATAACGAATCCCAGATATTGAGATTGATACAGGCTGAATGTCAAAACTGCAAACCAGAGATCATATTACTCGGTATCGGTTCCAGTAAGCTCTATATTGCACCACGCATACGCGAGTTCTCTGACGCATGTGTAATTGATGTCGGAGCTGGTATCGATGCTCTAGCCGGAGTCATATCTCAAGATAGACCATTCTTTGCTAACTGGATAAACTTTACGATAGCAGGATATGACTATTCGTCGATGGACTTAATGGATAGCGGTAATCCAAAACGGTTCTCTTCTCTTTACGGCAAAAGCGAGCTGTCATGAGCTTATCCTGCTTACGTAGTGATCAGCCATTCGTCTCCGGTTGGAAAGTTCCCGAGAATATGTTTACACCTTTAACCTGAAGCAACTTCTCTAACTCAAATTCTGAAGACTTACGAGAAAACATCGCCTCCGGCATGTGTAACTCTATGTATTCTTGAATGATTCTCCGATAGTTGAGTATGTAAGCTGCTCTCAAGAATGTAATCAAGGCAACAACAGAATGTAAGTGCGGATATCAGGTTTAGGCTCTTAATATAGTATAATAATAATCTAACTATAGAACTCGCAAGGGTCCTTGTATAGCCATCAATTACCAATGGTGACCATGTCTACTTAAAGATCTTGAAGAGCCTTAATAAATGATGTACTATACAGCTCTTCAGCCTGAAAGGTCTTGGTTGCGTTTAGACTTAGCTCTCTGATTGATGACTCGTTGCTAGTGAGCTTTTCAACAACTTGATCACCACATACACTCTCAATAATCAAAGCATTCTTTTCGTCATGGCAATAATTGCCTATCTCACCGACCGGGGTAACCACGGGGATGAGACCAAGTGAGAGCGCCTCTTGAACTGATATACATGCGCCCTCTACAAGACTCGTCTGCAGAAAGAACGTATATCTTACCGACTCTCTAAGTATTTGATCCCGGGGAAGACCAAGACGTAAAAACACACAATCACCTAGACCTAAAGAATCTATTTCATAACGTAATCTAGGGACATGGCCTGAGTCTGGACCCATAATCACAAAACGTGCGTTCGGATATCTAACGTGTATACGATGAAAGATCTGAAGTGCAGAGACGATACACTTTTGGGGAACTAGGCGCCCCCAGAAAACGAAGCTAGGGTCGAAGGCCGGCCTTACGTAAGAGTATGCCGATAAGTCATCAACTTTCATTGAAATAATTGATGACTTCTTGCCTGCGTAGGCAGCAGCTCGCCTGTTAAGCGTAGTGATTGAATCCGCCCAGACACTACTGCTGAGACTCAAGCTAATATCGGTAACAATCCGATCGAGAATATTCGCGGGGTGTGGCAAGTGCAAAAATGTAACAAGACTCTTTCTCAAGAGAACTCGGCATGCAATACCTACAATGTGTGCTCTCCACAAAGAGGTGATTATTGAAGAAGGAGAGTATCGGCGAACTACTTGAAAAGCCCGGATATAACCCAAAAGAGAGCAGAGAAATCCACGATTGCTACTTGAGTGGATATAAATAACTGCTAGACCAGGAGTATTTGCCAATGTACGAGCAGCAGTCTCGACCCCGCCAACACCATCAAATGGAATAATGTAAACCGCAGCTTGATTTGAATGTATAGTCATTGATGGGCCGTTAAGTCAATCTAATTTGACTCATAAGCTGCTTTTCTCTGATCCGCATCAAGCAATGTCTCCAAATCTTCCAGCTCCTAATATCATATGATAGATTTAGGAATAGTGTGAAGCCTAAAGCGCCGGAGGTTGTGTCCCTGTAATAACAGTTAACCAAAAAGGATGCTCTTGTAGGGAATCCAGAAGAGCGAGAAATGGCCAAACTGAAGCCAAACTGCCAACGTCAAGGCTGACTGCACAATAACCAAAACAAAAAACACCGACGAAGTCAATCCACGAAACACATATGGCAGGTTTCCGAGAATAATAAACTGAATCGGCAGGAAGTAAAGTGCAATCCTGTCAATAAGAGCAGAATTATTCGGTAATGCAAAAAGTATTAGCAAGAGAAAGAGTGGAAACAATACAAATGGCTTTCTAAAAAAATTGCATTTGGGCAAAATCTGGCGGAATCTTCCGGGTATAACCAAATATACAATAGAGCACAATGCAATCATTCCCACTCGAGCTATAGCCCCAGATGACTGATATGAGCTTGAAATGAAGTGCGTCGTTATACTGTCTGCCCGTTCCCCAAGAAAAGTGCTAAATAATCCATATATAAACAAGGGCACGACTGCCACTAAAACAAGCCGAAGTTGCCTTCCGCTCGTACACAGTGGCGTTACAAAAGGCAGAAGCAAAATCGCACTAGAGTGAAAAGAGCCAGCTAGCAGGACTAAGGCAAAAGATATTATCTTGTTACGGGGATTTGCAATAGTAATTGCAATATAAAATATGGCGGCAGCAACTGACTGACGTGTATAGCCCATGGCTACAGTTACTATGAAATACGGATAAGCTGTAAAGAGAACTAGGCCGGGGTTTCGAAAGCGAAGGCTGAATAGTACAAGACAACAAGAGACAATTGATGCACAGACTAAGTTTACATATACAAGACCATTCGCGTCTAAACTAAACAGGCGATTAATCATTGTATAGCCTGGGTCGTACCTTAGGATCTCAGGAAGTGACAAGTCGGAGGATCTCCTAAGTAGCATTTCATAGCTAAACCAGTCCCCGCCCACCTCGTATCTTGTTCCAATGATCAGCAAGATGTAGACTACTACTAATGTCACAAAAACCCGGCTCCGCAGAATCGCTGGCTTAATTGCCAAGATTAGAAGAGGCAATAACATTAAAAAATAAGTTATCATTTATAGATTCCGTTCGCTCCACAGGAAGAAGAACAGCAAGCGCCAAAGCAGGGCAGAGCACTCAGCAGGTCTAGATGCTCTGAGTCCAACCAACTCCCTTGTATACTTTTCATTGAGGTATGGATAACGTGCAAGATAGGCACTATCTAAGCGTAGTGATATCGTCTTCATTGCTGTCTCCTCTAGGTACGCTGAGAGAGGAATATCGAAACCTTTCTTGCCCCTATAGACTAACCTATCTGGCAAATAACTCTTAAGAATTTGGCGAAGTGGCAACTTCCCTAAAACCCGCGTCTGCAGCTCGCGATCCGTAAATCTGTCTGAGATAGAGGTTACGTATCTATCTAGGAATGGAGCCCTAGTCTCAACTCCGAAGTTCATAGAAGCAGTATCTGATTTTGTAAGGATGTACCCAGGCAGTAAGCTTCCCTGATCATTTGCCAACATCTCCCTAAGGTGAGATCTATTATCAGTTCTGTCGTTAACTAAGGAACCTTTTGTTCGCAGAGTTGCAGTGCACCCTTGAGTTAGCAAAGCAGACGAAATGTGGCGCATCTCCATAAAACTCTTATAATAATCTAAGTACGAAGTGCAATATCTAGCTCTATTCCATAGCTTATGTACAAAACCATTGACCCATCCAGAGCGACGACCGCTAGCTGGAGCACCGTGCCTCATTCTAATTAAGCTCTTTACGACCGGAGCCAGTATCAGATACGCACAATGGAGTAGCCGAAACATTCGAAAATGAATGGCAGCCTTTCTATAACGACTATATCCCGCATAGAATTCATCGGCACCGTCACCACTAAGGGCGACCTTAAAGCCATCTGCTCTAACACTTTCGCAGAGAAACATAGTGGCAAGCAGTGAAGGATCGGCTAAGGGCTCACAACAGATGCTCGTGGCAAGCTCCGTTAGCCTCGTGAAATCCTTCATAGTGATCAGGAGGACCTTATGATCGGTTCCAAGGTATTTGGCTATTGAAACGGCTCTATCTGTTTCATCATAGTCTTTATCTTCAAATGCCACTGAGTATGTTCTGACCGGCGAATCACTTCTCTGTTGCGCTATAGACGCGATAAGCGAAGAGTCAATTCCCCCAGACAAAAATACACAGATAGGAACATCTGAAGTGGACATCTGAAGATCAACAATATCAACGATTCTCTTGTGGAGCGTTTCAGTCTTTGCCCTGAATGAATCTCGCTGACATGCTCTTTTCTTTAGCATATCTGATCGGTGGGTGAACCATCTCTTGACTCCATACTGTTTAGTAGACAGTAGTTTGTCGCAAACTCTTAAGATTGAGCCCGACTCTAGTTTGTATATGTCGTTGTAAATCGATAAAGGTGCTGGTACATATCCAACCGCAAAGTAGTCATCTAACGCTGTAGTATTAACTGTAAGCCCCCCAATGAAGTCAAGATCTTTAAATGAATTCAGGCTACTTGAGAAGAAGAAATAATGCTCGCCGCAATACTCGGTTCTTCCCCAGTAAAGAGGTTTTTCGCTATTGCGATCGTTGCAAATTACTATCTCATTGGAGTAGATGTCATAGACAGCGAAAGCCCACATGCCCTGCAATAGTTCAAGTGTCTTCTCTAAGCCTAGAGTTTCTATGCAGCGAAGAAGTGTTTCAGAATCGCTTGATGTCTGCCACTCTGTTACCCAGACTCTATCTAATCTGTCACGTAATTCTCGATGATTATATATCTCACCATTGAAAACGATATAATATCTTCCTGAGTGGCTCCTCATGGGCTGCGAGGCATCACTAGACAAGTCCTGTATAGCCAGTCGGCTATGAACCAGCAAAACACTTCCTTCTGATGATGTCCAAGCGCCATTTCCATCAGGTCCACGTCTAGCTATTCCCTTAGCCAAGACTGCTTCATAAGACTTTCGCCTGATCGAAAATGAGCTAGTCGAAAAAATTCCTGCTATCCCGCACATGGTTATGACTACTCTTTAAGAGACATGAGATATGATAAAAAAGTCGTGGGATTATTGTGGGCTTCTACGTAAGCTCGAGCTTTCAGTCCTAGCGCGATACGTCTAGATGGCTCATAAACCAGATCCCTGAGTCTATTGGCAAATTCAATGGGTGAGCCTCCTTTAACCAATATGCCACGACCCTCACCGATCAACTCTCTTATGCCTGGCACATCCGCTCCAACTACTGGCAACCGGCATGACATTGCTTGCAAAACAGAGTTGCTATAGTTCTCTGATACCGATGTATGCATATATATGTCGAGACTGTTATAAAAAGAAGGCATATTATTGTAGGGTATCTCGCCGGCAAACTCAACATGGCTGGATAACCTAAGTTCCTCTGTAAGATGCATTAACTCTTTTTTTGACTGACCATCTCCAGCTATCACCAGTCTAGCATTCGTTACACCACTTTCTGTGAGTATACCAAAGGCTTTGATTGCATCATCAACACGCTTTTCTGGCTCAAGTCGGCACGCAATGCCGATTCTGAAGTCTCCCTTAGCAAGACTACTGGTACCGGCAAATAAGTCCGTGTCTATTGGGTTCTCAATAACATCCCAATTACTAAAGAAGGTAGCAATGAAGCCTGACCTCTTCCGGGAGTTGGCCGTCAGATAAACTACTCTATTACATACGATGTGGCTTAAACCTAACAAACAATAATCTAGCCAACTCTTCATGGCCACAGGTACATTATCACGATAGACAACTCGCGCCCCACTTGTTAACAGCCTATAAAGAACAGTCGATAGTACAGCAACGCGATTATGATTAAGGACTAGAGATGGTCGCAATCTCTTTAGAACACCATAAAGTGCGACGACAAAATAAACCCTTTGATAAAATAGGCTGCCCGTACTAATGTACGTGTAACTTATCCCTGCCATCGAGAGGTCTAACTGCAAATGGCTTTCAGGTGGCTTATGGCTGACCAGAATTATGTGCGAATCAATACCCCTCTGTTTAAGTCTACTCGCTAAAGCTTTTGAAACAGAAAAGTGTCCACCCGTTCCGCCATAAATTATTTGGAGAAGCATTAGCGATGACCTTCATCTGAGGGCTTCTTTCCCACATTTATTATAGTACTGAAGAGACTGTTGGAGGATACCTTATGGCTTATGACTATCAGTAGATCAAGACCTTGATCGGCAAGATTGCTGAGAATCTTCTTTTCAGTCTGAATATCGATCCCAGATGTTGTCTCGTCAAGTATGAGCACAGAAGGGTTCTCATAGAGTGCTCGAGCGATGGCAACACGTTGCCTTTCGCCACCGCTAAGAAGGCTACCATTTAGCCCAATCCGGCCCAAAAGACCATCTGACAGAGAGTCGGGCAGATGACCAATGCAGCAAATCTCCAATATCCTTTTAACCCTGTTGATCGTAGCTTGATCCTGATTGTAAGCTCCTGTTATGCAAAACAAGAGCGAAGCGTCTGGAAAGGAGATCTTCTGCGAAACATATGAAATTGCTTGTCGCCAACTCCACTTTAAGTCAGCATCAGATACTACATCGACTCCGTTTAAAAGAATCAATCCGCTTGTTGGTTTTAAAAGCGTAAGCATGAGATTAAGAAGTGTCGTTTTGCCTGACCCACTGGATCCCTGAATGCAGATTCTTTCCCCCTTTAGAAACCTATAACTAAAGCTAAGAACTGCTTTGTCTCCTGGATAAGAGTAAGTTGCCTTGACAAGTTCTAGCGAATTGAAGTCTAACTTCTCGGATATCCGCTGTACGGGGTATTCGCGGTACTCGTCAGTTCGCCGACTACTAAGTTCGTTGATTTGGGAAGCAATTAACTGTACAGAAACTATATTATTGGCAATCATACCGATCGATTCGTATATCTTCTGTGCTTGCGGTAGAAGCTTTTGGACAGCTAGAGCAAGAACAGAAAGTATAGGGATAATATCGGATATACCTAAGCTTTCATGTCCCACAATTACTATTACGATTAATATCATCATCACAGGCTCAATTGCGATACGAGGAAGAGCCGCCATAAGACCAGACTGAGCTGACATCTTGCGAACCGAAATATCGGTTTCAGAGTATTCTGCAATACATCGCGAGAAGCGCGACTTAAGTATTATCGTATCTATTGTTTCTAGAGACCCGATAATTAAGTTATTCAATAATGAGTTCTTATCACTCAATTGAGCACCGATCCTAAATAGCCTCCTTTTTACTAACCTAATAGTAAAATAGTAGAAAAGGGCAATAGATAGAGCAGTAATAATGGATACCGCAGGACTCAGTACTAGCAATGTCACTATTACTGAGCAGGACAATACAGCGCTCGTGACCAGATTCAGGCTTGGTTGTACATACCCAACGATAACTCTGTTGAGATCAAAAGTTAGTAATGACAACAAGGAGTTATGGTTTGACGATTTATGCCATGTTAGGTCTTTGTAAAGTATGGCTTTATAGGCCTCCACCGCGAAGTCGTGTCCTATGACCACTGATAGGTGCATGTTGTACCAATAAGTAAAAGCTTTCAGAACCCCAGAAGCAATAGCGGCGGTTGCAAAGACTCCGGATATTACATAAAGCTGCCCTTCCTGTGGCACGAGTCCAAGACCACCCGGAAGAAAGCCACTGAGACTGCCCTCGCTTGGATCTAAAGCGATCATTACCAACGGCAATAGTGAGCCTAGGCTCACTATCTCCGTGAAGCTAGAAATAACTAAAGTAATGCTTAGTAGTGCGATATCGCGTGTACGTCTTTTGCTCCTGAGCAGCACCTTCGTGGTCTGCAGATACGGCATCAAGTACTTTAGCATCCATTCATCATACACTATGGACAATTCTTATCCTAAGCGTACCGCATCTTTAGTGTGAAGTTATCCTTTAGAATTCCAACCAGCCTGGCACTACTAAGTCCTGGTTAATAAATGCTCCTGTGATGTACACTGTGCTATCAACCGGACTGCTAGGCTCATTTATCCAAGAACCCCACCAATAAAACGTACTATTTGATATCACCTTATACTTGCACCTGCTTATGAGCCATAATCGATCTCGGGGTTGTGAGGCGATGCCTTCGTGGTCCATAATAATAACTCCTTCTAGATCTCTTAATTTAAGCAACCACTCAGGTGCTCGAATAGTGAAAACATAAAGTACAGGGTTCAACTCTAGAGACTTTATCTCTCTTACAACTTTCAGAAGTGAGTCTATCGAAAAACCCATGTTAGCTCTCGAGTGAGCAAGTGGCGACTTTGTCTCCTCGTAAAAACGAATGCATATAGCAACAGAACTCGTACTCTGCATATGCCTGCCAAGTTCTATCACTCTTCTATCTTCCGGAGAATAGTTAATGAAAAAAGCTTCAATGCTTGACGTATCCGTTGGCAAGTACCTATGACTTTGCCAGTACCCATCGAGAATACAAAGCGACCTACGCTTTATCTCACCTATTATATTAGCGTTATATCTATCTTCTTCCTCTTGAATTGATAGTATCCTAGGTAATGGCGCGAACCTTCTGATCTTGTTCAGGAATCTGTGAGCCAGGCTCACCGCAACTGCAGCCTTATACCAAAGCTGGTTCCTATCTTGCTCGATAAGCGATTCAAGCTCAAAGCTCCGCTTATACTCAGTGTCTAGGAGAAAGCCAGTTGTTGCATCAAAAATAACCCTAACTCCATGTTCATCTCTTAACTTCAAGCCAAAGCTGTACTGAAATAGCTGGTTACCTAAACCCCCTTTCAGGATTACTATAGCTGTATTCGCCTTTTGTGCATCTTTTAGCCTATCCGACAGTTTACTGTCGTGCCTTACTGGAAAGGCTGGCTTCATTTCACTATTTCCTTTATGCAGATACTTTCTCATGCTAAGTCTTTAATTCCCTTTCAAAGCTATTGCAGGTGATACTGGTCCACGCCAAAATTGTTCCAACATTCAACAGAAGCTCTCCCTTCAGCCGACGATCCAGAACGTTTAACTAGCACCATACACCATTCTACCAATACTTTGATCTACAGCGCAATATAGCCTCGACTTGTCAGATTTCTCAAGGCTAACCATCTTTACCTACGTTTTCTCGTTTGATACACTTACCTCCCTTGTAGGTCTTCAACCCTAGCATTAAGATGCCACTTTACCATTGCTTACACTTCAGCTTTAGACTGCCAATATAAGACTTTTGTTCGTATCCGATAAGTTTGTGTCAGTGACTTACTCTGCTCATGCCTGTCTTTTCCTAGCTAGGCATAGCCTGTGTGAATGTTACTTTGATCAAGCCAACAGAAATCCATACCATTATTAGACACAAGAGTCTATTCAGACTCCTGCATAAACCCTTAAACTCGCAACAGACAAAAAGATTATAGGTACCTTCCTTGCAAGAACACCCTAACTCAGTAGCGAGCTTAGCATTAATACGCGCTACTCTTAACAAGCCATATCACTCCTCTTTGCTTGAGACCTTTCAAGCTTTCCGCAGCGGCGTCCCAGCATGTGGTGTAACTCAGGGGGTTCAGCCCCGGCTATGCCGGGGCTGACGGCTCGCCTCCATCACCGGCACAGCTGTGGCAATGGGTGGGCCGGTCTGTGACCCTGTTCGGAGCACTACCACCAAACCGAACACAGACCATGACCCTTACCCATAGTGGCGCCTCCGAGCTGGCTCAGCTCATGGATGGCACCACCGTTGGCGCCCTGATCCCTGAGATCGTGCGCCGGGGCTTCCAGGATCTACTGGAGGCTGAGGTCTCCGCGGCCATTGGTGCCACGCGCCATGAGCGCTGCCCTGATGAGCGCACCACCCACCGCAACGGCTACCGCCAACGGCTGCTTACCACCCAGGTGGGCGTTCTCAGCCTGGCTATCCCCAACTTGCGGCAAGGCAGCTTCTTCCCCGACTGGCTCGAGCCGCGTCGCAGGGTCGACAAGGCCCTCTACGCCGTGGTGATGGAGGCCTCCACCGGCGGCATCTCCACGCGGATGGTCGACTCCCTGGTGGAGGCCCTGGGCGGGGCCAGCGGCATCTCCAAATCGGAGGTGAGCCGCATCTGCCAAGGCCTTGACGAGCAGGTGAAAGCCTTTCTGGGTCGGCCGCTCGACCATGCCCGCTTCCCCTACGTCTACCTCGACGCCACCTATCTCCATGACCGCCTGGGCCGCAACCTGCAGGTCTGCTCCCGTTCGGTGGTGGTGGCGATCGGCATCAATGCCCTGGGCTACCGCGAGGCGCTCGGCATCGCCGTAGGCGATAGCGAAGCGGAGGGCTTCTGGCGCCAGTTCCTGGGTTCGCTCAAAGAGCGTGGCCTCACCGGCACCCGGCTGGTGATCTCGGATGCCCACCTGGGGCTGACGGCCGCGATCAAGCGCATGTTCCAGGGCTGCTCGTGGCAGCGTTGCCGGGTGCACTTCCTGCGCTACCTCCTGTCCCACGTGCCCAAGGCCGGGCAGGACATAGTGGCGACGGCCATGAAAGCGCTATTCGTGATCCAGGCGCCGGATCAGGTCCGCGCCCACTGGCAGCGGGTCACCAGATGCTGCGCAAGCAGTTCCCCACAGCTGTGCCGGTGATGGAGGCCGCCCGTGACGACGTGCTGGCCTTCCTCAACTTCCCGCAGGAGCACTGGCGCAAGGTCTGGAGCACCAACCCGCTCGAGCGCCTGAACAAGGAGATCAAGCGACGCACCAACGTCGTGGGGATCTTCCCCAACGACGCCTCGATCGTGCGGCTGGTGGGCGCTCAGCTGCTGGAGCAGCAGGAGGAATGGCAGCTGGAGCGCCGCCGCTTCTTCTCGGAGGCCACCATGGCCAAGATCCCTTAG
>Ga0194123_10006440_pt1 | contig 12137 bp, 6 predicted proteins | sample TA2MahsurfametaG_5_FD_155479 | JGI IMG/M metagenome (GOLD analysis project Ga0194123, IMG submission 155479) | Freshwater microbial communities from Lake Tanganyika, Tanzania - TA2015023 Mahale A surface | ecosystem: Environmental > Aquatic > Freshwater > Lake | place: Tanzania: Lake Tanganyika... | reverse complement strand
TTTCTTTTCGCTACTTTTAATCTTTGCCTCAGCCTTGGATTTATTATTGGACTCTTTTTTCTTAAGATTCCCTAGAACTTCTATTGCACTTATAAAGTCGCTGGCATCTAATCCTCTAGATGCCAGTAATTCAGCAATCGCTTCTAGATGTTTCGGGTCTTCTGGTGGCGACATTTTCAGGTCGCTTTCAAGCGACGAAACTGACTTTTCCCACCATAGACCCTCTTCAAGTCGTTTTCAAGTCTGGTTTTTTCCGTCCCTAGCGTCGCTTAAACCTAGTCATACCAGCACATCTAGCGTTCTATTAGACCTAAATCTGGTTCAGTAGTGGATACCCGTTTTATTCAAGACCGCTCTCCTAGACTGGACTTTTTTGTAGTTCATCTGTTCTTTCAAGTCATTTTCAAGTCGCACCACCACTTTCCAAGCGGCACTTGAAGACTGATTTCATCCAACTTTAGTGATGCCACGAACCCTGTGGAGTAAAAAAATCTTGGCGGATTTTTTTTATATTATGATGAACGATATATTACTCACTCGGCAGTATAGTTTTGTAGGTTAGGGACTTAAACAATTTATATCTGCCACCTGTTTCCATATCAAGAAACATCACCCAACGTAAAAAGTCTAGATTGTTAGCAGCATTATAGATGTTCTTCAGGTCTTTCTCTACAAGACTTTCTCTACTTGCCGCCGTTCTTGTCTTTCCTGTTGCTTTTGCAGCATCATCCATAAATCGCTCAAACAATTTTGCACCACCTTTCGTTGGTATTTTTCCAGATGCTTTAAGTCTCTCTCTTCCTATTGCTGCTTTTTTAGCACTTATCTGCTTTCGTATTAATTCTGCTTGCTTATACTGTGTTTCCATATCAGGTTCATCTCTAGGCACCATACGACCAGATGCAGTTCTCCTGTATCCATAATTCTCAAGACTATTGCTCTTCATATCATACAGAGTATTCTTAATTTCATCTTCATATGCTTTCTGCCTATCCAAACGATATGTTCTATCAATTCTAGGATTGTTTGCCACCTTATCAACTGGTCTGGTTTCTTTTTTCATTTTGTTTCTCCTCTTGAAGCTAAGATAATAGATTACGATCGCAACTATCTGCTAATTATTGATTTACTTCTTCCCTCTGTATTGCTGTTGTATTAACTCAATAACATACTCTTCTGGTTTTTTCCTTGCTTTCTTGCATAATTCAAGAAGCATTTCATATGCAAGTCCAGACAGTCGTATAGTCTTCATTTCTCATTAGCAACTAACTGCTGCTTTCTCAACCTGTCATATTCTCTTGCTATTCTAAAAAGTGTAGGTGCTCTATCAAGTCCCCACTCTAGACTATAGTCATCAACTATATCAAGAGTGTGTTGATTTCTTTTAGAGACCGATAAGCAGATTGTTCGTTTTGACATTTACTCCTCCTGTTAGAGCCTAGAAACTAGATTACGATCTTAAATCTTTAGCATATGTGCTGCTATGGCAGATGACATCATTAAAGTCCAATACTGATTTTCTATTGGTGTATGTCTTCAAGCAATAGCAGACTACATTTGCTAAATCCTCTTCTGTATATATCTTCTGGATATCTATTTGATTTTTCCATTTCTTAATCCAGTCTGCCTTTAATAGACACGACTTAATCAAGTGATTTTTTAGGACTTCTGGTGATGGTGATGCATATTCAATCCATTCTGCATATTCCCTGATTAATCTCCTGCATTTTCTATTTGGTGTTTCAACAACAATATCGCTAATATCAGGTGTGATGATGTGTGTGTGATATCTACCCTCTCTAACTGTGCCATCTGGCATTATTCTTGGTTCGTGCCTCTCCAGAAAAGCATACCAATTATCAATACCAAAGCATTCTCTCATCATATTTCTGCAGAGAGTATTCGTCTTTTCTACCTCATATCTGTCCCATCGTCTAGCAGCGTCTTTTCTATCTAACCACTTATCCTTCTTATCATCAAAGATGCTATACTTGACTGTTATAAACAGATATGGATACTTGTTTGTTCTTATTGACTTGAAGACTGCATATGCTATTTCCTTTTTTTCTTGAAGCTTAATTTCTAGAAACGGATTCTCGTTAATCTGCAGATTTGATTTTCCTCTTCGTCTTGTATTCCTCAAGTCTCTTGGTTCAAGATACTTTGTAGGAACAGCGGCGGTAGTATTGCTACCTGCCTGCTTTGCTTTATTAACTGATACAGATGCATTTCCACTATCCATATCCAATAGTTCTAATATATTCATATACTTAAGTATATACAATACATATTATATATACAAGTTAATCACTAAAAAAGTCTTCGTGTGTTAAGACGAAGACTTAGATGACGAACTAATACTGCTTTTTTAATTGCTTTTTAATTGATTTGTTTAGGCATATACCATAGTAATTCCACAGTCCCACCATCTAGCATACCCATCCATTCCTCCTCAAACGCAGTCTGGTTAGAAGAAGATAGACTGTGATACCTTTTCTTGAGATACTTGAATAGATGATGCAGACACTCAATATTGTCTGCATTTAAGTTGTCGTCCCCTCTGTATGGCACAGCCATAAATCTAGATTACGATCTTAATTTCTTCAAGACCTAAACACACCAACCATATCCATAGCGTCCGTGTGTATTAGGACTTGCTCCCCTTTAGAAGTAGTGCAATCAAATACTATGATACGCATTCTTCCCTTTCCAGTTTGTTTGCAGATATGTGTATTGACTATCTTGAAGTCTTTGCCTAGAACACCAATTTCTTCTTTTGCCATCTTAACCGCACGGTCATATGACTTGAAGATATCATCATTACTGACGGTTCCTTTACCATCGGCAGTATTGTTAATATCTGGTTGCCATACTATTCCTGCAACATTCTTGATTGATGTTGCATATTTTTTATGGTGGTTGCATTTCATATCATAATCTTCATTCAATCTTGGCACCGTAATTTCAAGATTTCTCTTCTTGAAGATGTCATACCTGTTGTCTTTGACGGATTTGTCCGCTCTTGCTTCTTCCTCTTCAATAAAATAACGGACTTTACCAGTTGCCTTTTCTGGTAAAACAATTCCCATATCCTCATACTCTTTGATTTTCTTGTAGGTTTCAGCAACATTTTTAGATGCATCCTCAATCGTCATCGTGCCAGACTTGATATCTGCTGCATAGTATTTCATATCCGCCATTTCCATTAGTAGTTTTGCTTCTTTATTGGTTAGGACACGACCACCAGTCTTATAGGTTTTCATTACTTTCGTTGCTCCACTACCACCTTTGCTCTTTAGTGCTACTGGTGTTCCCTCAAACCACACACCATAATCTTGATAAAGTCCTTTCAAGACATAATACAGAAATACTCCCGTATATGATGATGGCATTCTAATCAATTCGCTTCCGCAGAACTTACCATCTTTGATTGGATTAACAATCGGCATATCAAAGATATTTTCAATCTGTTCCCTAATCCTATCTTCGCACTTAAGAAGAGTATCCTTTCTTTCTCTGCCAGAGACTTCAATACCTTCTTTATTTAAGACGATTAGTTCCTGATTTGTAGAGAGACCTAATTGTTTTGCAGTTTCTACAACTAGTTCAATAGTAGCAGAGATGCCACTATCAACCATAAAATCTTCTACTGAAGCGGTCATTCCAGTCATCAATCTAGATGCAACCCCACCATCATAGCGTCTTACTTGAAAAAAGCAAGTCGTTCTATACCGTCAGCGTTTTATTGCTCCGTTTTGCTTGCTGTGGTGTCCCTAGCGGTTTCTCATCCGTTCTTCCGCTGCTGCCAGACCTGCCTCAAACGCCTTCTGTGCCTCCTGCTGCTGCTTCTCCAGCACAGATGCCGCCACTTCAGTTGCCGCCGTCTGGAGCGTCTCCAGCATCCTTTCCTGCTGCTCCCTTTCCGCCTCCTGTTCCTTTTGTGATTGCAACCCTGATTTTTGATTTGGTCGCATCGGTTTATCTCCCTTGTTTTTTCCCCATATTAGATTATATGATACCTTAAACATATTATCATCCTCATAATCTTTGACATATTTGTGCTGTAGTTCCACTAGGGGATAAAACTCTTTTGGTATTTTTTCTTCATTCATTAAATACTTGCCTGTCTCATCATCAAACTTGTATCCTTCAATTTTTATCTCATAGTTTTGATTGACATATATCTTTCGTCCTATAGTTGTTAGACCAACTTGACCTAGCAATCTATATTCCATTATACCTTGACTGAAGTAATCAAACGAATTGTATCCAGTCTTTTCTCTAAAGAAACTTGTATTTGTAAAATAAACATCATTTTTGATTTTCTCAAAGTGCATATGCAATTTTTTCCCAATACTTCTTGCAATATCCGCCCCAAGTCTATGCTGGTTTCTAAAATCAATTAGTTTATGCCAGTCTGTCATAGCCAGAAATCTAGATTACGATCTTAATAACATACGGTTCAAGTCTTTGCAATCCTAATAGTTAAATCTTAATCTTCATTTTCAATATCTTTTGCACTCCACCCCTGCCCCTTCGTGATTTCATTTGTCATTATTGAAGTTGTTAGATGACTATAGGTCTGCTCTATATACTTGACACTTGTTCCCATATTAAGAGCAAGCAGATATATATCAACGCCATTCTTAAGTCGCATAGAACAATAATAGTGTCTTCCAGAATATAATACAATAGTTCTTTTAGGAACTTCGCTATCAAACTTATCCTGCAGTCCAGAACCAACCAAGACATCTTTTAATCGTTTTTCCATAGCAGGTGTCTGGTATGGAATATTCTTTCCTCTCTTTGTTGAAGCAATATTACTAAAAATATAGTCTGTATCTTCGGGGATATAACCAATATGTTTGTATGCTTTCAATATCGCATTCAGTTTATCGCCTATATTTGATGCAACTTGTCGCCCTTTTCCAGTCTTGGAGTTAGATGCAGGAATATTCACCAATCTTGCTGTGTCATCCTTGCTATGTGGATTTGGTTCAATATCACACCATCTTAATCCTAGCATTTCTTTATTTCTACACCCAGTATTGTATTGAATAGTCAGGTATTTACCAAAGACTTTCCTCTTCGTCCTCTCAAGTTCAGTAATATTCTTATCTCTGGTGTAGGTGTATTGCATCCAGCGGCATAATTCCATATATTCGCTTTCTTCTAGGATATCTCTCTTTGGTGCAGTATCTCGCTGCACTTTTAAGTATCTAAACTGTGGCATATCACCCATAGCAATATATTTGTCCTCAACTGCAATATCCTTATACATTTTCTTTATGGCGGCAATCGTGTGATTGACTGTTTCTCTACTTCTTGGTCTTCCTCTGTAGTATTGTTTAGGCAGATTTAGCATCCATAGTCCAAACTCTTTGCCTACTTCTGGTGGTATCTTTTCAAGTGGTCTTTTCTCTAATTTTAAGATCGTAATATATTTTTGCCAGTAGTCTAACTTGGTTTTCAACCTATCAAGACTGTCAGGAGTTATACCTGTGTGTGGTATTGAACTCTTTTCCTTAAGTCTTTGATTTAGATATGTTTCTATCAATTGTCCCGTATTGATTGAAGACATCTTTACTCCTCTTGTTATCTTATCTCTTTTCTCCCTATACATTATTTCTGCAGCAACTAACGCTTGGTGTCTATTGCTAGTCCTCAAAGACTTGCTAAACTCTTTCCTAGTAATAGCATCGTATATCCTGATGTAGTAGTTTCCGCATTTTGTTCTAGCATCTCTATAGATGAAGCAATCTTGTCTTGTCTCAAATACAAACTCTTTATCTTTGTAGATTTTCTTTTCGCTACTTTTAATCTTTGCCTCAGCCTTGGATTTATTATTGGACTCTTTTTTCTTAAGATTTCCTAGAACTTCTATTGCACTTATAAAGTCGCTGGCATCCAATCCTCTAGATGCCAGTAATTCAGCAATCGCTTCTAGATGTTTCGGGTCTTCTGGTGGCGACATTTTCAGGTCGCCTTCAAGCGACGAAACTGACTTTTCCCACCATAGACCCTCTTCAAGTCGTTTTCAAGTCTGGTTTTTCCCGTCCCTAGCGTTGCTGAAACCCAGTCATACCAGCACATCTAGCGTTCTTTTAGACCTAAATCTGGTTCAGTAGTGGATACCCGTTTTATTCAAGACCGCTCTCCTAGACTGGACTTTTTTGTAGTTCATCTGTTCTTTCAAGTCATTTTCAAGTCGCACCACCACTTTTCAAGCGGCACTTGAAGACTGATTTCACCCAACTTTAGTGATGCCACGAACCCTGTGGAGTAAAAAAATCTTGGCGGATTTTTTTTATATTATGATGAACGATATATTACTCACTCGGCAGTATAGTTTTGTAGGTTAGGGACTTAAACAATTTATATCTGCCACCTGTTTCCATATCAAGAAACATCACCCAACGTAAAAAGTCTAGATTGTTAGCAGCATTATAGATGTTCTTCAGGTCTTTCTCTACAAGACTTTCTCTACTTGCCGCCGTTCTTGTCTTTCCTGTTGCTTTTGCAGCATCATCCATAAATCGCTCAAACAATTTTGCACCACCTTTCGTTGGTATTTTTCCAGATGCTTTAAGTCTCTCTCTTCCTATTGCTGCTTTTTTAGCACTTATCTGCTTTCGTATTAATTCTGCTTGCTTATACTGTGTTTCCATATCAGGTTCATCTCTAGGCACCATACGACCAGATGCAGTTCTCCTGTATCCATAATTCTCAAGACTATTGCTCTTCATATCATACAGAGTATTCTTAATTTCATCTTCATATGCTTTCTGCCTATCCAAACGATATGTTCTATCAATTCTAGGATTGTTTGCCACCTTATCAACTGGTCTGGTTTCTTTTTTCATTTTGTTTCTCCTCTTGAAGCTAAGATAATAGATTACGATCGCAACTATCTGCTAATTATTGATTTACTTCTTCCCTCTGTATTGCTGTTGTATTAACTCAATAACATACTCTTCTGGTTTTTTCCTTGCTTTCTTGCATAATTCAAGAAGCATTTCATATGCAAGTCCAGACAGTCGTATAGTCTTCATTTCTCATTAGCAACTAACTGCTGCTTTCTCAACCTGTCATATTCTCTTGCTATTCTAAAAAGTGTAGGTGCTCTATCAAGTCCCCACTCTAGACTATAGTCATCAACTATATCAAGAGTGTGTTGATTTCTTTTAGAGACCGATAAGCAGATTGTTCGTTTTGACATTTACTCCTCCTGTTAGAGCCTAGAAACTAGATTACGATCTTAAATCTTTAGCATATGTGCTGCTATGGCAGATGACATCATTAAAGTCCAATACTGATTTTCTATTGGTGTATGTCTTCAAGCAATAGCAGACTACATTTGCTAAATCCTCTTCTGTATATATCTTCTGGATATCTATTTGATTTTTCCATTTCTTAATCCAGTCTGCCTTTAATAGACACGACTTAATCAAGTGATTTTTTAGGACTTCTGGTGATGGTGATGCATATTCAATCCATTCTGCATATTCCCTGATTAATCTCCTGCATTTTCTATTTGGTGTTTCAACAACAATATCGCTAATATCAGGTGTGATGATGTGTGTGTGATATCTACCCTCTCTAACTGTGCCATCTGGCATTATTCTTGGTTCGTGCCTCTCCAGAAAAGCATACCAATTATCAATACCAAAGCATTCTCTCATCATATTTCTGCAGAGAGTATTCGTCTTTTCTACCTCATATCTGTCCCATCGTCTAGCAGCGTCTTTTCTATCTAACCACTTATCCTTCTTATCATCAAAGATGCTATACTTGACTGTTATAAACAGATATGGATACTTGTTTGTTCTTATTGACTTGAAGACTGCATATGCTATTTCCTTTTTTTCTTGAAGCTTAATTTCTAGAAACGGATTCTCGTTAATCTGCAGATTTGATTTTCCTCTTCGTCTTGTATTCCTCAAGTCTCTTGGTTCAAGATACTTTGTAGGAACAGCGGCGGTAGTATTGCTACCTGCCTGCTTTGCTTTATTAACTGATACAGATGCATTTCCACTATCCATATCCAATAGTTCTAATATATTCATATACTTAAGTATATACAATACATATTATATATACAAGTTAATCACTAAAAAAGTCTTCGTGTGTTAAGACGAAGACTTAGATGACGAACTAATACTGCTTTTTTAATTGCTTTTTAATTGATTTGTTTAGGCATATACCATAGTAATTCCACAGTCCCACCATCTAGCATACCCATCCATTCCTCCTCAAACGCAGTCTGGTTAGAAGAAGATAGACTGTGATACCTTTTCTTGAGATACTTGAATAGATGATGCAGACACTCAATATTGTCTGCATTTAAGTTGTCGTCCCCTCTGTATGGCACAGCCATAAATCTAGATTACGATCTTAATTTCTTCAAGACCTAAACACACCAACCATATCCATAGCGTCCGTGTGTATTAGGACTTGCTCCCCTTTAGAAGTAGTGCAATCAAATACTATGATACGCATTCTTCCCTTTCCAGTTTGTTTGCAGATATGTGTATTGACTATCTTGAAGTCTTTGCCTAGAACACCAATTTCTTCTTTTGCCATCTTAACCGCACGGTCATATGACTTGAAGATATCATCATTACTGACGGTTCCTTTACCATCGGCAGTATTGTTAATATCTGGTTGCCATACTATTCCTGCAACATTCTTGATTGATGTTGCATATTTTTTATGGTGGTTGCATTTCATATCATAATCTTCATTCAATCTTGGCACCGTAATTTCAAGATTTCTCTTCTTGAAGATGTCATACCTGTTGTCTTTGACGGATTTGTCCGCTCTTGCTTCTTCCTCTTCAATAAAATAACGGACTTTACCAGTTGCCTTTTCTGGTAAAACAATTCCCATATCCTCATACTCTTTGATTTTCTTGTAGGTTTCAGCAACATTTTTAGATGCATCCTCAATCGTCATCGTGCCAGACTTGATATCTGCTGCATAGTATTTCATATCCGCCATTTCCATTAGTAGTTTTGCTTCTTTATTGGTTAGGACACGACCACCAGTCTTATAGGTTTTCATTACTTTCGTTGCTCCACTACCACCTTTGCTCTTTAGTGCTACTGGTGTTCCCTCAAACCACACACCATAATCTTGATAAAGTCCTTTCAAGACATAATACAGAAATACTCCCGTATATGATGATGGCATTCTAATCAATTCGCTTCCGCAGAACTTACCATCTTTGATTGGATTAACAATCGGCATATCAAAGATATTTTCAATCTGTTCCCTAATCCTATCTTCGCACTTAAGAAGAGTATCCTTTCTTTCTCTGCCAGAGACTTCAATACCTTCTTTATTTAAGACGATTAGTTCCTGATTTGTAGAGAGACCTAATTGTTTTGCAGTTTCTACAACTAGTTCAATAGTAGCAGAGATGCCACTATCAACCATAAAATCTTCTACTGAAGCGGTCATTCCAGTCATCAATCTAGATGCAACCCCACCATCATAGCGTCTTACTTGAAAAAAGCAAGTCGTTCTATACCGTCAGCGTTTTATTGCTCCGTTTTGCTTGCTGTGGTGTCCCTAGCGGTTTCTCATCCGTTCTTCCGCTGCTGCCAGACCTGCCTCAAACGCCTTCTGTGCCTCCTGCTGCTGCTTCTCCAGCACAGATGCCGCCACTTCAGTTGCCGCCGTCTGGAGCGTCTCCAGCATCCTTTCCTGCTGCTCCCTTTCCGCCTCCTGTTCCTTTTGTGATTGCAACCCTGATTTTTGATTTGGTCGCATCGGTTTATCTCCCTTGTTTTTTCCCCATATTAGATTATATGATACCTTAAACATATTATCATCCTCATAATCTTTGACATATTTGTGCTGTAGTTCCACTAGGGGATAAAACTCTTTTGGTATTTTTTCTTCATTCATTAAATACTTGCCTGTCTCATCATCAAACTTGTATCCTTCAATTTTTATCTCATAGTTTTGATTGACATATATCTTTCGTCCTATAGTTGTTAGACCAACTTGACCTAGCAATCTATATTCCATTATACCTTGACTGAAGTAATCAAACGAATTGTATCCAGTCTTTTCTCTAAAGAAACTTGTATTTGTAAAATAAACATCATTTTTGATTTTCTCAAAGTGCATATGCAATTTTTTCCCAATACTTCTTGCAATATCCGCCCCAAGTCTATGCTGGTTTCTAAAATCAATTAGTTTATGCCAGTCTGTCATAGCCAGAAATCTAGATTACGATCTTAATAACATACGGTTCAAGTCTTTGCAATCCTAATAGTTAAATCTTAATCTTCATTTTCAATATCTTTTGCACTCCACCCCTGCCCCTTCGTGATTTCATTTGTCATTATTGAAGTTGTTAGATGACTATAGGTCTGCTCTATATACTTGACACTTGTTCCCATATTAAGAGCAAGCAGATATATATCAACGCCATTCTTAAGTCGCATAGAACAATAATAGTGTCTTCCAGAATATAATACAATAGTTCTTTTAGGAACTTCGCTATCAAACTTATCCTGCAGTCCAGAACCAACCAAGACATCTTTTAATCGTTTTTCCATAGCAGGTGTCTGGTATGGAATATTCTTTCCTCTCTTTGTTGAAGCAATATTACTAAAAATATAGTCTGTATCTTCGGGGATATAACCAATATGTTTGTATGCTTTCAATATCGCATTCAGTTTATCGCCTATATTTGATGCAACTTGTCGCCCTTTTCCAGTCTTGGAGTTAGATGCAGGAATATTCACCAATCTTGCTGTGTCATCCTTGCTATGTGGATTTGGTTCAATATCACACCATCTTAATCCTAGCATTTCTTTATTTCTACACCCAGTATTGTATTGAATAGTCAGGTATTTACCAAAGACTTTCCTCTTCGTCCTCTCAAGTTCAGTAATATTCTTATCTCTGGTGTAGGTGTATTGCATCCAGCGGCATAATTCCATATATTCGCTTTCTTCTAGGATATCTCTCTTTGGTGCAGTATCTCGCTGCACTTTTAAGTATCTAAACTGTGGCATATCACCCATAGCAATATATTTGTCCTCAACTGCAATATCCTTATACATTTTCTTTATGGCGGCAATCGTGTGATTGACTGTTTCTCTACTTCTTGGTCTTCCTCTGTAGTATTGTTTAGGCAGATTTAGCATCCATAGTCCAAACTCTTTGCCTACTTCTGGTGGTATCTTTTCAAGTGGTCTTTTCTCTAATTTTAAGATCGTAATATATTTTTGCCAGTAGTCTAACTTGGTTTTCAACCTATCAAGACTGTCAGGAGTTATACCTGTGTGTGGTATTGAACTCTTTTCCTTAAGTCTTTGATTTAGATATGTTTCTATCAATTGTCCCGTATTGATTGAAGACATCTTTACTCCTCTTGTTATCTTATCTCTTTTCTCCCTATACATTATTTCTGCAGCAACTAACGCTTGGTGTCTATTGCTAGTCCTCAAAGACTTGCTAAACTCTTTCCTAGTAATAGCATCGTATATCCTGATGTAGTAGTTTCCGCATTTTGTTCTAGCATCTCTATAGATGAAGCAATCTTGTCTTGTCTCAAATACAAACTCTTTATCTTTGTAGATTTTCTTTTCGCTACTTTTAATCTTTGCCTCAGCCTTGGATTTATTATTGGACTCTTTTTTCTTAAGATTTCCTAGAACTTCTATTGCACTTATAAAGTCGCTGGCATCCAATCCTCTAGATGCCAGTAATTCAGCAATCGCTTCTAGATGTTTCGGGTCTTCTGGTGGCGACATTTTCAGGTCGCCTTCAAGCGACGAAACTGACTTTTCCCACCATAGACCCTCTTCAAGTCGTTTTCAAGTCTGGTTTTTCCCGTCCCTAGCGTTGCTGAAACCCAGTCATACCAGCACATCTAGCGTTCTTTTAGACCTAAATCTGGTTCAGTAGTGGATACCCGTTTTATTCAAGACCGCTCTCCTAGACTGGACTTTTTTGTAGTTCATCTGTTCTTTCAAGTCATTTTCAAGTCGCACCACCACTTTTCAAGCGGCACTTGAAGACTGATTTCACCCAACTTTAGTGATGCCACGAACCCTGTGGAGTAAAAAAATCTTGGCGGATTTTTTTTATATTATGATGAACGATATATTACTCAC
>Ga0194123_10006429_pt1 | contig 12148 bp, 13 predicted proteins | sample TA2MahsurfametaG_5_FD_155479 | JGI IMG/M metagenome (GOLD analysis project Ga0194123, IMG submission 155479) | Freshwater microbial communities from Lake Tanganyika, Tanzania - TA2015023 Mahale A surface | ecosystem: Environmental > Aquatic > Freshwater > Lake | place: Tanzania: Lake Tanganyika... | reverse complement strand
GAGCTGCAGCTGGCAGTGGCGCTGCCACGCCGCGACGGCGAGCTGCTGGTGCGCATGGCCACCGAGTTGGGCATCGACCGCATCCAACCGCTGATCGCTGAGCGCAGCGTGGCCGAGCGCTGGAACCGGCAGCGCTCCGCCGTGATCGTGCGCGAGGCGGTGGAGCAGTGCGAACGGCTGTGGGCGCCGCAGCTGGGCGAGCCCGCCAGCGCCGCCAACTGGCTCAGCCAGCCCCACGGTCTGCGGCTGCTGGCCACCACGCGCCGGCAGCATCCGCCGCTGCTGGCTGAGCTGCTGCCGCCGCGCTGGTCCCAGGCAGCCGATCGATCCATCTGCGTGGCGATCGGCCCCGAGGGGGGCTGGAGCCCGGCAGAAGAAGAGCTGGCCTTCAGCCTGGGCTGGCAGGCCGTGGGCCTGGGGCCCACGATCCTGCGCACCTCCACGGCAGCGGTGGCCGCCGCTGCGGCGCTGTGCAGCTGGCGCGGCTAGCTGCGGAACAGGCCCGCCGCCATGCTCTTGAAGCCGGCCAGGTTGGCGCCGGCGCGGCGACGGCGGGTGGGCACCGCGTTGGCGGGGTTCAGACACTCCGGCGCAAAGGTGGCCAGGGTGGCGGCCGGCTTGGCCTCCTGGGCCGCCCGCAGCTCGGCGGCAATGGCCTCGGCGGTGGTCAGGGTGGAACCGCCGGTCGGTGCCGGCGCCTGGGTGGCCGCCGGAGCAGCAGCGGCTCCAGGGGCGCTGGTCGCGGGCTTGCTGCCCACGGCGATCACGGGCTCTGCCGCGGCCTGTTTGGCCTTGGGCTCGGGCTTGTCGGGGGCGATGGCCACCTGGGCCGGCTTGGCGCCCTCGCTGCCGAGATCCAGGAAGAAGCTGCCCTTGTTGTTGAACACCGTGAAACGCCTCGGCTGCAGTGATTATCCGCTGCCCCAAGGCCCGCCGCGGGGGTTGCTTAGGGCAGTGCAACACAGTGGATCTGTCGATGCCCGATGCCATGGACGCCGCTGCGCCCCAGACCCTGCTGCACTGGCTGGCCGCCGCCGCCATCAATGCTGTGCTGATTGCCGCCGCCAGCCGGGCGCCCGTGCTCACCCGCGCCGGCTGGGTGCATGCGGCCGTTCTGGGCACGATCCTGTGGGGCTGCCTGGGCCCGCGCGGCTGGCTGGCCGTGGTGGCCTACCTGCTGCTGGGCTCGCTGGTGACCCGACTGGGCTACGGCACCAAGCAGGCCCGCGGGCTGGCCGAGGCCCGCGGTGGCCGCCGCGGCCCCGAAAACGTGTGGGGATCGGCCGCCAGCGGGGCGCTGCTGGCGCTGCTGCTGCCGCTGGCGCCGGAGCCGCTGCGGCCGGTACTGCTCGTGGGCTTCGCCGCCAGCTTTGCCGCCAAGCTGGCCGACACCTTCGGCAGCGAGATCGGCAAGCGCTGGGGCCGCCGCACCCTGCTGATCACCACGCTGCAGCCGGTGCCGGCGGGCACCGAAGGGGCGATCAGCCTCGAGGGCACCGCCGCCAGCGCCGCCGGCGCTGTGCTGATGGCCCTGCTGTGCGCCGCGCTGGGGCTGATCGGGGCGCCGGCACTGCTGCTGGTGGCGGCGGTGGCGCTGCTCGCCACCCTGATCGAGAGCGCCATCGGCGCCACCCTGCAACGGCGCCTGCAGTGGCTCAGCAACGAGTTGGTCAACGGCCTGCAGACCGCCATCGCCGCCCTGCTGGCGATGGCGGGGGCATTGCTGCTGCAGCGCTAGCAGGCAATCGCTTCGCTCACCACATCGAGCAGGGTCAACGGCGCCTCAGCGGCGTCGCCGCCGGCCAGGGGTGCATCGAGGCTGCGCAGCCGCAGGGCCTGCTGCACCGCCCGCGCCTCGCGCAGCTGCTCGCGGCGACAGCCCAGGGCCGTGGCCAGGCCCCCATCGCCCAAGGGCGGCTGCCCCAGTGCGGCGCGCCTGGCCTGCAGCGTGCAGACGCGCTGCTGCAGCTCGCGCAGGCGCCTGGGTGTTTTCAGCGGCTGGTTGCGGTCGCGCTCCTCGTGTTGCATGGCGCCGCGGATGAACGGCACGGCATAGGTGCTGAGCGCCAGGCCGCGCTGCGGCTCGAAGCTGTCGATCGCCCTGATCAGACCGATGCTGCTAACCGAGACCAGATCGTCGTAGCTCAGCCCGCCCTTGCCCTGCTGGGCCACCGTAACGCGATGCACCAGCCCCAGATTGGCCATCACCAGGCGGTTGCGCAGCCGCAACCGGCGCTGGGGCTGACGGCAGCGCTGCAGCTGGCCCAGCAGCTGCTGGTTGAGCAGCCTGGGGCTGACCACAGCCGCTGGGTCAGCGGCGCTGGCGGTGGTTGAACAGAGGGCGCGGGTGAACATCGCGAACTGGGTGACGTGATGTCACGGTCTTCGCGATCACCGCGCTGCCGCCTCACACCGCCAGGGGATCTGCCCTCCCTCGATGGAGGGATTGCGGCTCAGGCCAGCTGCGGTGTGGCCACGCCCAGGGGCTGCAGATCGGCCCACTGCAGCAGCGCCGGCCAGTGGCGCAGCCGTTCAAACACCTGCCTGTGGCCATCGGCATTGAGGTGCAGGCCGTCACTGCTGAGCCACTGGGGCCAGAACGGATCGCTGAGCAGCGGCTCCAGCAGGGGCAGGAACGGCACGTTGGCCTCCAAGCAGGCCTCCTCCAGCAGCCGCTCGTAGCGGCGGATGTCGGCCAGGCTGTACCAGAGCACCTCGGCATAGGGCATCGCCTCCTCGAGTACGGGGGTGAGCCCGATCACCAGCACCGGCGCGATCTGCTGCGCCAGGGGCAGCAGCTGCTCGAGGCCAAACAGAAAGCCGTCGGGATCGAGCTGATGGCGGCCATCGGCGCGCCCCACCCGGGCGGTGTCGTTGAGGCCGATGCCCAGCAGGATGCCCTGGGGCTGCTGGCGCCTGAGCTCGCCGCGGCAGCCCACTTCGGCCGGCAAGCGGGCGCTGAGCCGCTCGAGACCGTCGCCGCGCACCCCCAGGTTGTAAACCACCGGCCCGCCGGGGAGCTCCATCCAATGGCGACGCAGGCGCTCGCACCAGCCGCCCTCGAGCGGATCACCCCAGCCGAAGACGCCGCTGTCGCCCAGGGCGATCAGTTTCTTGGGGATCTGCAGCGGTGTCACCGGATGTGCATGGGGCAGCCTGGCTCAGGCGGCAGCCAGCAGCGTGCGCCGGCCGCGGTCGCTGAGATCCTCCCCCAGCAGGGTGAGCAGGGCATAGGCCACCAACAACAGCGCGATCTGGCCCCAGGCAAAGCCGCTGAGGCTCTCGCGCAGCTGGCTGCCCAGGCCGGTGCCGCCCACCAGGCCGACCACCACGGTTTCGCGCAGGATCACATCGCTGCGGTAGGCGCCGTAGGCGAGGTAGGCATTGGCCACGCTGCTGAGGCGGCCGTAGAGCAGCGCCAGGCGTGGGCCGCAGCCGGCGCACTGCAACGCCTGCTCAGCACCCGGATCGGCGCTCTCGGCCGCGTCGAGCAGCAACCGGCCCAGGATTCCCAGGTTGTGAAACCCCAGGGCCAGGGCCGCCGGCAACACGCCCGGCTTCAGCACAAACAACAGCAGCAGGGCCGTGAGCGGCGGCGGCCACAGCCGCCCCAGGGCCCAGAGCAGCTGCAGCAGAGCCTGGCCCCAGCGCCAGGGGGCCACCAGCAACAGCAAGAGCGGGCCGCTGCCCACCGCCAGCGCCGCGGCCAGCAGGGTGAGCAGCACCGTGCCAGCGATCAACGCCGGCCACGGCAGCGCCAACGCCTCGGCCCAGCCCCCAGGCGCCAGCGGCGGCAGGGGCTGCCAGCGCAGCAGCTGCAGCGGGTTGAACCGCAGGCGCCAGGCCAGCGCCAGGGCCAGGGCCAGCAGCGCCGCCAGCACCGCCAGCATCTGCCGGCTCTGTCGGCCCACCCCAGGGGTTGCAGCACTGCGGCCCAGCTGCCAGCGCGCCGGCATCGCCCAGCGGCGCCGCAGCAGGGCGATCAGGGCCTCCAGCAGCAGCATCACCGCCAGCAGCATCCACAGCCCGCTCCACAGCTCGCGAAATTGCAGCGACTGCAGGCTCAGCAGCAGATCGTTGCCCAGCCCCCCCAGGCCAAACACCCCCAGCAGGGTGGCGCTGCGCAGGGCACACTCCAGCCGGTAGCCGCCGTAACTCACCAAACCCGGCAGCAGAGGCGGCCCCAGGGCGGTGAGCAGGGCCGCCGGCGCTGGAGCTCCGGCCGCCAGAAGCGCCTCCAGGCTGCTGCGGGGCAGCGCATCCAGCAGATCCCGCACCACCCTGGCCACCAGCGCGCCATAGGGAATGGCGATCGCCGCCACCGCCACCGACGGCTCCAGACCGATCAGCTGCAACAGCAGCAGGCCCCAGATCAGTTCGTGGATCGAACGCGGGATCGCCAGCAGCCGCGCCAGCCCATCGGCCGGCCAGCTGACGCCCAGCAGGCTCTGCCACACCACCCGGGAACAGGCCACCCCGAGCACCACCCCCAGCACCAGGCTCACCGCCCAGCTCACAAGGGCCACGGCGCAGGTGATGCCCAGACCCTGGAGCTGGGCGCCCAGCACCACCGGATCCAGCGACGGTTGAACGGCCGCGCCGGCAAACTGAGCGATCAGCTCCCAGCCGCCACCGTGCACCGCCTGCGGCAGCAGCAGCAGCACCGGCAGCAGCACCAGGGCCGGCAGCAGCACCAGCAGCGGGGCCGCCGGCTTCAAGGCGTGGTGCCGGCGTAGAGCGCCGCCAGGCAGGCCCCATCCAGCTCGCTGGCCGGCCGGTCCAACACCACCCGGCCCTCGCGCAGGCCAACGGCACGGTCAAAGCCCTCGAGCAGGTCGGGGCGGTGCAGGCTCAGCAACAGGGCCCGCGGGGCCTCGGCGATGCCCAGCAGCAGGGCCAGTAATTCGCCTGCCAGCCTTGGATCGAGGCTGGCCAGGGGTTCGTCGGCCAGCAGCAGTTCGGGGTCCTGGCGCAGCAGCCGGCCCAGGGCCACCCGCTGCCGCTGCCCGCCGGAGAGGGCACCCACCGGCTGGCTGAGCAGGGCCGGATCCAGATCCAACCGCCGCATCAGCTGAACGCAGGCCTCGCGCTCCAGCGGCAGCAGCAGGTTCAGCAGCGCCCGCGGCCAGCCCCAGATCGCCAGCCGGCCGGCGTTGAGGTTCTGCTGCACCGTGAGCGCCTCGACCAGGCGCAGGTCTTGCCAGAGGGTGCCGATGCGGCGCTGCTGCCGGCGCCGCGCCCCGGTGCTGCGGCTGCGGGGCTGCCCCTGCCACAGCACCTCACCCTGCTGGGGCGCCAACAGACCGTTCGCCACCGCCAGCAGGGTGCTCTTGCCGGCACCGCTGGGGCCCAGCAGCGCCACGCGCTCACCCGGATGCAGCACCAGATCGACGCCGCTGAGCCGCGGCCGCTCGCGGCCGGCCACGGTCACCGCGCGCAGTTCCAGCAGCGGGGGGCTCAACACGGGGGGCCTGGCGGGCTCAGCGGATCTTGCCGATCTGCCGGCCCACCCGTTCGATCGGGGCGTAGTCACTGGCCTTGGCGCCGGTGAACTGCTGCGCCCCAAACAGCTGCAGGATCGCCTTCTGCTCGGGGTTGCTGGGCCGCCAGCTCACAATCGCACCGCGCAGCTTGCCGGTGAACCCCTTGCCGAAGCGGGCATCGAGGTTGGGCTGGCCGATCCAGTGGTAATCGGGATAGCCGGGCGTGCGCCAGATGGCGATCACCTTGTTGCGGTTGGCCTTGCCGCTGCGCAGGTTGTCCTTCCAGACCTGCTCGTTGACGGCGCCGGCCTGGTAAGCACCGCTTTGCACCAGGGCGATGGTGGCGTCATGGCTGCCGCTGAAGCCCGGTGCCCCGCCGGCAAAGTCGCTCAGCCTCACGCCGGCCTGCTGCAGAAAGAACTGGGGCATCAGCCGGCCCGAGGTGGAGCTTTCCGAGCCGAAGGTGAAGCGCTTGCCCTTGAGCTCGCCGAGACCCTTCTGGCTGGTGATCGGCTTGAGCCCGCTGGCGGCGTTGGCAATGAACACGCTGTGGAAGGAGGCGTCGATGTCGCGCTGGGCGATCACCTGGGCGCCGGGCTTCTGCAGCCGCGCCTGCACCCCGGTGAGGCCGCCAAACCACACCAGATCCAGGTTGCCGGTGCGGAAGGCGCTCACGGCGGCGGCATAGTCGATCACCGGCACGTACCGCACCGGCACACCCAGCTGTTTGCTGAGCTGCTGGGCCACCTGGCCGTAGAGGCGGTTGAGCTTTTCGGGGTTCTGGTCGGGGATGGCGCTGATGCGCAACACAGGCCTGGTCTGCTGACCCGCTTGGGGAGCCTGGGCGTTGGCGGGGCGCAGGGCCGGGGGCAGGACCGCCGGTGTCAGGGCTAGGGCAAGGCCAAGGGCAACGGCGGTCACACGTTCTCGAGCGGGCATGGCAACGGTCAAAGGGAACAAAGGCCGGCGTGAGCAGCCGCGACCTCAGAGGGCCTGGAGGAAGCGACTGAGACGGTCCAACCCATCATCGATGGTGGCCACGGAGGCCGCACAGGAGAGCCGGATGCAGCGGTCGTCGCCGAAGGCGATTCCCGGCACCACCGCCAGGCCCACCTCATCAAGCAGGCGGTTGCACAGGCTCATCGAATCGAGGCCGTAGCTGCTCACGTCGGGAAAGGCGTAGAACGCGCCCTCGGGCTGGTGCAGCTGCAGCCCCGGAATCGCCCGCAGGCCCTCACCCAGGTGGTGGCGGCGGCTGTTGAACTGCTGCGCCATCGCCTGCACGCAGTCGCGCGGCCCGCTCACGGCCGCCAGCGCTCCGTACTGGGCAAAGGTGCAAACGTTGCTGGTGCTCTGGCTCTGCAACGCCGCAGCGGCGCTGATCACGGCCTGATGACCGGCAAGCCAGCCGATGCGCCAGCCGGTCATCGCCCAGCCCTTGGCACAGCCCCCCACGATGAAGATGCGCTCGGCCAGATCGGGGGCCACCGCCGCCAGGCTGTGGTGTGCGTGCCCGGGGGCGACCAGAAACTCGTAGATCTCATCGCACACCACCAGCAGCTGGGGGTGGCGCCGCAGCACCGCGGCCAGGCCCTCCAGTTCGCTGCGGCTCAACACCACCCCGGTGGGGTTGCTGGGGCTGTTGAGCACCAGCAGCTTGCTCGCCGGGGTGATCGCCGCCTCCAGAACCTCGGGCCGCAGGCGGAACCCCTCGGCAGCACTGCTGGGCATCAGCGTCACCGAGGCCCCAGCCAGCCGGGCCATGTCGGGATAACTCAACCAATAGGGCGCCGGCAGCAGCAGCTCATCGCCGGCTCCCAGCACCACCTGAAACAGGTTGAAGAGAGCCTGTTTGCCGCCGTTGGTGACCAGCACCTGCGCGGCTTCGGTGGCAACGCCGTTCTCCTGGCTGAGCTTGGCGGCGATGGCGCCGCGCAGGGCCGGCTCACCCGCAGCGGGGCCATAGCGGGTCTGGCCATCGCGCAGGGCCTGGGCCGCCGCCTCGCAGATGAACGCCGGGGTGTCGAAATCGGGTTCGCCGGCACTCAGGCTGCAGATGTCGTGGCCCTCGGCCTTGAGCGCCTTGGCCTTGGCGGCGATCGCCAGGGTCAACGAGGGCTGCAGGGCCCGAGCCTGCTCCGACAGCCAGCCCGCGGCGGCTGAAGCACAACTCGGCAGGGGCGTTATCGCCGGCATGGGCCCGGGTGGGGATGCGGCCATCCTGCCGCACCCTTGTGCGTCAAAGGGTTCAGACCGAAACCAAGCGCCGCAAAACCAGCGCCGCAAAACTGGAGCGGTGTTGGCGGGCTGGCATGCAGCGGCAGGCTGAACTCGAAGCGTTGGCGCTGCAGTGCGATCGCTGCCAAGGGTGCGCCCTGGCGACGGGTCGCCAGCAGGTGGTGGTGGGCCGCGGCAACCCCGAAGCGCGGCTGATGCTGATCGGCGAGGCCCCCGGCGCCGACGAAGACGCCCAGGGACAACCGTTTGTGGGGCGGTCGGGCCAGCTGCTCGACCAGCTGCTGATCGCAGCCGGGCTCGACCCGCAGCGCGACCTCTACATCTGCAATGCGATCAAATGCCGTCCACCCGCCAACCGCAGGCCCAAACCCGCCGAACTGGCCGCCTGCCGGCCCTGGCTGGCCCGGCAGATCGGCTTGATCGACCCGCAGCTGGTGGTGCTGGTGGGCGCCACGGCCCTGGAGGCGGTGCTGGGCATCAAGGGCGGCATCACCGGCCTGCGGGGGCAGTGGTGTGACGCCAGCGCCGGGCCGCTGCAGGAAGAGCTGCGCGGCCGGCGCCTGTTGCCGATCCTGCATCCCTCCTACCTGCTGCGGTTTGGCCGCGAGAGCGACGGCAGCCCCCGCTGGCTCACCCGCCGCGATCTGGCTGCCGTGCGCGAGGCCCTGACCGCAGCACCCAACTGACCCTCGCGCTGTGACAGCCTTGCAGCCGTTGATGGCCCCTTCTTTGCCATGACCGCTGCCCCGGTCTCTGCTGACGCTGCGCCCTCCACCGGCGGCGCCGACTGGGCCAGCAACCCTCGCTACGCCACCACGCTCAAGCGCCGCAAAACCCGCAGCGTGCGGGTGGGCACGGTCTGGATCGGCAGCGACCACCCGGTGGTGGTGCAGTCGATGATCAACGAGGACACCCTCGACATCGAAGGCGCCACCGCCGGCATCCGCCGCCTGCACGAGGCCGGCTGCGAGATCGTGCGGGTCACGGTCCCCTCGTTGGCCCATGCCAAGGCCATGGGGGAGATCCGTGAGCGACTCGAGGCCACCTACCAGCCGGTGCCCTTGGTCGCCGATGTGCACCACAACGGCATGAAGATCGCCCTGGAGGTGGCCCAGCACGTCGACAAGGTGCGCATCAATCCGGGCCTGTTCGTGTTTGACAAGCCCGACCCCAACCGCAGCGAGTTCTCGGATGCCGAGATCGCCGCAATCGGCGCGCGCATCGAAGAGACCTTTGCCCCCCTGGTGCAGCTGCTCAAAGCGCAGGACAAGGCCCTGCGCATCGGCGTCAACCACGGCTCCCTGGCCGAGCGGATGCTGTTCCGCTATGGCGACACGCCCCTGGGCATGGTCGAGAGCGCGATGGAGTTCATCCGCATCTGCGACCGCCTCGACTTCCACAACATCGTGGTGTCGATGAAGGCCTCACGGGCGCCCGTGATGATGGCCGCCTACCGGATGATGGCCGACCGCATGGACGCCGAGGGGTTCCCCTACCCCCTGCACCTGGGCGTCACCGAAGCCGGCGACGGCGACTACGGCCGGGTCAAGAGCACCGCCGGCATCGCGCCGCTGCTGGCCGAGGGCATCGGCGACACGATCCGGGTGTCGCTCACCGAGGCGCCCGAGAAGGAGATCCCGGTCTGCTACTCGATATTGCAGGCCCTGGGGCTGCGCAAGACGATGGTCGAGTACGTGGCCTGCCCCAGCTGCGGCCGCACCCTGTTCAACCTGGAGGAGGTGCTGCACCAGGTGCGCGGCGCCACCGCCCACCTGACCGGTCTCGACATCGCCGTGATGGGCTGCATCGTCAACGGGCCCGGCGAGATGGCCGATGCCGACTACGGCTACGTCGGCAAGACCCCCGGCACCATCTCGCTCTACCGCGGCCGTGAGGAGATCCGCCGCGTGCCGGAGGCCGAGGGCGTGGAGGCCCTGATCCAACTGATCAAAGACGACGGCCGTTGGCTGGATCCCTGAGCCCCAGCTCCTGAGCCTGAACCCCGGAGCTGGGGAAACCCACCAAGCTGAGGGCGGTTGAAGCCGCTAACTTGAAATCAGGATTCAGCCCGGCGGCGATGGGGACACGATCGGTGGTGGTGGTGCTGGGGCTGAGCGCCTGTGCGGCCACGGCGGTCCTGGCCCAGGAGGCCGTGACCCCACCCGGCGGCCTGTCGCGGATCAGCGACAGCCCCAAGGAGGTGATCGATCAGACCTGGCAGATCGTCTTTCGCGACTACCTCGACACCACCGGCAAATACACCGAAGACCGCTGGCGCAAGCTGCGCCGCGACGTGCTCGCCAAGAGCTACGGCAGCTCCAAGGAGGCCTACGACGCCATCCGCGGCATGCTGGGCAGCCTCGATGACCCCTACACCCGCTTCCTTGATCCGCGCGAGTTCAAGGAAATGCAGATCGACACCTCCGGGGAGCTCTCGGGAGTGGGCATCCAGCTGAGCCTCGACAAGGACTCCAAGGACCTGGTGGTCGTCTCCCCGATTGAGGGGTCACCCGCTTCCCGTGCCGGGGTGCAGCCGAAAGACGTGATCACCGCGATCGACGGCAAGAGCACCAAGGGGATGAGCACCGAGGATGCCGTCAAGCTGATCCGCGGCCAGGCGGGCAGCACGGTCAAGTTGACCCTGCGCCGCAAGGGCCAGGCCCAGCCGATCGAGCTGTCGCTCACGCGCGAACGCATCGAACTGCACGCCGTTGAGCATCAGATCAACACCACCGGCGATGGCCTCAAGGTGGGGTACATCCGCCTGAAGCAGTTCAACGCCAATGCCACCAAGGACATGCGCGTGGCACTTAAGGAGCTCGACGGCAAGGTCGACGGCTATGTGCTCGATCTGCGCAGCAACCCCGGCGGCCTGCTGATGGCCAGCATCGAGATCGCCCGCCAGTGGCTCAATGACGGCACGATCGTCTCCACCAAGACCCGCGACGGCATCACCGATGTCAAGAAAGCCAATGGCCGCGCCCTGACCATCAAGCCCATGGTGATCCTGGTGAATGAGGGCTCGGCCAGCGCCAGCGAAATCCTCTCGGGCGCCCTGCAAGACAACAACCGGGCCGTGTTGGTGGGTCAGAAGACCTTCGGCAAGGGCTTGGTGCAGTCGGTGCGGGGTCTGTCGGATGGCTCCGGCATGACGGTGACCATCGCCAAATACCTCACCCCCAGCGGCCGCGACATCCACAAACACGGCATTGCCCCGGATGTGTCGGTGAAGATGGGCGACCTCGAGGCCCAGCGCCTGCGGCTCGAGGATCTGGGCACCCGCAAGGACAGCCAGTACCGGGTTGCCGAGTCGACCCTCGTCAAGAAGGTGCGTGGCGCTGGCAGCGTCGAGAAGGCCTACAAACCGGGTAGTAGCAACGTGCAGGCCGCCACGGCAGGCGGATCGGCTGCCTCAACCAACCAACCCTGAGCGTCGGCTGGGGCTGGGGAGAGCAGAGCTGCCGCTCAGAGCAGCGTTGCTGCTCAAGGCTCGAGCAACAGTCCGTGCTCGCTGTAGCGGCGCCAGAGTTGCAGGCTGACGCCTGGCTCGGGTTGCCAGTGCAGGGCCACCGCTTCACTGCTGCCGGCCGGAACCCGCTGGCCCATCGCCGTGACCGTGCAGGCCGCAGGCGCTGGTATGGCCCAGCGTTGCTGCTGCGGGGGCAGGTCGTTGGGCCTGAGCTGCAGCGGTGCCTCTGGGGCCTCATCGCAGCCCCCTGGGCGTGACTCGCACACCAGCACCAGCGAGTCCAGCCCGACGCTGCTGTGGCGAACGACCACACGGCGGCGGCGATCGCCCCACACCAGACACAGCTCACACACCCAGGGCCAGGGCCCAATGCGATCAGGCCCCAGGCTCCAGTGCCCCGCCTCGCTGATCTGCATCACGGCTGGCGGCTCACGGAACGCCATCGATCGCACCTGGCCGGTGCTGAGGTTGGTCAGATCGGCGTGAATGGTCCCGGCACGGTCGGCGACCTCGAGACGGCTGCCAAAGCGCTCGTGCTCACGCCCGCTGCCATCGCAGCGGATGAAGCATCCCTCAAAGAGTCCGGCGTTGTGGCGCAGCAGGATCTCGCGCCTTGACAATGACTCAGACATGGCATCGATTCGGCAATGGTCCCAGGGGAATCGGCGACGCAGAGCCCAGCGCCTGGCTCGATCTGGCAGCTGAAGCCGTGGTGGTGCCAGCCCTGGTCGATCCTGCTGAGCGGCGCAGCAGGCATCGGCGGCAGCTGGGTGGTCTTGCAGCGCTGTTGGATCACGGCAGCGGTGGCTGTGGCCGTGGGTCTGTGGTGGCTGTTGTTTCTGGTGCTGGTGCCGGCTGCCTATCGGCAGCAGCAGACCCAATCACCCGTCAACACCAACGGTGCGACCTGACCGGGCGCACACGGTGTGGTGGCTGATCAGCCGCTCAGGCGGCGCCG
>Ga0194123_10006422_pt1 | contig 12160 bp, 9 predicted proteins | sample TA2MahsurfametaG_5_FD_155479 | JGI IMG/M metagenome (GOLD analysis project Ga0194123, IMG submission 155479) | Freshwater microbial communities from Lake Tanganyika, Tanzania - TA2015023 Mahale A surface | ecosystem: Environmental > Aquatic > Freshwater > Lake | place: Tanzania: Lake Tanganyika... | reverse complement strand
GTCTTTTGATAAAGAAATCGATGCCGATAGGATTGAACTTATGGAGCGTCTAATCTTTAATAAATCTGATGCAAGTCCGCCTGTTGGTACTAATTTGCTTCCTATCGCTATTGAGACAACTATTCAAATGCTAAGCAACCCTAACCAGTTTGCCTTAGAAGATACGTTATCGAATCTTTTGGATAAACCTTCTGTAGATATCAACAAACTGCAAAATGATATCAAATCAGCTTTGATGGAAGATGGAATTTCGGGAATGCTAGCTAAGATCCAATTTCTAGGAGCAATGGCTAATAGCGATATCATTCAGAAAAACCTCCCTTCGGTATTAAACGATTGGCATGAACATCTCAAAGATTTTTTCCCAGTGAGCGCTCAACTAATCGAAGACAACTTAGAAAACTGGAAAAAAATCAAAAAAAGCACCGATTATTACAACCAAGTTTTGATCCCTCTGATAAAAACCCTACCTACACTAGAAACCTCAGCAAGACAACTCTTTCCGCTAGCTTTCAAATTGATGGATTTTAGTCTTGCTTCAGGACCATTTCCTCCAGTCAAGCGCAATTATGATTTCACTTATAACTCCTTATTGTCGGACATTCAAGACATCGTTTTAAGGACAAAAAAAGCCTGCGGTGCTGTGGTTTTTATTGATCCAGTTAGAGTTTTTTCTATCGTCCTTGAACCAACAGGTCAAGTACTCATGGCAGATCCTTACGGATTTTGCTGCTTTAGAAAAGAAGATGAGTTTTCCACTTTTACTTTTGGATTGGCTCAAAACATTGAAGATGCTCAAGATCTACTTTATTTGCACTACGATGCTAGCACAATCGAGAAAGGTAAAAGTTTTTACTCGATTTATGCGCTTCCGCTTAGGTATGCTTTTACACCGTTTGATCCTTTAGATTTCATGATTACAGAAGAAATTATAGATGTAGAAGAATGTATAGAAAAAACTGAATCTTTTTCTCATGGAGACTCTATAGACAAAATGAAACAAAAAGAACTTCTTAGTGAATTAAGACTTCTTCTACTAAGAAAAATACAGGGTGAAAAAAAGATAGATGCATTAAGAATCGTTCTTTCGCTAGATACGTCGATCAAAGAAAAGTGGAGAAAGATCTATTTTAAGGCGAAATCTGAAAAAGATCTTCTTGTTGCATTAGAGCGGCTTATATCTCAGGTCTAACCCTCTCCCCTATCCAACTAAGTTTACTTTTGATCCAAAGAAGAAATACCTACAAATGCCCCTAGTAAGGGGCTTAATTCCCTAAATCAAATTCGTCTTGGAAGGCGCTAAAGTGTTTTAGCGATTATAAACTATTCTGATAATGAACCTTACGTTTTAATTCGGGATGAAAATCCCCTACTTAACTAAAACACACTTTTTTAAATAAAAAGCATTAATTTTATCAAGTTTGTTGTATAATATAACCAAAAAAATAGATAATAAAAATAAAATGACATCTAACTCAATTACGGGCGTTGTAGGCATGAATCATGACATCTTGATTCCGCAAGCGCCGTCTGTAATGGAAAGTCATGAGAAATCCATAGACCTGGCTCCAGCTTCTCTATCAATCGCAAATGATAAAAGCACTTCTTTTGAAGCATTTTTTGATAAGTATCATCTAGAAATAAAAAATCCAGCCGATTTGGACTTTTTGCAAGAAAACATCTCAGAATACACGCATCAAAAAGATTGGGGTAAACTAAAAATCAATCGTCAATTGCATTATATACGTCTTGCGGGTTTGGAAAGACTTATCAATGCTGAAAGAATGAAAAAAATCATAAAAGAGCATCATCTAGAACTAATAAGTGTAGTTGAATATTCTATGTTCAAATTAGAAGATAGAGTCTTCATCGCATGTCCCGCGATTAGCGATAAAAATATCGATAGTCCATATCCTATTATGTTGCCGAAAAACGTGCTTCAGCAAATAGTAGAACTTGTAAAACTGACCTGTTATAGCGATTTTTTTGGTTATAACTTAGTTCAGGATAAAAGTACCGATAAGTGGATTTTTGTAGATCTTGAAGATGTTTCTTTTTACGATGTTGTAAGCCAAGATCGTAATTTATCATTTCCCCTTGTCAAAGATATTCTAAAGATGTGCCAAAAAACATTCCAAGAGTCTAGTTATTATCGGCCAAATAAAGAAGCGGATGACTGGCTAGAAATGGAATGTGAAAAATACAAAGATTTAGATATCACTACTCAGCGTCTCCATAAAAACAGCGATTATGACGAAGAATTTGATCTTGAAATAATTAAACAAAGCAAAACCGAATTCAATCTTGTTTAGTTTTTTACAGGTTGCAAATCTAAAAACACTCATTTTAAATGCCTTAAATTAATGAAGTCAAAGATCGTTCGTTGACTGATCCCCTTTTTCATCAATCTATTTGAGATTTATTAGGCCAAACTCCTATACCAAAAAGTAAAAGGAGAATTAGATGCCAAGGCCTCTTATTAATAAAGCGCCTATTATTGTTACCGGCTCAGCTGGACGTATTGGTGCAAGCTTTATCAAGGAATTTTCAAAACGCTACCCAGACATTCCTATTGTAGGATTTGAACTTTTAAAAGCTTTGTATGCTTCAGCTAATGAAGAATTGATTCCTGTAAACGTTGCTAGTGAAGAAAGTGTAGCTCAGGCATTTATGCACATTAAAAACTTCTATGGCACAAAAATTGCAGGCTTTATCCATCTAGCGGCCTACTACAGCTTTAATGATCAGAACTTTGAAAACTATCAAAAGATCACCATAGATGGCACTGAGAGAATCTTAAAACATCTTCAAGAGTTTGAAGTTGAACAATTTTTATTCACATCCTCTATGCTCGCTCACGCTCCGTGTAAAGTGGGTGAAACAATCAATGAAAACTCCCCTCTAGTGGCTAAATGGGCATATCCAAAATCTAAAATTCTAACAGAGAAGTTGATTCACGATAAAAAAGGAAATATCCCTACTGTGATAATGCGAGTAGCAGGTGTGTATGATGATCAATGCCACTCAATTCCTATCAGTCAGCAAATCAGCAGAATTTTTGAAAAACAGCTAACTGCTCAGCTCTACTCTGGCGATATTACGCATGGTTCTTGCTATATGCACATGGAGGACTTAGTAAATGCTATGTGTTTAGCCTTTGAGAAAAGACACTCTTTGCCAAAAGAGTGTATTATGGAAATTGGTGAAGATAAGACTTTTAGCTACGATTACATGCAAAGAGCAATCAGTAAAAAACTCTTCGGCAAAGAAATGCGTACATATAGAGTTCCTAAATGGATTGCTAAAATGGGAGCTTGGATGCTCTGTTTGATTGGTAAATCATTCATTAAGCCATGGATGATTGACTTAGCAGATGATCATTATGCACTCAATATTTCCAAAGCTGAAAAATTACTTGGCTTTAAGCCTAAGCACAGTGTAGGCAAAGAGATCTCTTTGATGCTCGATAAAATGTTGGAAAATCCGGAGAAGTGGTACAAAAACAATCAGTTAAGTATACCTAAGCATCTAAAAAGTTTCGTAAATAGGGTCAAAAAAGGCAAAGCAGTTAATGAAAGAAAAAATCGCGCAGCATGAAAGGCACCTTTATTGTTTTTTTGGTGTGATATTCCTAGGTTTTTGGCTTATTTTTAGTCCAAATACTTTTGGTTATCAAAGTGAAGCTATGAGAATCAATGATCAGATTATTGGTTTGATTTTGATGCTTTTTGGCCTAACTTCCTTATCTAGTCGATGGATTTTTGCCCCTTGGGTTTTGACAATAGCCGGGCTTTGGCTCGGCTTTGCCCCTTTAGCTTTTTGGGCCCCTGATGCTGTATCGTATCTAAACAACACCCTAGTTAGCATTTTTGTAATCTTACTTTCTATTATTATACCCGGCATTCCTGGAGCCGTAGAAGAAAAAGGGAAAAAACTACCACTTGGATGGTCTTATAATCCTTCGTCATGGCAACAAAGAATACCTGTAATTATTTGCGCTTCTATCGGTTGGTTTATCGCTAGGTATCTAGCTTCATACCAATTAGGATACATTGATGAAGTATGGGACCCTTTCTTTGGAAACGGCACATATAAGGTACTGACATCTTCTATTGCTAAATTTTTTCCTGTATCCGATGCAGGTCTTGGAGCTTATGCGTACAGTTTGGAATTTTTAATGGGACTAAAGGGTGGTGAAAATCGGTGGAGAACTATGCCTTGGATGTGCGTATTATTTGCCATACTTGTAGTTCCTTTAGGTGTTGTGAGCATACTTTTGATTATTTCACAGCCTCTTTTGATCCACACTTGGTGTGGGCTTTGTTTGATCACAGGATTTTGCATGCTCGTCATGATCATTTTTACCATAGATGAGATGGTAGCAGTGATCCAGTTTCTTCACATAGCTAGAAAAAGAGGCCTTGGTTTCTGGAAAACATTTTTTTGCGGAGGCTCTTTACCTGATCTACAAGAAGATACAAAAACTCCATCGTTTCACGGTCATTTTAAAGCACAATTTCCTGCTATGCTCAAAGGAGCTCATTTAGAGTGGAACCTTGTTTTGTCTATTCTGATAGGAATCTATTTAATGTTTACGCCTCATTTCATTATCGGGGCATTAACTATTGTTGTATCGATGATCTCACTAGCAGAAGTTTCTAGAAGTTTACGATTCATAAACGTGCTTTTAGGTACTATTTTACTTTTTTTCTTTAAGATGGATCTAGCAGTATTAGCTCTTTTGCTAATCGTTTTATCCAAGAGAAAAGGAAATATCAAAGAGTCTTACGGATCTTGGAATAAGGCTATAAAATAAACGGCTGTTTTGAGAAGATCAAGCTATCAACTAGGTAGGTATCTATGCACATTACTCAAGAAATGTTAGAGCGTTTTCGTTTCTATTTTCAAGAATCTGCTCCATTAAAAATATCGCAAAGCGCCTTCTTGCACACAAAAATTACCGACACTGCGATGAATTGGGATAGATTTGCTAATACTCAACACTATTTTTCCAAAGTCATTTCTCATGAAATGAAGATCACCAATCAAAAACAAAGTGGTAGATGTTGGCTTTTTGCAGCTTGCAACATGCTTAGAATACTCATAGGGAGAAAATACAATATCGACCAGTTCGAGCTTTCTACAAATCATCTAATGTTTTTTGACAAGCTCGAGAAAATCAATTTTTTTCTAGAAAACATTATTAAAACAGCTGATGAACCTTACGATTCAAGAAATGTGATGTTTCTTTTACATTCTCCCATAGGAGATGGCGGACAGTGGCACATGTTTGTTAATCTTGTAAAAAAGTATGGACTCATGCCTAAAAGCGCCATGCCTGACACCTTCCAAAGTCAAAACACGGTAACGATGAATCATCTTTTACTGAAAAAAATTAGAGAATTTGCGATGACTTTGCGTAAATGTAAAAGAGAAAACCGTCCTACATCTGAAATAGCTGACATCAAAGCAGAGATGCTAAAAACCGTTCATGCTATGCTTGAATCCTTTTTAGGGACACCTCCTCAAGAATTCGATTGGGAATTTTATGATAAAAATGGAAAATTTCACTCTTTTAAAAAGATCTCTCCCCACGAATTTGTTGAAAAACATGTTCCTGTTAATCTTTCTGATTATGTCTGTTTGATCAATTGTCCTATGCAAGACACTCCCTATCATCAAACATTTACAGTAGAATTTTTAGGCAACGTGGTAGAGGGAAGTATTGTTAGATACGTAAATTTACCAATGGATATGTTGAAGCGCTTGACACTCGCCTCTTTGCAAAAAGATGAGCCGGTGTGGTTTGGCTGTGATGTGGGTCAATCATTTCATAGAGATCAAGGAATCATGGATCTAAAGTTGTATCAGTTTGAAACTATGCTGCAAACAAAATTCCCTTTAACCAAACAGCAAAGACTTGAGCATGGAGAGTCAAAAATGACCCATGCAATGCTTTTAAACGGTGTGGATATTGTAGATAATCACCCCACTAAATGGCGTGTAGAAAATAGCTGGGGAAAAGATTACGGCAAAGATGGATTTTTTGTTATGACAGACGCATGGTTTGATGAGTATGTCTACGAAGTTGCTATCCACAAGCGTTTTTTAGACAAAGCTATTATCGAACTAGAAAAACAAAGCCCTATTACTCTTGCTCCATGGCATCCTATGGGCGCTTTAGCCTAATTTCACATCAATTCCTTGTGTGTTTTAAGCACACAAGGAGTTAAATCTAATTCTCAATGTGGTCTAATTAAGATAAAGTGATCTTCTCTTTTATTCGAAGGTAGATAAAAAAGCTTCTGATTTTCTTCCTCATAGCGATATGATCCATCAGAGACCTTAACAACAATACCTTTTGGATAATGAAGTTTAGGAATAAAAATTTCTAGCTCGCCTTGTGCGTTTGAATCAGATGTAAAGCTGAATGCAAATACTGCTTTTTTGATATCAAAAGACATCGATTTAGGTGTGCCAGGTGTATAGACTGCATAAGGTCTAATAAGAGCATGTTTAGCTCTAGCTCCATAATATGGACCATTTCTATCCCCAGCCTGATCACTGCTAAAAATAGAAAAATCTTCAGCATTCCAATGATCACCCTTTTCATGATTGTGGCGCGGATAGTAATTCCATATCGTGCAGGAAAGTAGATTATCTTCAATTGCTTGAAAAGAGCGGTTCAAAGCCTGTATTTGTTTAGAATAATTTCCAGTTTTATATGCTTTTTTTTCATACATATCAAAAGCTATGCCAAACTCTGTGATCATCGTAGGGATCTTTCCTATGCGATCACCAGCTAAGGACTTAAGACGCTCAATTTGAGAAAAGAAAAAATGGCGCATTTTGGGAGGTAAAGCAATAATGAATTGCTTAGTCAACATATCCACACCTAAAAATGGATTGAATCTTTTCAAAGCTAAGACATATGCATCGTACCAGTGAGTAGAAAACACAATATTCATAGGATCTTGCACACCCCAAGTAGGTGGCTTATGATACATTTCATTTTCTACAAAAATAATCGCATCTTTTTTTATAGATCGCACCTCTTCAGCAATATATCGTACAAAAGGACGATAAAAATCATCTGTAAATTGAACGCGCCTATTCTTGTAATAAAGAAAATAGTCAGGAATCAAAAGCTCTGGATCACCGTTTTTGTTGTAATGCCAAACGCCATGTTCTTTCCAAATACAATCTTTTTTCCACGCTTTTTTCCCTTTAGGATCAAATTTATGTAAACCCGCACTTTTTAATCCAAAAGCTGTTTTCTTCCACTTTTCTACATATTGAACTTCACCTACGCCTAACAGCATGCTTTGAAATGCCGTAGGACAATCTCCTAAAGAGAAAAAACCTTCGTAATTTCTTAAATCTTTCCATTCTATATATCCCCTTAAAGGCTCATTCATCACTTCATAGCCTATTACATTCGATAGCCTGCTGAGCCTTTTAGCAACTTGCTTCATCGAATTCGCATAATGTCTTTGCAAATACGACTGGATATTTTCGTTATCGATCATAAGCTTAGGAGCAAAAATACTTCCTCCAAAAAAGAGGGTAAACATCGTTGCAGCGCCTAATTTGAAGGCATTTGTGGGCCATATAAGATGATCGTGGTGTAAGTTTTTTGGAAAACTAACAGCGCCTGTAGCCGCTAAAAGCGAGGTATCAAAACCTGCAAGCTCTAATGTCCAAAGAGGAGCGCCGCACCCGCCTGTAAAACGGCTCCATACATCTTGATGAAAATCGATAAAAACAAATAAATCATGCCTTCCTGCACATTCGATCACTTGCTCCAAATAATCGAGAAAATCTGTGTCATACAATCCGGGGCCTAAATGTTCTACAGCTTCCCAAGTAACTGTATAGCGCAAACAATTAAACCCCCAATAGCGCAAGCGTTCAAAATGGTCATCTACTTCATCTAGTTCAAAGGGATTACCAGTAAATGAGATATTAGGGATCGTTTCATCAGGAGTCTTGCACAAGATGTTGGATCCACGTAAAAGCATTTTTCGCTTTTTTTCATCTGTGAACCACTCACCACTGATCAATACATCATGCATAGAATCCCTTTCTTAAACGTTTGGGCATACGAATTAGTAAAAGAAAGTAAAAAGGTAGTAAGGATCAAATATGCTCTCATATCGATCCTATAATACATTTTTTAGTTGTTGAATAGAAAAAAGTAGGCCCCTAAGGTAAGGGCAACCTTAAGAGCCTGCTGGAAAAATCCTTATTAATTATAATAAAACGAAGAATATAGATCAAAAATAATTACACTAAAATAATTAATTAGTTCTTTTTAATAAAATTAATTTGAATGCTTTCTTTTACATACTCTTCTACGAAGCAGCGAAGCCTTTCCTTAGAGACCGAGGGATTGGGGACTTTAAGGTTTCTAATGTTTTGGAATTGATGAAATTTTTCAGTAAAAACTTTTTTTACTTGAAAAAGGTGAATTTCCTGGCTTTCTAAACAATTGCAAGCGCTCAGCGTACCCTCAAAATTGCATACATTGCTTGAATCTATTTTTGAAAAGCTTGTAATTGCATTTTTTAGCACCTCTGGTGAGGGCGGCTGCAACACAAAATAGTGCTGAAGAGCAAAAATACGAAACGCTTTTAAAGGCAAAAGCTTTTGATCTAATTGTAGAGACGTACTTTCATTAAAAACTTTTAAAATTTTTTCTTTACTTTCTTCCATATATAAAGAAATTTAACAGGATCTTAATAATAAAACAACAGATTTACAAAATAATATTTTGACTATTATACTGAGGGTTTTAACGGAGGAATTTATGCACAACGTAACCCTTAAAGGGCAAAAAATCACTTTAGCTCATGGCTTTCCTAAACCAGGTGATACTATCGAAGAATTTGAACTAGTTGACCATGAGCTTCATGATAAAACTCTTTCTAGCTTTGCAAATAAGAAAAAGCTCATAGCTACGGTACCAAGTCTTGATACACCTGTTTGCTCCTTGGAAACCAAAAAATTGCAAGAATTCGCAAAAGCACATTCCGAGTACCACATTATTGTCATTTCAGCAGACCTTCCGTTTGCTCAAAAGCGCTTTTGCTTTGAACATCACATCGCGAATCTCACTATTCTTTCTTGCATGAGAAACCATAGCTTTGGAAAACATTATGGCGTTTTGATTGAAAGCGGTCCTCTAAAGGGGCTGCTAGCAAGATCTGTTATCATAGCCGATGAAAATGATCGTGTTGTTTATAGTGAGCTTGTTTCAGAGATCACAGAAGAGCCTAATTACGAAAAAGCTTTTAAAGCTATTAATGGCTAGTGATTTACATATAAAACTCCCCTTTTCTTGACTAAAAAAACCTCAAAAAAGCAGGTTAATAGAAAAGGGGTGTTTTTATGGACTCATCAAGAATTCGTAAATCAGAGCAAACAACTCATGTAGCTCATTCCAGTAACGCTGAAAAAAAGCCAAAAGATCCAATGCTAATGAAACAAGCCTCAGGAGTTTGTGACTGGGCTAAAAATAATTTTCCTATGTCTATGGATGTGCCTGGAAGAATAGAAGAGGTTCAGTGGCTTAAATCACTCGGCCGCAAATAAATCAGGATAGTTCGGGAACCACATCGCACTTTCTATACAGCTTTCTAAATTTTCTATATGTTCTTGTGCGATTCCCCTCTCTATTGCATCTTTGGCTATAGCATAAGCCATAGTTCTTGTTACAGCTCTTAGCTGACTAAAGGGAGGAAATAACTCATCTTTAGCTTGTGAGCTTAAAACTTGAGCTGCAATTAAGAAAGATTCCTTCGGTATCTCTTTCATTCTTACTGCCGAAGCAGCAAGTCCTATAGCCGGAAATACTAGCACATTATTGCACTGCGCTATGTTTTCAAACGGACTTCCTGTAGCTATAATCGCTTTGTTGTCTGTCCATTTTAAAAGATCTTTAGGATCTGCTTCTGCTTTTTCCGTAGGATTGGAAAGAGGGAAAATAATCGGCTTTTTTGTATATTTGAGCATCCTTTTTACGATGGATTTAGTGAACGACCCTTTATTTGTAGAAACGCCAATCAGCGTTGTAATAGGATACTCTCTTACTACATCCTCTAAAGACATAAAGCTCTCTTTACCCTCTTTGACAAAAGGCTTTAATTCATCAGTAAGCCTAGAATAAGAGTTTTGTACTAAACCTTCGGTATCTACAAAGAAGATATTTTCATACATTTGCTCTCTACTTAGCCCTTTAGATACAGCATAATCCACAAGTAATTCAGCGATTCCAAGACCTGCGGAACCGGCACCTAAAATGCAAATTTTTTCGTTGTAAAAATCTCTTTCAGCCATTCTCAATCCACTCAAAAGTGCTGCTAGAGAGACTGTTGCAGTACCTTGGATATCGTCATTGAATGAACAAAGAGTTTTTTGGTAGCGATGGTAGAGTTTATATGCATGCTCTCTTGGAAAATCTTCCCACTGCAAAAGAGCGTTAGGGCAGTGTTTTTTTATTGAGTGCACGACTTGATCTACAAACTGGTCATACTCTTCACCACTGATTCTTTGATGCCGAACACCTAAGTAAAGAGGATCTTTTAGAAGCATATCATTGTTTGTCCCCACATCAAGTAATATTGGAAGAACGCGATAAGGTGAAATACCGCCAAAAAGGGTATAAAGGGCAAGCTTCCCTACACAAATAGCCATTCCCCCTACACCCATGTCTCCAAGCCCTAAAATCCTTCCACCATCTGTAATCACAATCACGTCGACATTTTTGCCGTCGACTTGTGAAAACAATTGATCAAGTGAATGACGAAGATCATGGGAGATATAAAGTCCGCGACTTTGGTAGTAGTGCAAGGAATAATCAACACTCGCTTCCCCTACTGTTGGAGTGTAAATAAAGGGAAGCATCTCATCGATGTGCTCAATCACCAAACGATAAAACAAAATCTCGTTTCTATTTTGCAATGAAGAGAGGAATTGGTATTTATCAATATTTCTCAATTTAGAAGAGAAATTTTGATAACGGCGCTTAACTTGTTCTTCTATATCAGAAATATGGTGTGGTAAAAGCCCTTGAAGATGAAACGTTTCTCTTTCTTGCAAAGAAAATGCAGTCCCTTTATTCAGTAGAGGAGATCTCAATAAATCCATTCCTCTTAGCGGTGTAAAAACCTTCTTCATTATCCTCCGAGATTCTTTATCAAATCCAAACCTGATAGAGTTTTTGCCTCTGTTGCTTGATCTAAGCGATCTTGCATAATCATTTTTTCTTGATGAGAACGAATTACCCCTACAAAGCTCGTCCCCTTCGCCTTAAAAAAGTCCCTTTTCTCTTCAAAACAGTTTATCAATCTTTCTAATGAATCAATCACATCATTTTCATGTTTGCAAGCAGTCGCAAAAAAAATAAGCGAAGTCGATACTTCTTGAAGAGCTTTAGCTAAAGTCTGATTTAACGCTGTAATCCTTTCTCGGTATTCTGATTTAGCCACATGATAATACGCTGTAAGCTTCCAGCGCTCATAAATATTGTATTGAATGTTGTAGCCTAGAGCATAGAGTAAAGAAGCGGCTGAAAGGGTTTGCGAAATTTGTCTTGCTGCTTGATCTAAAGTAAAAGAGAGTCTAAACGTAGGATATTGATTTGCCCAAGCGATGCCAAATGCAGAAACAGCCTCATCTACTTTTTTTTCAGCTTCCAAAACATCTGCCCGATTTTTAAGTAGATCGATAGGAGCTCCGGCATAGATCGTATCTTTGATCATAGGGATTGTGAAGTCGATGCCAAGCATTTCTTCAAGTTGACTCATCTCAGTTTGTCCAACTAATGTAGCAAGCTCAAATTTAGCGACGTCAAAATCTCTTTGCATTTGATTGAGCTGCATCTCCGCATTTGCATAATACGAAGTTGCTAAACTCCAATCTTCTTTGCGATCTAGACCTGCTTGTATTCTTGACTCTAAGATGATCAGATAATTAGAAAGGTCATAGATGTATTCTTCAAGTAAGTGTTTTCTTGTCTGTAAACTTCTTATCTTCGTATACAACATAGAAAGATCGCAACGAAGATTTCTATATAGGCCAAAAAGCTTTTTCTCTTCAGCGGCCATATCGTTTAAAGCTTTTTGTCTAAAATACTTGTCTTTACCAAATAGATCGATGG
>Ga0194123_10006415_pt1 | contig 12169 bp, 10 predicted proteins | sample TA2MahsurfametaG_5_FD_155479 | JGI IMG/M metagenome (GOLD analysis project Ga0194123, IMG submission 155479) | Freshwater microbial communities from Lake Tanganyika, Tanzania - TA2015023 Mahale A surface | ecosystem: Environmental > Aquatic > Freshwater > Lake | place: Tanzania: Lake Tanganyika... | reverse complement strand
CAGAATTTAAAGATATTAAAATTTTTGACATAAATAATATTTCTATTGAATAATCAAATTTATCATATCACTTTTTTGAAAATTTATAAATATATTTTTCTCTATTTCAATAAAATCAATTTCACGCATTCTATGCATAATTGAAAAATATATCATATCATCAGTTATTATTTTATCTTTGCAATCATATTTAATATTTATTTCTACATTTATGTTGTTATTTACTGTAATATTTTCTATAATTGATGTGGAATTTAATTGATCAAATGATTTTTTTATTATTTCAAGAAAATATTTTTTGAATACTTTTTCGTTGAATATATTTTCAAATAATTCTTTATCTTTTTTATTATCAAATTTAGGAATTATTTCAAGAGTTATATTTTTAGAACAAAATTTACTTTCATTATTTCCCATTTCGTTCTATTTATTATTATAAAATATTTTTTATATTATGCTTGATTACGATGATTTAAAAAATAATTTTTTTATTTTTGCTGGTCCAAACGTTATCGAATCAGAAGAACACGTTTTATTTATGGCAAGAGAATTAAAGAGTCGTTTTGATCAAATGGGAATAAAGTTTATTTTTAAAGTTAGTTTCGATAAGGCAAATCGAACTTCTCTGAATTCTTATCGTGGTGTTTCATTTGAAGAAGGTTTAAGAATTCTTAAAAAAATTAAATCAGAAGTAAACATTCCAATTATAACAGATATTCATGAATCTTGGCAAGCTAAACCTGTATCTGAAGTAGCCGATGTTATTCAAATTCCAGCATTTTTGTGTAGACAAACTGATTTACTTAAGGCAGCAGCAGAAACTGACAGAATTATTCATGTTAAAAAAGGACAATTCTGTTCAGCAGATGTAATGCATAAATGTAAAGAGAAATTAATATCATTTGGTAATTCAAAGATAATTTTATGTGAGAGAGGAAATTCTTTTGGTTATCAAGATTTAGTAGTTGATCCAAGAAATCTTATTTGGCTTAAAAGTTCATCAAATCTTGTTTCAATGGATATAACACATTGTCTTCAACAACCAGCTCAAAAGATGGCTGATGGAACAGTTAAATCTGGAGGTTTGAGAGAGTTGATTCCATATATGGGAAAGATGGCTTATGCTTTGGGAGTGAATGGGATTTTTATGGAGGTGCATGATAGACCGGACGAGAGTTATTGTGATGCTCCAACACAATGGCCTTTAGAAAAATTGGAATGGTTGATTGATTTCATAAGGAATAATTAGATTTTTATTTTATAAACATTAGAAAATGGATAATGTTTATATATGCATTCCTGCAAGATATGGGTCCTCTAGATTGGAAGGAAAACCTTTAATGAAAATATGCAATAAAACAATAATAAATCATGTTTATGATAATGTATCCAAATTGAATTATAAAACAGTAATTTTAACGGATGATGATAGAATTTACAATGAAGTAATTGGATTTGGTGGTAATTGTGAAATGATAACAGAGGATTGTTTAAATGGAACTGAAAGAATAATTAAATATTTACAGAAACATAATATTACTAGTGGAGTTATAGTAAATGTTCAGGGAGATGAGCCATTTATAAATCATCATAATATAGAAAAGGCGATTAATAATTATTTTGAGAAGAAAGATGATAAATTAGTTTGTTCAACACTATTTTATTCAACAAAAGATTCACATGAAATTAAGTCAAGATCAAGAGGAAAATTAGTATTGGATAAAAATAATAATATAATGTATTGTTCGAGGAATATTATTCCAGCTTTTAAGAGTATGGAATTTAATCAAGAACATACTTATAAAATCCATGTTGGAATATTTGTATTTGATTGTGATTATTTATTGAATTATTATCAGAAGGAAAATACTAATTTACAATTATGTGAAGATATTGAATGGATGAAAATTATGGAACAGGGGTTTCGGATAAATGCGGTTGAGATAGAGAATCATGAAATTGGAGTAGATACAATTGAAGATTTGAATTATTTGAAAGAAAAATACGAAAAATGATTTATACTCTTATAACTCCAATTATTTTTTTTTCGTTTATAATTGGAACAAATTTATTCTTATAATGGATATTCATCATAAATTCTTCAATATTTTCTATATAAATATATTGTTGATTGATATCTTCTTTATTTATATTTTTTTTATCTTCTTTATTTAAAAGAATTCTACGAATATCGCCATCTGTTAATAATCCAATAATTTTGTCTTCTTCATTTGTAAAAAAACAGCATCCAATTTTATGTTTAGTCATTTCAAGAAGAATTGTATGCATTTCAACTGAATTTTCTATTTTAAGAATTGGAAAGTTTTTTATCATAACATCTTTAACTTTTTTAAGTTTATCTCCGATATTTCCAGATGGATGATTCAATTTGTAATTATGAATGGATATATCTTCTTTTAAAATGCTAACTAATATATTTCCAAAAAAGAGTTGACTCATGCAACTATTAGTTGGAATATTATTTATTTCACCTTGAATTTCTGAAGTTAATGGTAATCTTAAACATATATCGCAATATTCTTCGAATTTACTTTTAATATCGCATACTACACCAACTGTTTTGCATTTTCTTTCTTTTAATAGAACAATTAAATTAATTAATTCGATTGTATTTCCACTTTTACTGAAAAAGAATACAATATCATTTGGCAAAATTGTTCCAATATCTCCATGAGTAGAATTAGTTGGGTCAAGATAGAATACTTTTATTCCAACTGATTTAAGTAAGGATGTAATATGGAATGCCATATTACCGGATTTACCGATTCCAGTGAAATAAACATTTTTGTCTTTAATTAACTGGGCCAAATTATAAATCTCATTGTAATTCATATTTTTTAATTGATACATCGCCTCTTTTCTTATTATTTCAATTAAATCTCTCTTCTCTCTTACAATTAAATCCACGAATTCTCTTATGCATCCCTCTCCACCGTTATTTTTGCATATATATTTAACAATTTCTTTTACTTCCTGAATTGCATCGTTTGGACAAGCAGAATATCCAACTTTTTCTAGTATGGGTATATCATTGATGTCATCACCTATGTATGCTATATTTGAATAATCAATTTTTAATTCTTTAATCCATTCATCGATAATATTTATTTTTTTATTTGGACCCATATAAGAATAATCGAATTTAAGATGGTCAAGAATGGAATGGTCAACTTCATTAAATAATATATTTTTTTGAGAACTATAATTTGAAATTAAACCAGATAAAATTCCGTGGGATTTTAAAATGGATAGAGCCATACCATCTTTTACGTCATAATATTTAATTATGTTATTTTTACCGTCAAAATAACATTTACCTGTGGTGAAAACGCCGTCAAAATCGAAAACGACAAATTTAATCATTAATTTGAGGAAGAAAAAAATAATTAAAAAAAATTTATATTCAAATTATATCTTTTTTTCATTAATTCTTGATTTTTAAGAAAATATTCTTTATTATTCATTTGACCTTTACCTTCTTTGATATCATTTTATATCTTTCTAACCATTTTTCATGGTATTTATTTTTTGGTTTTATATTTTCAATTAATTTTAATATATCTTTGTGATAATAAGTATCGATATTTATTCCATAAGTAATAATTGGATTTTTATAATTAATTTTATTAAGGAAAACGAAAGCTAAATCACCTGAATTCAAAGCATGGAATATTTCATATTTATCTACTTTTTCCAAATCTTGTTTTAATTGAATAAAACATACTTTACCTGTAAAATTATGTTCTTTTAAATATTTTATTGTAAAATTCCAGTCTAATTTCCGATTTGGTTTCATAGTATCATCGTGTAAGAAATATGGACATAATATATATTTTACATTATGCAATTTTATGCCACATAATCCTCCAAAATCAGTTATAATTAATAAATCTACATCTATTTTCATAAAAATTATAGATTGTTTAATTGCAATATAATAAGTATCTTCATCTCTATTTTCTATATATTTTGCAGTATTTCCTTTTCCAATTATAATTATTTTTTTTGTTTGGAGAATATTATCTTTTATTTCATTCATAATTTCAGTTGTATCTATTTTATTCATTAAAATTCATAAATAAAATAATTTTAAGCATTATCATTTAATTCATTCATTATATTTTTTGCTTGTTCCCCAGTTAAATAATCAATCCATTCTTTTCCATATTCTTTATGGATACATTCTTTTGGTAATTTACCATTATACCATTCATTATGCCAAGGACCTCCTTCAGTATAATGAACAGCTTTTGCATCATCTGTAAAATAGTATCCAAGTAAATAATTAAATTGATAAGGTATTTCTCCAATTTCATCATCATTTGCCCATATCATTCTATGTAAATAAGCTGGACTTTCTTTACTAACTGCTTCAACAGTTAATTTTTTGCAACTTGGATGAGCACAATTGAATAACATAAGACTGGACCAATTTTTTCTGGGATAATCATTTTGAGGCATTCCAGAGAATTTGTGGGTGGTTACAGATTTTTGTTCATGTTTTACACACATTACTGCTTTGTTTGGGTCATAATATTGTAATAATTCTTCTATATCAGTTCTATATAAAAAATCTGAGTCACAGAAAATGGCAATACCTTGGTAATCGTTAAGATAAGGGACTAGGAAGCGGGTATAAGTAAATTCAGTAGATTGTTTTGGGTCATATTCTCTATAAAATAATCCTTTTTTTTCTAATTCAGATTTTACTAAACTAACTATTTTCACACTTTTATTGTATTTTTGTATGGATCTAATACAAATATCATTTGCACAGATTTGTCCGTGATTTGAACTATCATAACCGACGTATACTGTAATCATTATTTTTTTTAATAAAAAAAATATGGATTTTTAACGAATTAAATTTTTTCTAAAAATTTTGTTAATAAATTAATTCCATAACTTTTAACTTTATCATTATTATAAACCACAGCAGCAATATCAATGTGTATCCAAGGAATATTTTTTTTAACGAAAAAGTCAATAAAAGCTCCACCAACTAATGTTCCTGCTTTGCATTGAGGGGACCAGTTTTTAATATCAGCTACACTACTTTTTAGACTTTTTACATAATTTTCTCTTAGCTGTAATATATCTATAAATTCTTTTGTTTGTTCTCCACATTCATATAATTTATCCATATATCTTTTAGCTTTCTTATTTCCCATTACAATACTGCTAGTTGAGCAAGAAATATAATACGTATGTCCAGTTAAAGTTGCGATATCTATAAGTAAAGGATTTTTTAGATTTTTGTTATATAGATGTTCATTAAAATATTCTACAGCATCTGCTATACAAAGTCTTCCTTCTGCATCTGTATCAGTAATTTCAACAGTTTTACCACTAATTGAAGTTATGACTGTGCTTGGTCTAGTTGCTTTACTTCCGATATAATATTCATACCACCTGAATCAAAGGTAACACATTTTCCAATTAGAAATATATCATCCCAGTTTTTGTTTTGTTTTTTTGGGAAAACATGTAAAAAGTATGATTTGTGAGAAGATCCTGCACCAACAGCGGCGGTTAATGGAAAATTTTTATCATTTCTTTTCAACGAAAATTTTTTATAAGTATAATTTTTTGGTATTTTTTTGATAAAATATTTCAACATAGTATCTTGATATTTGTTCGGTTCAATAACTATTCTTTTGTAATCTTCAACCTCATTTAAAAGAGGAAAATATCTTTCAGGAATATTATATTTAGGGGGATTTGTGTAACTGAATGAAATATTATTTAATTTTAAAAGTAAATTTTCCGCATCTTCTCCCTTAATATTTGTAAAATTTAAGTTAATTTTTTTATCCAAAAATCTCTCTACTCCATTTATCATTTGATCAATATCATAATTAGATTGATTTCTTACGTTTATACTTATAACTGTTTTTCCATCAATCGATTTGATATCTAAATCATTTTTTTTGGATTTATTAACAAAATTAATTTCCATATATAATAACGGATAAGTTTTTTTTTGTAAAAATAAATTATTTGATTTATATATGAGATGCACTAATGTAGCATTACTTCTCCTTAGTATTTCTTTAGTTGCTGCTATACCAATTAAGGAAAACACAATTGATAAGGAGATACATTTGTTGCCTAATAAGACTGAGGAAATCATAGAATTTTCGAAACCAGATTTACCGATAGAAGAGGTAGTTGTTATAGTTAAGAAACCAGAAGAATCGAAAGAGAATTTTACTGGTCCACCAAAGATTGATTCATCTAAAATAGATCATAAATCGTTCTCAACCTTAAACACAGAAAAAATCAATATGCCAAATGTTATTGTTGTTGAGGATGATTTAACTGATGAAGAGATTGAAGAGTTTGATGAAATAAGAGGTCGTCATCTTTTGTCAATTTCTGATAATATTGATGAATTAAGGTCTGGAGTAAAACCAGCACCAATACCACCAAATAGTCCAGCTGGAAAGGCTATGGAAAAGGTTAATTCTAAGAAGAGAATTGTAGATGATTTTGATAAGATTCCAGAAGAAATTGCAGAAGATGAGATACCAGAAGATGAGATACCAGAAGATGAGATTCAGGAAGAAGAAATATCATCTGGTTCAAGAAGACTTCTTGGAAGAAGAAGAATTAGGAAGGCATTTAAAAAAGTTGGACGTGCCGTAAAAAAGATTTTTCACCGTAGTAAAAAACCACATCCTTCAGTAAATACAAAACAACCTGAAATAAATAAAAAAGTTACTGCAGTAGCTCCATCTGTTACTGGAATTGATGGTGTAAGGAAACATCGTGATGATAGAATAAAAGGATTAACAGGTGCAGCTAAATCAGCTATGAAGGCTAATGAAAGAAAATTTGAAACTTGGCTTTCAACAGAAGTTGGTAAAGATGCAGCTAATTTTTGTATGTCATTAGGGTTACTGAATAAACCAAGAGTATTAAATGGATGTTTAGAAGATATGATGATAACAAGAGATAAGAGAATTGCAAAAGAAGCGGCAATAACTGCTGAAGAATTTTTGGCAAAAGATCAGATATCAACAAGCAAAAGATTTTGCACTGCATCAGGAGATCCTCATTTTACAAATTATGATGGGTCTTATTTTCATCTACAGGAGCCTGGTGTATACACTTTGGCAAAAGTGGATAATTTTGAGGTTCAAGAAAAAATGAGGAAAAATGGTGCTAATAGAGCAGGAATACCTTCTTGTTTAACTGGTCTTTCTGTAAGATTGGGAAAAGTTCATATTGAAGCAGATGTCAATAATTTTGGTAAAGTAAGAATTAATGGGGAAGATACAACATTACCCAGAGATTATACTATATCTGTTGCAGGATTAAAAGTAAGATATGGAACACAAGTCGTAGAATGGAAAGGAATGTCTTCAAGAAGAACTGGTTTGAAATTTATGACTAAAAATGGATTTGGTGTTATGATCGAAGGAGGATATTGTGGTGTTGTTGAAGTAAATGTTCCAGAAAAATATTTTGGAAGAATGCAGGGTATTTGTGGAAATGCAGATGGAAGAAGAGATAGTGGTGATTTTAAAGCACCTGATGGAAAACCAATGAATGTTAGATATGGAGCTAGAAGCTGGGAAATGTCTGGATATGGTGGTCCATCTGCTCCATTGTCTAGATGGCAATTAGCTTGGAAGCCAACTGGTCCAGATTGTAAATTTAATGAAGGATGTGAACCAGATAGTCCTGCTGTAGCAGCTGCAAGAGCTAAGGAAGCAGAAAGAATTAGAGTTGCAGAGGAAAAAGAGAGAAAAGCGATTGAGGCAGAAAGAAAGGCAAGAAGAGATGCAGAAAAAGCTTTAAGGAGAGCAGAAAGAGAGAGAAAGAGAGCTGAAATGGAGAAAGAAAAGAAGGAAAAATTAAGAAAAGAAGCTGAAGCAAAAAGACTTGAAGAGGAAGCAAAAAAAGCTATTGAAGAAGCAAGAAAAAAAGATGATGAAGCTAAAAGAATTATAAAACAACAAAAAAAGAAAGAAAGAGAAGCAAGGAAAAAAGAAAAGAAAAGAATTGCTGAAGAAGCTAGAAAGCGTGCAGATGAAGAAGCAAGAAAAGCAGCTGAAATTGTAATAACAAGTGTATCTTCAGATAAAAATGTTGATTCAGATGAGAAATCAATCATTATTTCAGGAGAAAGTAAGAAGAGTAAGAAGAATAAAAAGCATAAGAAATTTAAGAAAGATAAGAAAACTGATAAAATTATTAGAATTCTTGAGTCAGATAGGTCAGTATCACTTGAAAAATTAAATAGAATAACAAAATCTATTGATAAAATATTGGAAGATGCTAAGAAGAAAGAGATAGAAGAATTAAAATCAGCTGTTGATAGTGTTGATTTATCAAAGAAAGATGTTAATATTATTTATGAGAAATATAATAAAGAATTAAAAGTTATAAAGTCTATGGTAAAGAAGATAAGATTGTTGAAGAAGACAATTGAGATTCATTTTAAACAGATGAAGAGGGATACATCATATCTTAAAAAATTAAAATTAGTTAAACCTAGGTTTATGAAGACCCTTGATATATATAATAAACAAACATCTAAAATAAGAAAGATTATTTTAAGACACATAATTGAGGGAGATGATAAAGATGCTATGTTAGGATTTTTAGATGAAGCAGATAAAAATACACAGACATCAACTGGAAAATTATCAAAAGCATTTTTAGAGCATTATGAGAAGTATAAGAATTTATTAAGAAATGAGAAAACTGTGTATGAAAGTGAAATGAAACAATTATCAGTAATGACTAATTCATATGATTCCGAGATAAATCAGATAAATGAGTTGAAGAATCAGTATGATAGGGCTAGAGAAGTTCTTAATAAACTTAAAAATACATATGCATTGTCAAAACAGGATATAAAAGATTTTAATGAGTTAGCAAGAATTATAAAAGTATTGTTTAAAAATCCGAAGAAGATAAGACAATTTTTAAGTGGCAAAGTAGATGGAAAATGTGCAACATCTATATTAAAGTCTCATATTGCTAATGATTTAATATAATAGTATCTGAATGATAACAAGATATTTTTCGACAAGTAGGACAAGAAATTTTGTTATCAATTGCTTTATGTCTCATTTCAAAAATGCAGGATAGACAAAAATTGAAGTTGCATTTACAATTTAATTTGATAAAATATTTTTTTTTATCATAGCAAATGTCACAATCTTTTAATTTTTCTTTTTCTTCTTCTTCTTTTTTGATAGTAAGAAAATTTGTTTTTTCGATGAAAAATCTATTTTTAGAATTCCATAAAATACGGTTGTTTATTTTCTTTTGGACAAAAATTGAATAAATACTTTTTACTAGAAAAAATGTTGATTGATTTTTAAATAAAATTTCTGTTTTATCTATAGTGATAAATTTTAATAAATCCATCGTAAGTAATTTATTTATCGATTCTCTATGAAAGATATCAATCAAATTAAATAAATATGGTAATAAATGTATATTATCTTCATTTTCAATACAAATATTATTAATTACATTTGCTATATTTATTATATAAATATGATCTGGTGTTCTATCTTTCATATTAAATAAAATAGTATTCAATTTATTCCAAGATTTATTTATTCCAATAAATAACTCATCGTCCATAACAGGATATATTTTATCTGGAATCATAGATACTATATTATTATCAATTTTCCAATATATTCTGTTTGTAAGAAAAAAATACTTACCTTTATGTCTGAATTCGTTTATTACAGAAGATATTATTATGTTGAAATTATCCCCCAGTTTATTAAGAAAAAACAGGTCATCATCTTCAAAATAAATATCCTTTCCTAAAATTGCACAAGATTTTAAAAACCATTTGAAAAAAATACCACGTGTCAAGCAATAGTTTTTATTATCGGCTATAAAACTTGATAATACAAATATTAAATCAAATGAAATTTCTAATGGATATAAGTTGTAAAATATATCGACATTATTTGGTTTTCTGGATAAGAATTCATGAATAAAATCTCGCATTTCAATTAATGTTACATCTAATTTTGAACAATAATTCTTATCAATTAAAAAAAGCACGTCAATAAAATCATACCAAATAAGAAAATCAATACCTAATTTAAATAAATTGAAATTTTCAATTTTTTCGAAGAATTTGTAGTTTATTGGAATAATATTTTTAATAATGCATATTTTTTCATTTTTAGAAAAATCTGAATCATTCAAAAAAATATCATAATAATCATAATGAGGTTTATCTCTAAAAAACCTAGCACATTTTCCATAAACAGTTGAATTATTTTCGAAAATATCAATAAAATATTTATATTCTTCAATACTATCTTCTAATTTGCATATTCCTAATTCCATAATATTTATAGCATCTTTTAAAGTAATTATTTCTGATTTTGTATACATACTAATATCTTCAATAGATGAAATTCTATTGATCAATTTATTTTTAATTTTATTTGTAATTTGAGGTTTCCACATCCATTTATTAATTGTTTTTAGATAATTTTTTAAAATAATAGGTATAGATTTAACGATAAATTTTTCTCCAAATTTTAAACATAATAATCTATAATCATTTTCTTCCAACAAATATAGTCCAAATACTGATATATCATTATTATTCTTAAAAAAATAGTAAAAATATAGAAATGGATAAATTAAATCAAGATTTATTTTTTCCAATATATTATGCATTTCTTTCTTTTGACATAATTCATCAACATCTGAATAATATGTTGTAGTATACAATTTTCGTTCTTGTGGTGACAAATTATTCAAAATATTACAAATGTATAAAATTGCCCAATAATAATCTTCATGATCTTTATCCAATATTTTGTGAATATCTTTGAAAAAAATATTTATATATTGACATTCTTTTAAAAATATACGGAATGATTTTATATTTTTTTCAGTATAAAAATGTTGTTCATTAAATAAACGTTTATCTTGAAGAAATATTTTAAAAATACTTAAGTCTATTTTAATATTTTCTTTAAAAGCATAAAATAATGATTCAAAGAAATTTTTTTGGACTGAGTGGGAATTAAATATTAATTCCATATTTATCTCAGAAAATGGATTATTTCTGTCAATAATTTCACTTACTGTATCAGAAATTTTAAGATTTTTACTTGTTTTGTTGATTGAACTTTCACAAATACGCTTTGACATTGTTATATGTAATGAAAATTAAGGTAAATATAATCAATTTTTTTTAGATTAAAATTATCTTTATATTGGATATTATAATGTTCGGGAAGATATATTATTTACCAAAATATCCACTTTTTTATAAATCTTATAATGGAATAATTCTTAATCAGTTAAGGAAAAAAATAATTTTTAATTATAATAAAAAAATTGAGAATCAAATGAAGATGAAAATTTACATTGAAGAGAATATTCAACCAAAAATTATATATGAATGGTCTTCTTTTACTTCAGATACATCATCCGATACTACATCATCATTTGATTCAGATTGGGTTGATATGAAAAAACTTTTGTAAAATTAATTTCTATTTTAATTTATGGATAATAAAATACCAACTATCCCATTGAATAATATTAAAAATTATAATAAGGATCAAAAAAGAATTGGAGATATTCAAGAATTTTTGTTATTTAACAGATGGACAACATATTTGGCATATCAATTAAGAAATAATAGTGATTTATTTAAGAAAACTGAAAAAAGTAAGATAAATGAGGTTAGGAAATCGATTGATCAAAATATTGAAAATATAGGTAAAAGCAAAAAGAATATGATAGAAAAAGCAGAAAAAAATAGAAATGAGAAATTTAAGCATTTTGGAAAATTACTAAGTAGGCCTAATTCTCAAGGTATAAATAAAGAACCAGTGATTCCGAATGTGTTTAAGCAGAAAGAAGGAGGTATGCCGATAGAATTAGATAGTAAGACACAATTAAGAAATAAATTGTTAGAAAAAAATAAGAAATATACGAAAAGAGAAAATAAATTCCAAATTTCTTCTAATCAAATACAACCAATAAATAAATTTACTTCTGACACTTTCATCAACTATCAAGCATTTTTAATAATATGTTGTTATTTTAGTAAATTAACTGAGACTCCAGCAGACATTTTTTGTAGAATGACACATTTTATTGAGACGAAGCCGAATAGTTTTATAAAAATTTT